>Ga0316205_10004961_pt1 | contig 11275 bp, 11 predicted proteins | sample 3monthpyrite_MG_FD_204941 | JGI IMG/M metagenome (GOLD analysis project Ga0316205, IMG submission 204941) | Microbial mat bacterial communities from mineral coupon in-situ incubated in ocean water Damariscotta River, Maine, United States -... | ecosystem: Environmental > Aquatic > Marine >...
TACCTGCTTGGGATTGGTTACATTGTACTGGCGGCCCTCGGCATCACTGTCAGCAATGTCATGTTGAAAAAGATTGCAGGATCAGTTGATCCGTTGATGACGATCGGTTGGCAACTCCTGATTGGAAGTGTCCCCTTGGCGATCGCCTCGGGCTTGGTCGAGAATCCAGCGTCAATTCAGTGGTCCGTTGCCTTTTTCGCAATTCTAATTGCGTTGTCCCTGTTTGGCTCAGCGCTGGTTTATGTGATCTGGTTGTCAGTCCTGTCCGAAGTCGCATTGAGCAAGGCCAATGCGTTCAGCTTTCTGGTTCCGGTGTTCGGCCTGACAATCGGAGCATTGCTTTATGATGAAGCTTTGGGGCCCTCAACGATCGCAGGTATTGTGCTGGCTGTCGTCGGCGTCGGGTTGGTAACAAGAAATGGTATCGCTGCCGCAGAAGGTTTGACGAAAGCGCGGGTAGCCAAATTGCCTTGATGAAGACTGAGACCTAGAGACCCAGACGTCGGTTGCCGTGAAAATAGGTGTCGAGTTGGTCCTTGTGAAAATGATTGCGCTGACGTCCATGCGACATTTTCTCTGGCGCCGGGTATGTAAATGTTGAGACAGTATTTGCCTGAATTATTGCCGCGTGCAGAGCGGCCCCTGTAATGACCTTATGATGATGACTTGTTCTGACTCTGTCCCACACAAATCTTTTGCCCTTGTCCTGGGGGGTGGTGGTGCGCGCGGTTTGTCGCATGCCGGAATTCTGCGTGCGTTGATCCACAATGATTTCCGACCAAGTGCAATTGTGGGTGTGTCGATGGGGGCTGTGGTTGGTGCCACTTACGCACTGAATGACAATTGGTTCAGCGATCTGGTGGGCATGGATACCTCGGGGTTTCCGTCGACGCCAAATTTTCAACTCAAAGGTTTGACTAAAAGGCTGAAAAGTTTGCTGATTGCGCAGCGTGCAGCGCGGGATATGTATTTTGGCTGGGGGGCAGGGGCACGGACGGAAAAATGGGGGCGTGGGGTGTTGGAGGCATTGACCAAGGGCAAGAATTTGCAGGATGGTCGCATCCCGGTGTTTGTCAGTGCGACAGACATGCTCTCCAGCGACAGGGTCATTCATAGCCAGGGCAATGCGGTGGATTTTGTATATGCAAGCGCCGCGCTGGCGGGGGTGTTGCCGCCTTTGGTTCGCGGTGAGCATGTATTGATGGACGGCGCTTATGCTGACATCGCGCCGATTGATGTGGCCCGTGCCACTGGCGTTGACGTGGTCATTGCTGTCGATCCCAGCCAGCAGGAAGCATCATCCGGGCCATTGAACGGGGTGCAAGCCGTCATGCGCTCTGTCGAAATATGTCAGAACCGACACGCACGCCTGCGCTTTGGGCAGGCAGATCTGGTGTTGAACCCGGAGTTCGGGCAAACAATTGGTACATTGGATTTTCAGTTCAAACGCCACTGCATCGCGTCAGGGATCATGACTGTACGGCGAAATCGGAGCCAGATTGCTAAATTGCTGATGCCTGCATCGTGATCGAACGTTCTTATGCAAACAGCATTGGGCATTCCCGGGCGCATTTGTTGCGAAGAATGATGTAGATCAGATGCAGCGTCCCCAACCCAGCCAACAGGCAGAAAAATGAGATGTAGGCGTAGCGCAGCAGCAGGATATCGACGACAACCACCGCGATGATCGTCAAGCCAAAATAGCGCAAATGCAGATAGCGTGACATCAAAGGCGGCACAATGATCAGGAACAGGTAGATAAGGTATGTCGCCCAACGTGGCATCAGATAGTCCAGCAACATTGTGCCTTCGTAGGCCAGAGAACTCTGATTGACGCTGACTTCAACCCATTCGGGGTTGATGACATGTGGAACATACAACAGCAGACCAAAGATTATTCCGATCCCTGCAAAGGCCAGAAACAACGGTTTGCGCGGGCTTTCGGGTGGTTCAAGCACGTAGATTGAAATCGGAATCCATATCGGCCACATGAACCAAGTGAAAAAGATAAACCCCATAGCGCCCCATAACACCGTGAACGGATCGCCGCTGTTCACACCCAGCCAGACGTTGCCCTCCATGAACTGTTGCAAACCTGCGAACAGCGGCATCAGGGCAACCGGCAGGTAGCGTTTGTTGATCTGAAGTGACTTCCAGGTGGCAAATGCGCCGCCCCCGACAAGGAACACGCTTGCGGCAAAGCTGACTTCGGCAGACAAACACATGAGATAGACCCTGGTTAAGAAGCAGTGGTATCGGCGATGTCGGAATTCGCCAGGTTATCGAGGACCGCGTTTTTTCAAAGAGTTCCGGGTGGTCAGCCGCAGTCTTGCATGATTGCCGGAACTTTGCCCACCCCGGCACAAGTTGGCACCGGAGCGGGCAGCTTTTGCGCTTGCTAATCGTGGGCACCTTCCTCTTCGGTTTCCGCGTGCTCCATCAGTTCTTTCATGTCTTCCGGAATGTCCTCGGCAGAAAACTTTTTCTGTTCGTCCGGATCGTGCACAAATGCGATAATGTTTGCCAGATCCTGCCCCGAAATCTCGATAACGTCACCCAGCTCTTCGCGTTGCATCATCACCATTGTTTCTGCGCCGCGCCACATGTTGGCAGCAAAATCAAACGGGTTCATTGGCAATTCCATGAATTCCGCGTCCAGCATCGGCGCGTCTTCCCCTCCTAGACCGTTTATCGAGTGACAAACGACACAGCCCTTGGATGCATACAGCTTCCGTCCTTCTGCAGCGTCCATCTGCGGCAGCATCAGTCCGCTGCTCATCATGCTGCCTTGAGAGGCGCCTGCGTCGGAACCCGCGAGCGCCGCGGTTGCCGGTAGAATGAACGCACCAGCGGCGAGAACCGTCGCAACTGTTGCAGTTTTTACTTTTGGATGTTTCATTTCGTAGCCTTTCCCATTTTTCCCAAGTCCAGTTCGTTTTGATTTTTGCCTGCCAAAAATTGCTTCTCCCTCATTTGATCTTTGATTATTTCGTTTTGAGTGGCGTTGATCCCAGCGCGGGGAAGAAGGCCGGAACGCGTTCTGCATACTCGTCGTATAGCGGGCCAAATTCTGCGCGTGTTTCATGCTCTTCTGTGCGGGCCAACCGCACGTACATCCAGACAAGAACCGGATACATTGCCAGAGTGAGCAATGTCGGCCACTGAACAAGAAATCCTGTCAGGACCAGAACAAAACCGACATATTGGGGGTGGCGAACCCGAGCGTAAGGGCCTTTTACAGCCAAAACCCCATGGCGGTGCGCGTGATACAGAACCCGCCAAGCCGCCGAAATCAGCCAAAAGCCGTAACCAATCAGGAAGAAACTGAGAATGTGGAAGGGTCCAAAATGGGGATTGGACTGCCATCCAAACAGCATTTCCGGCAAGTGACCGGCATCATGCGAAAACCAGTCGACGCCGGGAAAACGGGTTTGTAGCCAGCCGGAAAACAGATAAATCGTCAACGGAAAGCCGTACATCTCTGAAAAGAGTGCCACCAAAAATGCGCTGAACGCGCCGAAACTGCGCCAATCTCGGGTTGTTTGCGGCCTGAAAAAACTGAACGCGAACATGATGAATATGGCGGCGTTCAAGAGCGCAAAAACCCAAAGACCGTATGCGGGCGCATCCGTCACGATTTATCGCCACCCCCGTGGCCACCATGGCCACCGTGCATAAACAGATGCATTACGGCACAACCCAACAGCAGCAAGACCAGCAGGCCATTGCCGGCGAAAATATGAATGCGGTGTTCGAAACCCAGCAGCAATGCTGCGATGGCAAGCGAGATGATCAAGCTTATCCCAAAACGCGACTTCCAGAAGGGGGGTTCTGTTTGGTCATCCGGGTGTAGTTTCGGGGCGGTTTTGGCCTGTTCATCGGGGGTCATGGGTTCATCCTTTCCGGGTTACCATTTGATGCCGCCGGATGTTTCAGCGAGCGCTGCGATCAAAGCATCGCGATCTTCGACTCCGCCCAAGGGCCGCACAGCCAGATCGACACGCCGTGCGGCGTTGTACCCTTCGGCAGCCGCCCGATCCGGTGCAGTTCCATAGGTGGTTTCGTAGCGTGTCGCGAAATCGTTCGCGGATTCTGCTGCCAGTGTGCCGGGTCGGATAACGACAGTCGGATCTTCGAATTCAGCAACCGCGCGTTCGGCAGCAGCGTCCGGACCAAGGACGACAGCGATATCGACGATCGCGGGTGAAGCTCCGACAAGGCCATTGGTCGCTTGGGCGGTGTCTGACGGTCGGAGTACGATGTAGACATCCAGCCCGCCCAGATGCCCGTCCGATTCTTCGTTTGCGTGGCCGTCGCGTTCCCGGGTCGCCAACAAGATGCCTTTGACGGCAGAGTCCAGTTGCACAGCCGCGCCATCGCCGACGGCCACAACAGCAAGCGAAAAGCTGTGTGCCTGCACGCCAGTCGCTGCAAATAAAACAGCAAGGGCCAGCACGCAGGCTCTCCTGAGTTTTCCGGACCCGCGCCTGATCAGCGCAATCCCACTGTGGGGGGCAGACCGAATGGTCGTCCGCAATTTGCTTTGAACCATGACCACTTCTCCTTTCAAAATTTCAGCCGCCGCAACCGGAGCGCATTGAGCACAACGGAAAGCGACGATGCACTCATCGCGAAGGCCGCAAAGATCGGGCCAATCAGGATACCAAAGAACGGATAAAGCAGACCTGCCGCAATCGGCACGCCCGACGCATTGTAGATCAGCGCAAAGAACAGGTTCTGGCGGATGTTCCCCATGGTCGCCCGCGAGAGTTTCCGGGCCCGCGCGATGCCGTCGAGATTACCTTTGACCAAAGTGAACCCGGCGCTTTCGATCGCCACGTCAGCGCCCGTTCCCATCGCTATTCCGACATCAGCTTGCGCAAGTGCAGGTGCATCGTTCACTCCGTCACCGGCCATGGCCACCTTTTTCCCCTCGGCTTGCAGTTCCTTGATGATGCGGGCTTTGTCTTCGGGCAGCACGTCAGCCCTTATTTCGTCAATTCCCAGACGGTTCGCGACAGCCTGCGCTGTGCGATGATTGTCGCCTGTCGCCATAATGATCCGGAAACCAAGCGCGTGCAGCGCCTTGAGGGCATCAGGCGTGGTTTCCTTCACGGGGTCCGCAACGCTGACCAGGCCTGCAATTGCGCCGTCCAGAACAATGAACATGACGGTTTCGCCTTCGTCGCGCCGCGCATTTGCAGTATCGACCAGTGCCCCGCTTTCAAGCCCCATATCCTTGATCAACGCAGCATTTCCAAGTGCGACCGATTTGCCATCAACCCGACCTTTCACACCTTTGCCGGTCACTGCCTCGAATTCTTCGGCTTTCGCAAAATCGACACCGCGTTCTTCGGCGCCGCGCACGATCGCTTCGGCCAGAGGGTGTTCCGATCCGCGTTCCAGAGACGCCGCGAGGCGCAAAACTTCTGCCTCGTCATGCCCGTCTTCGGGCAACACCGCGACCAGTTTTGGTTTGCCCTCTGTGAGCGTGCCGGTTTTATCCACGATCAGCGTATCAACCTTTTCGAACCGTTCCAGCGCCTCGGCGTTCTTGATCAGAACCCCCATTTGCGCCCCGGTTCCGGTTGCGGTCATGATTGACATTGGTGTCGCAAGTCCCAGCGCGCACGGGCATGCGATAATGAGGACAGCAACAGCCGAGACCAGAGCGTAGGCCAGCGCCGGGTCCGGACCCCAGGTTGCCCAGGAAATAAACGACAATATCGCGATGACGATGACCGCAGGGACAAACATCCCCGCAACTTTGTCGGCATATTTCTGGATTGGTGCACGGCTGCGCTGGGCATTCGCGACCATTTGCACGATCTGGCTGAGCATCGTATCGCTGCCTATGCGCGTGGCTTCGATAATCAGGCTGCCGGTGCCGTTGATCGTGGCACCAGTGACGGGCTCACCGGCAACCTTTTCAACCGGAACGGGCTCGCCCGAGATCATCGACTCGTCAACTGAGGATCGTCCCTCGATTACCATGCCGTCGACGGGTACTTTGTCGCCGGGGCGCACACGCAGGTGATCACCGAGTTGAACCTGGTCCAGCTCAATTTCCTCTTCGGATCCGTCCGGCCGGATGACAAGTGCGGTTTTGGCAGCCATATCAAGAAGCGCCTTGATTGCTTTGCCAGTGCCTTCGCGCGCGCGCAATTCCATCACCTGGCCCAAAAGAACCAGCGTAACGATGACTGCCGCCGCTTCGAAATAGACGCCGACATTGCCGTTCTCGTCGCGAAAGCCATCGGGGAAAACGCCGGGTGCTACAACCGCGACGATGCTGAAAATATATGCCGCACCGACACCCATGCTGATCAGGCTGAACATGTTAAGGTTCATGGTTCGGAAAGAATTGTAACCGCGTTCAAAGAATGGCCAACCCGACCAGAGGATAATCGGAGTGGCCAAGGCGAATTCGAACCACAATGAGGTTCGTTCACCCAGCAGCTCTTGAAAGTACACAAGGCCCAGATAGGGGCCCATAGATATCACAAGAAGCGGAATCGTCAGCGCTGCGCCTACCCAAAACCGCCGGGTGAAATCCACCAGTTCGGGGTTGGGGCCGTCATCTTCAAGACTGATTGTTTCAGGTTCCAGCCCCATGCCGCAGATCGGGCAGGAGCCCGGCCCCGGGTGCCGCACTTCGGCGTGCATCGGACACGTAAATATGGTCCCGTCGAATCCTGCTGGCACGGTGTCATATTCAGCGCCTTTTTCCGCGACGGCCATTGCGTTGTGGTCGTGTCCGTGACCATGAGCGGTATGGCCGTGTCCGTGGTGGTGATGTGCATCCTCTGCAGCTTCGCCCTCGGGCACCAGAAACATGCCGCATTTTGGGCAAGATCCTTCTTCGGCGCTGCGAATCTCCGGATGCATCGGACAGGTGTACACCGTTCCTGTATAGCCTTCGGGCACGGTGTCATAGTCGCCTGTGTTTTCAGCGTTTTCGCCGATCTTGCCTTTGGTCACGTTCATCTTTCGTCCTTCCATCTTTCGAACTCCTGCGCGATGCACGATGGGTTCGCAATTCAGTGAAACACCATGCAATCGACATGGGTCCCGGCATTACAATGTGTGATAACTTCGGAAAATTCCGGTGTTACTTTGCTGGCAAAATACCCGGCAGCGGACCAGGTTTTGCCTTTTGCCTCGGGGTAGCACCCGTGCAATTTGCGCGTCAGATGTCGCAGCGTGGTTGAGGGCATAATCAATTGTCAGACCTCCGTCGCAGCCGCTTGAACAACTGCGTCCGGTGTCATTTTAGCAGCAACGTGACGTGCAATCATCTTTTCTTCGTCAGTGGTGCGGGCCTCGACAATAGCATGGGCGCCGGGTTTTGAAATCGTGCCGCGCCCGTTGGAGTTTGCGGAGGTGTCGATTGTAATCCCAAGATAATCAAGATCTGAACAAATTTTCGCGCGAACCGCTGGCGCGTTTTGACCAATGCCGCCGGTGAAAACGACCCGGCTCAGACCGCCAAGCGCTCCGGTCAACCGGGCCAGATGCAGCCGAGCCTGATAACAAAAAAATTCCACCGCCTCTTCGGCAACGGCATCCGGGCTGTTCAGCAGATCCTGCATATTACGGCTCAGGCCGGAAACACCCAGTAAACCGCTTTGTTTGTAAAGAAGATGCGCGACTTCGTCCGCTGTCATGCCCTTTTCCTGCATCAGGTACAAAATGATCCCGGGGTCAAGATCGCCACTGCGGGTTCCCATTGGCAAGCCGGATATGGTTGAAAACCCCATCGTAATTTCAACTGGTCTTCCACCCCGGATTGCCACCATTGATGCGCCGTTGCCGAGATGCGCGATAATGATGCGTTCGGCATCGGTTTTCACACCGTCCCGTCGCAGTGCATCCATGATGAATTCATACGACAACCCATGAAAACCAAAGCGTCTGATGCCTTCCTTCCTGTAGCGGCGAGGCAGGCCGGTCAAACGCGCCATATGGGGCAGATCGTGGTGGAATGAGGTATCGAAACAGGCCACTTGCGGCAAATCAGGCCGGGCAGCTTGCACAGCGTCGATTCCCATCAAGTTTGCCGGTAGGTGCAGTGGTGCCAGTGGGCGCAATTCCCGTAGCAGTCCCATCAGCGCTGGCGTAACACGCTTCGGGCAGTCACATTCCACGCCACCGTGGACCACGCGGTGACCGACAGCGACCAAATTCGGTTTTCCCGGCAGGGTATCGATGGTGTGCAGCAGCCGCGCCAGCGCTGCACCATGGTTGTCGAACCTGCCGTTTTCATCAGCCAAAATGGTTTGCCGTGCGTTACTCAGCTGAAATCGGGCACTGGGAAGGCCGATCCGGGTGATCGCACCAGTCCATAACCGCCTTGGCTGCGGGGCTGCAGTGAACAAGGCAAATTTGAGCGAGGACGAACCCGCGTTGAGCGTTAGTATGATCTTTTCAGGCATCGGTGTTTTCTTTTGGTGCCTTAGGGTCATCGGGGTGCGGGGTTTCTGTTTCGTTCGCGTTTTCGCTGCGGTGGTTGTGGTTTCCGCCTTTGTGCCCATGCTTGTGGCCAAACAGGTGCATCGCCACCATTCCACCGCCTAACAAAAGGATCAGCCAGTTTTCAGTAACCCATTGCATTTTTCGCGTCCTCTCGTGTCAATCCGAATTTTGGCCTGGTATTGTGGTTTCCACATCGCCGTTCTTTGCAGAGTATATTGTCTGGAACATCCGCTCATAACTTGCGTCACGGGCGATGCGAGCTTGCTCGATCGCTTTTCCGACAACTGCCAGGGCCGCCCGCTCGCGTGCGATCAAAGGATGGTCGTCTTTCAGTGGGGTGCGTGTTTCGGAGATGTTGTCCGCCATCTGCCGGATGATGCGCATCCACGGGTTGTACGTTTCGGAAAAAATAAGACGACTTGTCCGCATTGGATGAGCCCATTTCAACATTTCTGAACTAGCCGGTGTCGTTAGCAGACGGACCCACGGGCTGACAAATGTGGAATAGAATGCCTCGTTCACTTCCGAAACCCGGCGCACAGTGGCAAAAGCCTCTTGCGGTAAATACTGCTCAAGATCGCTGACTTTTCGAGACTCGAACCGCACTTTGTATTGTGGAGCGTGGCAATCGGGATCACCCGAGGGGTTGTCAATTTTCATTTCGTACAGTCCGGGTTTCAGCTTGTTTATCCGGTCCAGGCTTTCGAGGATGGCGCGATGCTCCAGCCGCGCGACTGACGCCGAGACAAAGATGCCCAGATGCCCAACATGCGCATTGGTCATGTAGACGATACGCTGTCCGGCACTCTTGAGATCGGCGGTGTCTTTGTAGACCGCCGGTATCCAGCCCAGAGCTTGCGCAGGTGGCGTGATGTTGTCGCCATACGAGGCAAAAACAATCATCGGATTGCGAATTTTGCGCAAATCGGCAACGCAGTGATCGCCTATTGGCATTTCGCCGGTTTCCAGCAGGTTACCAATGAACAGGTTCTGGGTAATCGAGAGAATTTCCTCTTGGCTCAGAGAGTAGAAACCGTTCCACCAGCGTTCAAAGTCCAAAAACCGATCCCGTTCCTGATCCACGTTGGACAACAGGTTGGCGTATTTTTCCCAAATCGCCTTTTCAGGTTTGAGGTTCTCGAAATTCTGCGCCAGCCATGCGCCGTCGAAGCGCCCGTCACCGAGATCCGACATCAGATGGGCCAGCCATGTGCCGCCGAGCAAGCCACCGGATATGCGCATCGGATTCACGCCTTCCTGCCCGGCCCAGTATGACAACGGCGAGCCGTTCAGTACCACGGGGCCAGCCAAACCCTCGCAATGTGCGGCCAGAAGCGTAACCGCCCACCCAGCCTGACAGTTGCCATAAAGAACAGGCGCTGCGCCGTCGTGACGGACTGACACGTCTTCAACGAACCTGCGCAAAGCACGAAGAACGTCCTCCAGTGTCTGGCCTTTGACCGGTTCAGGAAAGAAAATCACAAAGTAGACGGGATGTCCCTCGGCCATGGCCATCCCGACCTCGCTTTCGCGTTTGAACCCGCCAATGCCCGGCCCGTGACCTGCCCGCGGATCGACAACGATGACCGGCGGCTTTTTGGCGTCCACACAATCGTCCCAGCAATTGCCGTCTACCTCGGTGATACGCAGTAATGCATAGTTGGCGGGTCGATCAAACTGACGGGCATCCATCAACGTTTCATACTTGAAGTCCAAAAGCGGAGGCATTCCGGCTCGGTCATGCGCGATCATATTCCCTGCTCGCTCGCCCAGAGTATCGAGGAAAAGCACCGAGCGCTCCCACAAGTCGCGCCCATAGGTGATTGGATCAAGCGTTGTACTGCTTTGTTGGACCGGGGAGCTTGCGGTATCTGTCAATCGCTGTCCGCTCAGGGGTGTAACGACGTTCATGCTGCGGCTCTCTTGGAAAAGAAGTTCAGAACCGGCACAAAAATCAACGCGATGTACCAGCCATAGGCAAAGCTTTCGATTAGCCCCAACAGGGCGCTTGGCCAGCTGATCCAGCTTACACCGGGCAATAGTGGTAACCACACCTGGTACATCGTGGCCGTCGGAAACAGTAACCCGAACAAAACGCAAAGCACGAAGCTTATGGCGAAAAGCAGGCCAAGGGCCATGCCGACCGGCGCAATTCGAATGGGGTTGGACGCGTTCATCTTGATCACCTCTTGATAGCGGCCCCAACAACATTTCAGGGGCATTTTCTCGGCTTTAGTAACAAGACGTTTCCGGTTGGAGTTCATTACACAACACGGGTGGAAAATATCCGGTAGTCACAAGAGGATTGCCGGAGTTTACGTTAGTGAACGGCTGGGCAGAATGGTCACCTTGCAGTATCTGCATTGTGTGCGGTGCCAGATCCGCTGACTGGTTTGTTCATGGGAGAGCCTTCATGCTGACATCCATTGCCCTTGCTCTGATTCTGATCCTTGCAACGTCGTTGTTTCATTTTGCAGTTCTGCGCTGGCTTTCTGTAGGATTGGCCAGATACGCGATGGCAGGGGGGACCCGGGTAGCAAGCATTGTGTTCATACTATTTGCCGCACACGTGTTTGAAATGCTTCTTTATGCCATCGCATTTTATGTCGGTGATCAGATGCTCGACATTGGTGAATTGCGTGGCGAAACCGTTTCCGCACCACTCGACTATTTCTATTTCTCCATCACCAGTTACACATCCTTGGGCGTCGGCGATCTGTTCCCGGCGGATCATCTTAGGTTTTTGGCTGGAGTCGAGGCGCTGAACGGGCTGTTGTTGATCGCATGGTCGGGATCTTTG
>Ga0316205_10004962_pt1 | contig 11272 bp, 20 predicted proteins | sample 3monthpyrite_MG_FD_204941 | JGI IMG/M metagenome (GOLD analysis project Ga0316205, IMG submission 204941) | Microbial mat bacterial communities from mineral coupon in-situ incubated in ocean water Damariscotta River, Maine, United States -... | ecosystem: Environmental > Aquatic > Marine >...
TGATACTTAACTTGTATTTCAGTATATTGATCCTCCTATTGGACAACTACAATTAGATTATTCAATCAGAAACGGAGAACTTTTGAGAATGAAAAGACTTCAACATAAAATACCTCCACCCATTATTACTTTGGTTATTGCGTTAATGATGTGGGGATTACATTTATTACTTCCTATCCGATCAGTCAACTTTTCTATCCTTTTTTACTTCGGTATATTATGTATTTTAGCTGGTTTAAGCTTAGATATAGTTTCATTTTTAGACTTTCGCAAGAGTGATACAACTGTCAATCCACTTTCACCAGAAAGGGCCACTAGTTTAGTCATTGAAGGTTTTTACCGTTTTACTCGAAACCCAATGTATTTAGGGATGCTTTTGATATTGATAGGAATTGCGATGCTTTTTGCATCTTTGTCATCGTTTATTTTATTACCGATATTTGTAGTGTTGATGAATTCGCTTCAAATAATCCCTGAAGAACAAGCGCTAGAAAAAATATTTTCACAAGAGTATCTGGATTATAAAAAGAAGGTAAGGCGCTGGATTTAGACAAACAGCGCCTCGATACTAGCTTATTGCGTTCTTATGTTTTAATTACTTACTCTTGAACGAAAACATTCGGAGAGACGTTGAATTTTTTAGATAATTCTCTTACGTGTCTTAATGTCAGCGTCCGTTTACCATTTAAAATTTCAGAAACTACACCTTGGCTACCTATCTCGCGTAACTCTGCCTGGCGCACGCCATGCAGCTTGATCAAGTATTTTAGTGACGCAAGTGCCCCGCCTCTAAGTGAATCGATCTGATCTTTTTCGTAATTTTGAGCAGCACTCGCCATTGCCTCTATCAGACCGTTAAGCGGACTATTTGCTCGGTTTTCAACGAGCTCTATCGCTTCTTCGATATTGGCTAAAAGTGCTTCATAGTCTTGCTGATTTTTTGGACAATCAATCACTGGTGCGACCATGTTCCAATGCTGCATTGCGTTTTCAAGTTGCTGATTCATATATGCTCCCTTTCGTTTGTATTCCTTATTAATGATTTCCTGGAATAACATCGTTGATCAGAACGACACCCGCTGCAAAATTAATTGAAGTGTGTGCCAGTAGTTTGGATTCTGGGATTGGAAATTTGAATGACGAGTTAAAACCACGCATATCGCCAAAAACTTTCCGTAATTCTTCAGGAGAGCTAAAATCAGTTTCGTTAATAATTTGATACCAACCCTGTATGTGCTCGTGAGCAGATGGGTATCTTGATTGCGCGTCAATAAGCCTTTTTGCAGCAACTACTTTCAACTGGGTGTCTCCTTGTTAATCGTTACGTGTAGAGTCTCTAATCCGTAAGAGATAGATTGAATAAATAGCGATAATTTATTCAGAATTTAAATATTGCACGTATTGATTATGGTTTAGAATAGAATATAGCATAGATATTATGGTTAAAATACTCGAAGAGTTTTTATTACAGAGTAACAAAAATATTTAAAAGTAATTATTTTGTTGATAATGAGACAAAGATCACAATTACAATTCGCCGGTTTAACAAAATTGAATATTAGACAATTTTACACAATCAACTTAAAATCTAATTCCAGTCAAATGATACAGTAATGAAATAATGTACCCTTATTTAATTCAATCGAGCAGTTTTACCATCGGAACTTATGGCTTAATGCTCGCAATAGCCTATCTAGTTGGACGTTGGTATTTTCTCAATCTACTCGGTAAAACTAAGCCACAAGTCTCGAATGCGGAAATACTGATCATTATGTTATTGGTTTTTGGGGTTGTCGGTGCTAAGTTGATGTTCATTGTAAAGAATGCTGATAAACAATCGTTAATATTAAGTGGTACTGGTTTTTCCAGCCAAGGCGCTATATTGGGTGCTTTACTTGCAACTTATTTGTTTACGCATTTTCAAAAAATTAAAATGTACCGAATATTAGATGCCGCTGCACCTGCGGCTATTTTAGCTTATACCATTGCTCGTATGGGTTGTTTTCTCGCAGGAGATGACTGTTACGGGATCCCCACTGATTTACCTTGGGCTATGAGTTTTCCGGATGGTATCGCCGCCACGGATAAGCATGTCCACCCCGTTCCCTTGTACGAAATTATTTATTCAGTGATGATATTTATAATCTTAATCAAACGTCAGAGTTCTAAATTTACGCCTTACTCTCAATTTTTTACATTGCTCGGTCTTTGGGGAATTTGCCGGTTCTTAGTGGAGTTTGTTAGCAGCAACGAGAAGATCATTTTCTCAATGAGTGGCTCTCAATTTGGAGCATTATTGATGTTTATTATGGCGCTAATTTATTTTGCTCGCCGCAAATTGATGACAAAAACTAAAGCTTAACAGACATAAAAAAGCCGAGATTAACTCGGCAAAAATTTGTTACTTTGTTCTTAATATTCTAAAAGCAATATGAGTTCAACTTAAAACTCATCGCTTAATAGCTTTGTTTAATCTTCTTCTGACTCGTCTTCATCATCTTCAATGATTGGACGATCAACGAGTTCAACATAAGCCATTGGAGCTTTGTCTCCGGTACGGAAACCAGCTTTAATAATTCTTAAATAGCCTCCAGGACGTTCTTGGTAGCGAGGACCTAATTCATCAAATAATTTTCCAACAGCCGCTTTGCTTCGAGTACGTGAAAAAGCTAAACGACGATTGGCAACAGAATCTTCCTTTGCGAGCGTAATTAACGGCTCTACAACTCGGCGAAGTTCTTTTGCTTTAGGCAATGTTGTTTTGATTAGTTCATGTTCAATCATTGAAATTGACATGTTGCGGAACATAGCCTGGCGATGGCTAGAGTTCCTATTTAACTGACGACCACTTTTACGATGACGCATGATTAAAACCTTTTATTAAATTATCAGCCTATTACTTTTCAAACCAAACCAAAAAGCCAGTACTGATATTATTTTAGTTAGTGTTATACACAAACGTTTGAAGTAAAAATAAATCTTACTCAAAACACTTGTGGTTATAAATAACAAAACCCCACTGATAAAAGTAGGGCTTTATTAATTCGTTTCTGCAAGGCTTCAGTGATTTAGCTAGAAGCCTAAAGCAAACTAAATTTCGTTGAGAATACTCGCCGGAGGCCAGTTTTCAAGGCGCATTCCTAAAGATAATCCTCGTGAAGCAAGAACATCTTTTATTTCCGTTAGCGACTTTTTACCTAGATTTGGTGTCTTCAGTAACTCAACTTCAGTACGCTGGATCAAATCACCAATGTAATGAATGTTTTCTGTTTTCAAGCAATTAGCACTACGGACTGTTAATTCTAAATCATCAACAGGACGTAAAAGAATTGGATCAATTTCCGGCTCTTCTTTTTCTGGCTCTGCTTGTTTTTCATCTTTCAAGTCAACAAATGCGGCAAGTTGCTGCTGAAGAATTGTCGCACAACGGCGGATCGCTTCTTCTGGCTCAATCGTGCCATTTGTTTCAAGGTCGATGGTTAATTTATCAAGATTAGTTCGTTGCTCAACACGAGCAGAATCAACCACATAAGAGACTACGTGCACTGGACTAAATGATGCGTCTAAATGCAATCGACCAATACTTAAACTTTCGTCTTCATCGTCTTTACGTGATGCCGCACTCTCATAGCCTCGCCCTTTTCTAACGATAAGACGCATGCTTAATGAGCCTTTCTTAGTCAATGTCGCGATATGATGCTCAGGGTTTATAATTTCAACGCCCGCTTGCTCTTCAATATCTGCAGCGGTAACCGAACCTTCACCTTTCTTTTGAAGAATAAGAACAGCTTCGTCTTTTTCTTCTAACTTGATTGCAAGTCCTTTAAGATTAAGAAGAATATCAATTACATCTTCTTGAACATTTTCAATTGTCGCATACTCATGAAGCACACCGTCGATTTCTACTTCGACTACCGCACAACCTGGCATTGACGACAGTAATATTCTACGCAGAGAGTTACCTAAAGTATGACCAAAACCTCTTTCGAAAGGTTCTAACACAACTTTAGCTTTACGCTCTCCTAATGTTTCCACCTTTATCTGACGCGGGGTCAGAAGTTCAGTGACGCTACCCATAGTTAATCCTCATGATTTGTGGTCGTCGAGCTTCCGCGAAACAACCACAGGATATTAATATTTTATTAATAATTACCTTATTCTTACTTAGAGTAAAGTTCTACAATTAGATTTTCGTTGATATCTGAAGGTAAATCCGTACGTTCTGGAACATTTTTGAATGTTCCTTCCATCTTCTTATCGTCAACTTCAACCCAAACTGGTCGCTCTCTTTGTGCAGCCAATTCAAGCGCTGCGACTATGCGAAGCTGCTTTTTAGATTTTTCACGAATAGAAATAACATCTGACGCTGCAATTTTATAAGAAGGAATATTAACCATCTTGCCGTTAACCAATATAGCTTTATGGCTTACGAGTTGACGTCCTTCAGAGCGAGTTGAACTAAATCCCATCCGATAAACAACATTATCTAGTCGCATTTCTAATAATTGCAACAAGTTGGAACCAGTCGCGCCCTTTATACGAGCAGCTTCTTTATAATAGTTACGAAATTGCTTTTCAAGTACACCGTAAATACGCTTTACTTTTTGCTTTTCACGTAACTGAATACCATAATCTGAAAGGCGAGTTCTTCTTGCGCCATGCACACCAGGTACTTGATCAATTTTACATTTGTCCTCAATAGCACGAACGCCGCTTTTCAGCATTAAATCAACGCCTTCGCGACGTGCTAATTTGAGTTTAGGTCCTATATATCTTGCCATTTTATTTCTCCAGCAAATCGACTTCCGCTAAACCAGCGTTACACGCGTCGCTTTTTGGGCGGGCGACAACCATTGTGAGGGATAGGCGTAACATCAGTGATGTTAGTAATTTTAAATCCCGCGTTATTTAAAGCACGAACAGCAGACTCACGGCCTGGCCCCGGTCCTTTGACGAATACTTCCATATTCTTCATGCCCATCTCTTTTACCATCTGAGCCACACGGTCAGCGGCTACTTGAGCAGCAAAAGGAGTACTTTTACGAGAACCTCTAAAACCAGAACCACCAGCGGTAGTCCATGCTAGAGCATTGCCTTGTCGATCAGTTATTGTCACGATTGTATTGTTAAATGACGCATGGATATGAGCCATTCCGTCTACTACGTGCTTTTTAACCTTTTTACGAGAACGAGGTGTTTTTGCCATAATCGTTATCTCTTAATTGGTTTACGTGGACCCTTACGAGTACGCGCATTTGTTTTTGTACGTTGTCCACGAACAGGCAGGCTTCTTCTGTGGCGAATGCCACGGAAACAACCTAAGTCCATTAAACGCTTAATATTCATTGACACTTCTCGTCTTAAATCGCCTTCAATTGTGAATTTGGCGACTTGCGAACGAAGTGACTCTATTTCCGCTTCGGTAAGATCTTTAATCTTTGCGCTTTTATCGATACCAGCAGCATCACAGATTTTCTGTGAACGACTGTTACCAACACCGTAAATCGATGTTAAAGCAATTACCGCATGCTTATGGACTGGAATGTTAATACCAGCTATACGGGCCATTGACCTACTCCCAACATTAGTTCTATTACTATCATGTCTATCTCAAGAGACGGACACCCTATCAAAAAGGCGCGCAATGATAGCGTTCAAACGGTTAAAAATCAACCGAATATTAAAAATTATGTCATTTACTTTATATCTTTAGCGGGCTACACGCGTATACAAAATAAATAACGCTTTACTCTTTTTTAAAAATCTCTTACTAGCCTTGGCGCTGTTTGTGTTTTGGATCTTTACAAATGACACGAACACTACCATGACGACGAATAACTTTGCAGTCACGGCAGATTTTTTTTACAGAAGCTTTAACTTTCATTTTCGTACTCCGAATCTAGTCCGATTGACCAAATTTTACCGAACTCCAGAAGAGCCGTAGTTTTTAAAGTTCGCCTTTTTCAAGACAGAATCATAATCGCGAGATATTAAGTGTGCTTGTACTTGAGACATAAAGTCCATAATAACAACCACGATAATAAGTAACGATGTTCCACCAAATTGGAAAGGCACATTAAATATTAAAATTAGGAACTGCGGTAATAAACACACGGCGGTAATATATAACGCACCAATAAGTGTTAACCGAGTCATAACTTTATCAACATATCTAGAGGTTTGCTCACCAGGACGTATCCCAGGAATAAAAGCCCCTGACTTTTTCAATTGATCCGCTGTATCTCTTGGGTTATACACAAGAGCGGTATAAAAGAAGCAAAAGAATATGATCCCAGCGCCATAGGTCAACATATACAAAGGACTACCAGGCTGCATTTGAGTTGCAAAGGTTTGCAACCATAACATTTCGCTTCCTTTTCCGACGATTTGAGCAATCGTACCCGGAAATAAGATAATACTTGATGCAAATATCGCTGGTATAACACCCGCCATATTAACTTTTAACGGTAAATGCGAAGATTGCGCCTGATACATGCGTCGACCTTGCTGTTTTTGAGCATAATTAACGACAATACGTCGTTGACCACGCTCCATAAACACAACAAATGCTGTCACAAGAACCACCACTGCCAAAATAATCATCAAACCTAAAGGATTGATTTCACCTTGTCGAGCTTGCTCAAATGTTTGTCCCATTGCAGTCGGTAAACTCGCAACGATCCCCACAAAAATAAGTACTGAAATACCGTTACCAATACCTCGCTCATTGATTTGCTCACCGAGCCACATCAAAAACATAGTACCTGTAACCAAACTTACCACCGCGCCAAAATAAAAACTAAAACCCGGATTTGGAACTAAACCAGTCATCATCTCTGGAAAACTGGTCGCTATCCCAACTGCTTGCAAACAAGCAAGAATAAGTGTTAGATACCGAGTGTACTGATTTATCTTGCGTCGACCAGCTTCACCTTCTTTCTTTATCTCTTGCAGTCTTGGATCAACAAAACTCAAAACTTGTAAAATAATCGAAGCAGAAATGTAAGGCATTATTCCTAAAGCAAACACACTCGCTCGCTCTAATGCACCACCGGAAAATACATTAAACAATTCCATTAATGTACCGGTTGTTTGATTCATAAATGCATCTAAAACAACAGGGTCAATTCCTGGTACTGGTACAAAAGATCCTAAGCGGAATATAACAATCGCCATAAGTACGAACATTAATCGTTGCTTAAGTTCTGTTAACCCACCGCCTGATTTCTTTTCTACTGGAGCTTTAGCCATATTATGTTTACCTAATCCTAAATCCGATTATTTCTGGAGTCGCAACTTATTGTGCAACAGTTCCACCAGCCGCTTCAATTGCAGCTTGCGCACCTTTAGATACTCGAACACCGTCACCAACGTTTACAGCTCGCTCAATCGAACCCGAAAGCATGACTTTCACTTGCTCAATATTCTTAGTGATTAATCCCGCTGCGCGAAGCGTTAATAAATCAACAGCATCACCTTTAACTTTGTTCAACTCACCCAAACGAACCTGTGCTGATTTTAAAGATTTGCGCGAGGTAAAACCAAATTTTGGCAAACGTTGCTTTAGAGGCATTTGACCGCCTTCAAAACCCGGTGCTACTTTACCGCCAGAGCGAGATTTCAAACCTTTATGACCGCGTCCACAAGTTTTACCTAAGGTAGAACCAATGCCACGTCCAACACGTTTCGCCACTTTTTTAGCGCCTTCACCTGGACTTAATGTATTTAATCTCATGACTGTTGATTTCATAGTGTCTGAACTCATAACATTACCCCTCCACTCGAACCATGTAGTTAATTGTATTAACCATGCCGCGGGTAGAAGGTGTATCTTCTACTTCAACTGTATGACCGATACGGCGCAAACCGAGACCAGTTAAACAACCTTTGTGATTTTTCAAGCGTCCAATTGAGGATTTAACTTGAGTCACTTTAAATGTCTTTTTAGCTGTCATGGTCTACTCCATGATTTCTTCGACTGACTTTCCACGCTTTGATGCTACATCTTCTGGAGAAAACATATCATTTAAACCGCGAATAGTAGCGCGAACAATATTAATCGGATTGGTAGAACCAATACTCTTTGCCAAAACGTTTTCAACACCAACCACTTCAAATACTGAGCGCATCGCGCCACCAGCAATGATACCTGTACCAGGTGAAGCAGGCTGCATATACACTTTAGAAGCGCCATGATTAGCCTTAATAGGATGTTGTAACGTGTGACCGTCTTTTAATTCAACTTGAATTAGATTTCGTCTCGCTTGTTCCATCGCTTTTTGGATAGCAGCAGGCACTTCACGTGCTTTACCGCGACCAAAGCCAACTTTACCATTTCCATCACCAACCACTGTTAGTGCGGTGAATGAAAAAATCCGTCCACCTTTCACTACTTTAGCTACTCGGTTAACGTTGACTAACTTTTCGACTAAGCCGTCAGAATTATTTTCTTGTCTTGCCATCATTTCACCTTTAGAACTGGAGACCACTTTCGCGAGCAGCATCTGCTAATGCTTTTACACGACCGTGATATTTGAACCCAGAGCGATCAAATGCAACACTTGATACGCCAGCTTTAGTTGCTCTTTCCGCGATTAACGCGCCAACAGATTTGGCTGCATCAACGTTGCCAGTTGCTTTACTTGCGGCTTTAATGTCTTTTTCAACACTTGAAGCTGCAGCAAGAACTTTTCCACCATCAGCAGAAATAACCTGAGCATAAATATGGCGAGGCGTACGATTAACCACCAAACGGTTTACACCTAGCTCTTTCATTTTCGAACGGCTTTTAGTAGCACGTCGAATTCTAGCTTGTTTTTTATCCATCATTTCGCCCTACTTTTTCTTAGCTTCTTTACGACGGATAACTTCATCCGCGTACTTCACACCTTTGCCTTTATAAGGCTCTGGTGGACGATAAGCTCTGATATTCGCTGCCACTTGACCAATCAACTGTTTGTCAACACCTTTAACCACGACTTCAGTATTGGTTGGTGTGTCAATCGTGATCCCTTCCGGGATATCAAAAATCACTGGATGTGAAAACCCAAGCGTTAAATCAAGTTTTTTACCAGCAGCTTTGGCTCTGTAACCAACGCCAACCAGTTGCAGCTTTTTCTCAAAACCGTTAGCAACACCTTCAACCATGTTGTTAACTAAAGAACGCATAGTACCAGCAAGTGCATTTGCATTCGCTTGCCCATCTTTTGGTGCAAACCTGATTTGATTATCTTCTACTTTCACTTCAACAGCTGAATGTATCTCTTGCTGTAAACTGCCCTTGCCGCCTTTTACAGAAACTAGCTGACCTTTAAGATCAACGGTAACGCCTGCTGGAAGTTCGACCGGTGCTTTTGCTACTCTAGACATATCCGCTCTCCTTAAGAAACTATACAGAGAACTTCGCCGCCGTGACCTGATTTACGTGCTGCTTTGTCTGTCATTACTCCGCGAGAAGTAGAAACAATAGCAATACCTAAACCGTCAAGTACACGAGGTAGCTCATTTGATTTTTTGTATATACGGAGGCTTGGCTTACTCACACGTTTAATCATGTCAATAACCGGACGCCCTTGGTGATATTTAAGCTCGATAGAAAGCTCTGGCTTACCATCATTTTCAGCTTTATTAATATCCATTATGTAACCTTCGTCTTTCAATACATTTGCGATTGAAATCTTAACTTTTGATGAAGGCATTGAAACAACTTTTTTGCCTGCTGATTGTCCGTTACGGATCCTCGTCAGCATATCAGCAATTGGATCTTGCATGCTCATATTAAATCTCCCAACAATTACCAGCTAGCTTTCACTAAACCAGGAACATCGCCTGCCATAGCATGTTCACGCAATTTGTTACGGCTTAAACCGAACTTACGCAAATAACCATGGGGACGACCAGTGATATTACAACGATTACGTTGACGTACAGGGCTTGAATCCCTTGGTAGCTTTTGTAAAGCTACTTGTGCGTCCCAACGTTCTTCGTCACTCTTGTTGAGGTCTACAATAATTGCTTTTAATTCAGTACGTTTAGCTGCATATTTAGCAACTAACTTGGTGCGCTTTTTTTCACGCTGAACCATTGATACTTTAGCCATTGTTATGCCCCTTTAATCGGGAATCGGAAAGCACTGAGTAGTTCTCTGCCTTCTTCATCTGTTGTCGCTGAAGTCGTGATAGTGATATCCATTCCACGAATTTTATCTACTTTATCGTAGTTAATTTCTGGAAAGATTATCTGTTCTTTGACACCCATGGAATAGTTTCCACGTCCGTCAAACGACTTAGGATTTAAACCACGGAAATCACGAATACGAGGAATTGCGATTGAAACTAAACGTTCCATAAATTCCCACATACGTTCACCGCGTAGTGTTACCTTAGCGCCAATAGGATAGTCATCACGAATTTTAAAACCAGCAATTGATTTGCGGGCTTTCGTCACAACAGGCTTTTGGCCTGAGATAGCTGTTAAGTCATTACATGCGTTCTCTAGAACTTTTTTATCCCCGACAGCTTCACCCAAACCCATATTTAATGTGATCTTGGTTATCTTAGGGACTTGCATGACAGACTTGTAGTCAAACTTTTTAGTTAAAGCATTGACAACATCTTTCTTGTAGTAGTCTTGCAGTTTCGCCATTTTATACACCTATATTTTAGAGACTTCTGTTTTTAAAAGTAAAAACGATGTCAATAAATTAGTCTACTAGCTCACCGTTTGATTTAAAAAATCGAACACGCTTGCCATCTTCTTGCTCTTTAATGCCAACTTTATCTGCTTTACCAGTTTTAGCATTAAATAGTGCAACATTTGAAATATCCATCGGCGCTTCCATCTCAACGATACCGCCTTGAACACCAGCCTGAGGGTTTGGTTTAACATGTTTTTTCATCATGTTAACGCCTTCAACAACCACACGACCTTTCTCTTTGATGATTTTTTTAATATTACCTTTTTGACCATTACTCTTTCCAGCCAAAACGATGACATTATCACCAGTTTTTAATTTTTGCATTTTCCAAGTCTCCTTAAAGAACTTCAGGCGCTAAAGAAACAATTTTCATAAACTTGTCACCGCGAAGTTCGCGAGTCACAGGTCCAAAAATACGTGTTCCAACCGGCTGTAAGTTAGCATTGAGAAGAACTGCAGCGTTTCCATCAAAACGGATCACTGATCCATCTGGGCGACGCACGCCTTTTCGGGTTCTGACAACGACAGCGTTCATAACGTCACCTTTCTTCGCTTTACCACGAGGAATAGCTTCTT
>Ga0316205_10004963_pt1 | contig 11267 bp, 9 predicted proteins | sample 3monthpyrite_MG_FD_204941 | JGI IMG/M metagenome (GOLD analysis project Ga0316205, IMG submission 204941) | Microbial mat bacterial communities from mineral coupon in-situ incubated in ocean water Damariscotta River, Maine, United States -... | ecosystem: Environmental > Aquatic > Marine >...
ACCGCGCCCTGCACCAGTGCCGCGCGGCCCAGATCCTCCCATCCCGGACGGGTCAGAAACCGCCGCCCGGTCGCGGGCGTGAAGGGCACCGCGATTTGCAGTTTCGGGTAATACTGCCCGCCCGCGCGTTCATAAGCATGCGCCCAGTTGTGATCGAACACATATTCGCCCTGGCTGTGGCCCTTGGCATAGAGCGGGGCCGCGGCAATCACCGGCCCGCCCGCGCGCGCCAGCAGATAGCGCGGCTGCCAGCCGGTGCCGGGGCCGACCGATCCGCTTTCCTCCAGCGCGCTCAGAAAACGGTGCGTGGTGAAGGGATCAAGCGGCGGCCCGCCATCGGCGACCTCCGGGCAGGCGCAGGCATCCCAATCGGCGGGGTCGATGTCGGCCAGGCTGCTGTAGGCCGTAACCTCAACCTGAATGTCGCCGTCCATAAAATCTGCCTCCCGTTCTGTCCCACCCAGATGGGGTGGGTTTTGGCGCGATCAAAGGTCTTAGGCAGAGACGCCCGATGACCCGGGCAAAAACCCCTCGAACGTGATGTTGTCGGCGATGCGGCGGGCCTGTTGCGCCTCGGCCGCCGAGGTGATGGTCCAGCTTAACACAGGCACGCCCCGGTGTTTCAGCGCGGCCACGGCTCCGTCCTCCAGATCATCCTTGTCATGGCTGATGAAACAGGCGTTCAATCGGTCGAAATCGGAAATCGCACGCAATTGGCCAAGCCGTTCGGCCCCAAGCGGGGCCCATCCCGGGTGGTCGTAACTGCCAGTGACCAGACCGCGCGGGATATGCGGGGCGGCGCTGGCAAATGCCGCGACGCTGTGCGGGTTGAACCCCATCACTGCGACCGGGCCGTCATATCCGGCAAGCGCATCGGCCACGGCCCGTTCCAGCGCGCCATCGACCGGCCCCATGACGCGGGATTGGTCCTTGACCTCGATCAGAAGGGGCACCCTGCCGCCGACCGCCGCCAGAACCGCGGCGAGTGTCGGGATGCCTTCGGTGCCGCCGGTCAGCGCGATGGCCGAAAGATCCGCCGCATCCCGCGCGATCACCGGCCCTGCGGCGGCGGTCATCCGGTCCAGCGTCGCGTCGTGAAACACCATTGGCGTGCCACCCGCTGCGGCCTGTATGTCCATCTCGATGCCATAGCCCGCCGCCACCGCCGCGCGCATCGCCGCCATGCTGTTTTCCGGGCGACCGGCGGCGGCATCGTGCAGACCACGATGCGCGATGGGAGTGTCGAGAAAAGCCCGTGGCAGGATCATGAGATCTGGAAGATGCCTTCGATCTCGACCGCCACGCCAAAGGGCAGCGACGCCGCAGATACCGCCGAACGGCTGTGACGCCCGGCCTCGCCCAAGGCTTCGGCGAGAAAATCCGAGGCCCCGTTCACAACCTTGGGCTGATCGCCGTAATCGGCGGTAGAATTTACGAAACCGGTCAGCTTGACCACTCGCACCAGCCGGTCCAGATCGCCACCGCAGGCCGCCTTGACCTGGGCCAGCAGGTTGATGGCACAGCTGCGCGCGGCCCCTGCCCCCTCTTCGGTGCTCATGTCATGCCCCAGCTTTCCCACCAGAAACCCATCCGGCCCGGTCGCAACCTGGCCCGAGACATAGACGATATCGCCCACCACGACGAAGGGCACGTAATTTGCGGCAGGCGCGGGCGCGTCGGGCAGCGTCACACCCATTTCGGCAAGGCGGGATTCGAAATTGCTCATGTCAGGGCACCTTTTCGGGGTTGAATCGAGGTTTTCGCGGACAGCCTAGCGCGCCGCCGGCGGGCAGGAAAGACAGCGATCAGCTTTCGCGGAAGGCACGGTTGAAATAATCGGTCAGCGGACGCAGCAGATAGGCCAGCGGCGTGCGGTCAGCGGTGCGGATATAGGCCTCCACCGGCATACCGGGCAGCAGGGTTTCATCCTCCAGCCGGTCGATCTCGCCGTCACTCAGAACAATCTCGACCTCGTAAAAACTGATGCCCGTCGTCTCATCGGTAAAGGCATCGGCGGAAACCTGGGCGACCCGCCCGACCAATTCCGGCGTGGTGCGCGCATCAAAGACCGGAAAGCGCAGGATGACATCCTGACCGACATAGACCTCGTCGATATTGGTGGTGGCGACGCGGGTCGAGATCACCAACGGGCGGTCCTGCGGCACCAGATAGAGCACCGGTTCCGCCGCCTGCACCACCGATCGCGGGCCAAAGACCCGCAAGCCATAGACGATGCCGCCAACCGGCGCGCGCATCTCCATCCGGTCCAGCTGCCGGGTCAGGGCGCGCCGACGTTCGGCCAACTCGGCCTCCTGCACACGGACCTCGCGCAATTCGGCGATTGCCTCCTCGCGGCGGGTGGTGCGCGATTGCAGGATCGCCAGGTCGATCTCGGTGATGCGCCCCTCGGCCTCGGCGGCGCTGGCGTCAAGCTCGCCGATCGTGCCCAGCAGCCGGGCGTTTTCGCGTTGCAGGGTCAGGGCGCGCGACGCCTCGGAAAGGCCACGATCAACGAGGTTCTGCACGTTGACCAATTCCCCGGTGACCAGATCACGCTGTTCGACCAGGGCGGCGCGTTGCGCGGCAATGCCATCAAGCTGCGCCGCGATCTGCTCGGCGCGGCGGCGCAGCTGGTCGATCTCCTGATCCAGGGTTTCGGCGCGGGCGGCAAAAAGATTGCCCTGCCCGGTCAGAATCTCGCGCAATTCCGGGTTACTCTCGGCCGCGGCGACGACATCGGCGGGAAAGACGACTTCAGACAGCCCGTCACGTTCGGCCACCAGCCGCACCCGGCGGGCGCGCCATTCGTCATATTGCGCGTTGACCACGGCCAGGTTGGATTGGATCACCGAGCCGTCGAGGCGCAGGATAACATCACCCTCCGCCACCAGTTGCCCTTCATCGACCAGAAGCGCCGCCACCACCCCGCCTTCGGGATGCTGAATGGCCTGCCGGTTCTGATCGACCTCGATCTGGCCGGGGGCGACGATGGCCCCGGCAATATTGGATAGCGTCGCCCAGGCCCCGAAACCGCCGACCAGCACCAGCAGCGCCAGCAGCCCCAATGTCATCGGCCAGCGCACCGACCAGGCCTGTTGCGGATCGGGAGCCTGCATCAGCTGACCCCCGCAGGTGCCGGACCGACCCCGTCCGGGCCCGCGACCTGACCATAATTGGCCAACACTTTTTTCAACACCTCATCGCGGGGGCCAAAGGCCTTGGGCAAGCCGTTATCGAGCACCAGAAGCATGTCACATTCCTTGATCGCGGCAGGCCGGTGCGCCATGATCAACACCGACTTACCCTCGGTCTTCATCTGCCGGATGGCGGTGTTCAACGCCTCGCTGCCTTCATTGTCGAGGTTCGAATTGGGTTCATCCAGCACCAGCAGCACCGGATCGCCATAGAGCGCACGGGCCAGCCCGACGCGTTGAACCTGCCCGCCGGACAGGCGACCGCCCTCGGCCGACATCCGGGTGTCATAGCCATCGACCTGATGGCGGATCATTTCATCGGCGGCGGCCTTGCGCGCGGCGTTTACCACCGCTTCGGGATCGGGATTTTCATCCAGCCGGGCAATGTTTTCGGCCAGCGTTCCCTCAAACAGGGTCACGCTTTGCGGCAGATAGCCGATGAGACGGCCCAGAATATCGGGATCGTATTGATCCAGCGTCGCGCCATCCAGCCGCACCTGCCCCGCCGCCGGGGCCCAAACCCCGGTCAGCGCGCGCGCCAGCGTGGATTTGCCCGCGCCGGAGGTGCCGATCACGCCCACCGCCTGCCCCGGCAGCACCTTGAAACTCACGCCACGCAGCGTCGGTTGATTATGGCCCGGCGGCACCACCGACAGCTGGTTGACCTCCAGCAAGGCGCGCGGGCGCGGCAGCGGCAGGCGCGCGGGCTCGGGCCGCACCTCCGATAGAAGAGCGATCAGTTTGGCCCAGCCAATCCGCGCCCGGGCGATGGATTGCCACTGCCCGATGGCCATTTCAATCGGGGCCAGCGCGCGGCCCAACAGGATCGAACCGGCAATCATCGCGCCCGCCGTCAATTCGTCGCGCAGCACCAGATAGGCCCCCAGCCCCAGCATCGCCGATTGCAGAAAGAGGCGCAGCGTCTTGGTCAGCGTGGTATAGCCGCCGACCTGATCGGTGGCCGCCATGCCCTGCCCCAACGACCGTGCCCGCAATTTGCGCCAGCGTGCCAGCGCCGCCCCCTGCATCCCGAGCGAGCGGATCAACTCGCTGTCCGATTGCAGCCGCGACGCCATTCGGTCGGCATGCAGCGCGGCGGTCTGCGCCTCTTGCAACGGCTGGCTCGACCGCGCCTGATTGAGCAGCGTGATCAACACCAGAATGACCCCGCCTGCGACGGCCAACCAGCCAAGCCAGACGTGAAAGATGAAAATGGCGGCCACGAAAAGCGGCGTCCAGGGCAGATCGAAGAGGGCCAGAAATACCGGCGAGGCCATCAGTTTCTGGATCGCCTCCAGATCCATCAGCCCGGTCTGCGCCCCGCCACGGCGCGCCGCGCGCGTCAGCGCCGCGCGAAACACCCGGTCGTCCAACTGGTCCTGAAACCGTGCCCCAATCCGCGCCGCCACCCGACCGCGCACGTAATCCAGCAGGCCCATCATCAGGAAGAGGAACGTCACCAGCAGCGACAGCGCCAACAGCGTTTCCTCGGACCCGCTGCCAAGCACGCGGTCATAGACCTGCAACATGAACAGCGGGCCGGTCAGCATCAGGATATTGGTAAACATGCTGAAGATGAACACGGCCCAGATCAGCGCGGCGTTCTTGCGGCGCACATCCTGCACCTCGCGAGAGGGCGGCATCAGGGTGGTTGCAACGGTTCTGCTCATTTTTGCACGCGGGCCTCCGCCCGATTTGCGGGTCTTTGCCCGCCAGATGTTGACAGCCTTGCCACAGTGATGTCGAAAAAGCCCATATCAGGTAGATTCGTGTCCGGTGTCTGCCTTTGAATTTCGATTTGAAGCTCTATTCTATCTAACCTACGAAAGCATTGACGGGAATCCCATTGTTCTTTGCCGCTCTGACATCACGCGTTAAAACGGTTGTAGCCACAGCAACGCTGGTGGCTCTGTCGGCTTGCGGTGCCGCGACCTTGCCCGGTGAAGGTGTGATCAATGATCCCTCCGAGGATCAGAACCGCGCCATGTTTGAATTCAACGTCGCGGTAGACCGCACCATTGTGCGCCCGGTCTCGGTCGGGGCGGGCACAATTCTGCCCGAGCCGGTACGCCAGGGTATCGGCAATTTCGCCAGCAACCTGGATCAGCCGCGGTATGTGCTGAACAACCTGCTGCAATTGCGGTTTGAAGAGGCGCTGCAAAACACCTGGCGCTTTGTGGTCAATTCCACCGTCGGTCTGGGCGGTGTGCTGGACCCGGCATCGGGCATTGGGCTCTATGAAGCCGATACCGATTTCGGCGAAACCCTGCATGTCTGGGGGGCACCCGAAGGGGCCTATGTGGTCTTGCCAGTCCTTGGCCCCTCGACCAGCCGTGACACGGTTGGTTTTGTTGTTGACCGTGCTATGAACCCGGTACGGTTTTTCATCGGCACCCCCGAAAGCTACTACTTGAACACCGTCAATATCGGCGACGCGGTCAACACCCGGTATCGTTTTGGCGATACGATAGATGAGCTGTATTACGAAAGCGCCGATGGCTATGCCGCGGCGCGCATCCTGTATTTGTCCAATCGCCGGTTCGAACTGCGCGGCGAGGCCCAGGACGATTATTTCGACCCCTATACCGATTTCTACGAGGATCCCAATGCGCAATAGATTTGCCCCGACCCGCCGTGCATTTCTGAGCCTGACCGCTGCGGCCGCCGGGGCCGCCCTGCTGCCGGCTCGTATTTTCGCGCAATCCATCAGCGTGTCGCGCCAATTGGTCGATGCGCTGCTGATTGACCTCTATGCGCTGATTAACTCCGGCAGTTCCGTCGATCGGCTCTATGCCGATTTCGAGGCGCTGCTGAATCGCTATGCCGATATGCCGATCATCGCGCAAACGGTGATGCGGGTGGAATGGCGCCGCGCCAGTGCCGCGCAGCGTAGCGCCTTCATCACCGCTTTTCGCGCCTATATCTCCCGCAAATACGGCAGCCGATTTCGCGAGTTGATCGGCGGCACCTTTGAGATCACCGATACGCGCCAGATCCGCAATTTTGTCGAAGTGACGACTACCGCCAATCTGCGCAACGAGGCCCCGTTCGAGGTGATCTGGCTGGTCTCGAATGGCTCGGGTGAGCATAAATTCTTCAACCTGATCATCGAGGGAATCAACCTGGCCACCACCGAGGCCGAGGAGGTTGGCGCATTGCTGGACCGCAATGGCGGCAATATCGACGCAATGATCGCCGATCTCAGTGCCGCAAGCTGACGCAGGGGCTCTTGCCTACGGTATTGAGGCACCCTAATTCAGACGGGCCGAGACCTTGTGGCGGAATATCTGACGTGACACCCACCGATTACCGACACGAGCTTGACGGGCTGCGCGCCATCGCCGTTCTGGCGGTGCTTGGCTATCACGCCGGATACAATGATTTCGCGGGCGGGTTCATCGGTGTCGATGTCTTTCTGGTGCTGTCGGGTTATCTGATCACGCAGCAGATCACCGGCCAGTTGCGCGCCGGCAGTTTTGCCCCCTTGCGGTTCTGGCTGCGCCGCGCCCGTCGCCTGTTGCCTGCAATGGTGCCGGTTCTGGCTTTTTCCGCATTGTCGGCGCTGATCCTCAAGGGCGAAGTGGCTTTTGAGGAATTCTCCCGGCGTTTCATCAGCGCGGGATACTTCTTTTCCAACTACCAATTCGCATCAGAAGCCGGTGGCTATTTCGCCCGCTCCAGCAATACCAATCTGCTGAAGCACACCTGGTCGCTGTCGTTGGAATGGCAGTTCTATCTGATCATGCCAGCGATTTTGTTGGTGCTGCACCGGTTTGGGCGGTGGGGTATTTTTGCGGGGTTGCTGGCGGTATCGGCAGGGTCGCTGATCTATGCCGAGTGGCTGATCGCTGCGGAGGATGCAAACTGGGCCTTTTACGCCGTCGCGCCACGGTTCTGGGAATTTGCCGCCGGTGGACTGATTGCCCTGTTGCAGCCAACACTCGCACGCCTGCCCCTGCCGGGCATCGTGATGCGGGGGGCCGGGCTGGCGTTGATCCTGAACGAAGTGCTTCGTTATCAGGGGGGTGATTTCCCCGGCTTCGGAGCGCTGCCTTCGGTTCTTGGCACCGTGTTGATCCTGACCGCGCCCACAAGCGGCAAGGATCCGTTTCGCTGGCTGCTGACGCGGGGCTGGATGCAATGGCTCGGGCTCAGATCCTATGCCATCTACCTGATCCACTGGCCGCTGTTTGTCACGGTTACGCCTACCGACATGAGCCAGTCCGAGGGCATCTTGTCGGTAGCACTGCTGGTCAGCCTGTATCTGGGTCACTTGATTTATCGGCATGTGGAAACCCCGGTGCGCATCGGTGCGCGGTTCAAGACCTCGGGGGCCATCTTTGGCTATGGCAGCGCGACACTGGTTGCGATTGCCGCCATCGGGCTGGCGCTGCCCAGCTCACCGGTCAGCGCCCTGCGGTCGGTCCTGCCGCTGGCCGATACCCGCGCTGCAATGACCGAACTGGACCGCGCCCGCGCCGAATATCTGGCCCTGCAATCGCGGATCAGCGCCAATCAGGACGCAGGTATCACCTATTGTAGCTTTGACGACATCGCCACAACGGAGGCGATGCTGGACTGCCTGACTGATCCCGCAATCGCGGAAGACGCCGTTCTGCTGATCGGCGACAGCCACGGGCGCGATGCGCTGGCCGCCCTGAGGACGGCCTATCCCGACCAGCCGGTGCTTATGCTGCACCAATCCTCCTGCGTGCCCGCGACCTATATCCGGGGCCGCTCGCTCTGCTTCGATGCGCTGGACCAGATCCTGCGGGACCTGGCCGCGCGCAACAGGTTGGATCGGGTGATCCTGGCCGCACGCTGGTGGCGGGGCGAGCATGAAAACGCCGATGCCACTCTGTCCACGCTGCAAGATTTGGGGACCGATGTTTTTCTGATCGGCCCCGGACCGACCTTCGCCGCCCCGATGGACAGCATCGTGACCGAGGCGGGGTTCCAGGGGACGGATCTGCGCGATTGGGCCGGGCTTGGGCCGGATCGCTACGCCTTTGACATCGCCACAACGTCACAGGATCTTGCCGCTCGTGCCGCAACCTTTGGCACCGGGTTTCTTGACCGGTATTCCCTGTTCTGCCCCGATGATCTATGCGCCATCACCGACGGCGCGGACGGCGCGTTCCTCTATTTCGATGAACAGCATCTCAGCCCCACCGGGTTGTCGCGGTTTGCAGCGATGCTGTCTGCGGCCCCGGCGCTGCGCGCTTTTCTCAACCGCCCCTAATTGCCACCCAAAAGCTGCCGTAGAAACCCGCCCAGGCTCTGATCCGGCGCATTCGGTTCCGCACCCGGCAGGCGGATGCCGCTGGCGGGGTCTTCCTCTGGCGGGCGCGCCTCGGCCACAGGGTCGATCATCGGCAACGGACGCGGCGGCAAACCCTCATGCACCCGTTCCATCGTCTGGCGCCAGATCTCGGCCGGCAGGCCACCGCCGGTCACGCCGGGCAGCGACTGGCTGTCGTCGAACCCGATCCAGACACCGGCCACATAATCGGCGGTGAAGCCCACAAACCAGGCATCGCGCGAGGACGAGGTGGTGCCGGTCTTGCCCGCCACGGGCCGGTCTGACAATTGCGCCCGGCGTCCAGTGCCTTCGGCCACGACCCGCGCCATCATATAGGTCAGCTGCCGTGCCGCAAACTCAGAAACCACGCGTTCGCGGATACCACCGCCCTGACCAATGAGCGGCTCATCATCGCCCAGGAGGCGCAGATCGACCAATCCGTAAGGCGTCACCGCCGAGCCGCCATTGAGGATGCCCGCATAGGCCCCCGTCATCTCGATCAGCGTGTTGTCGGAGGCCCCCAGCGCCAGCGCAGGCCCAAGGGCAAGGTCGCTTTCAATGCCGAATTGCGCCGCCACCGTGCGCACGTTTTCGCGCCCCACCGCCTCGGACAGGCGCACTGCGGGCGTGTTCAACGAATCCCTGAGCGCGTCGGCAAGGGTTACTTCGCCGACAAACCGCCCGTTATAATTGGTCGGTGAATAGGGCCCCGATCCCGGCACGTCGATGGTTAGCGGCGCATCCAGGATCATGTCGTCAAAGCGCCAGCCCAGATCCAGGGCCGCGGCATAGATGAAGGGCTTGAACGCCGATCCGGTCTGGCGCATCGCCATCGTTGCCCGGTTGAACAATCCGGTCCCGGATTGCCTGCCGCCGACCATGGCGCGCACGGATCCATCCGCCGACATCACCACGATTGCCGCCTGCGCTTCGGTCAGGGCCCCGGTTTGTTCGGCAAAAACCGCCTCCAGCGCGGCCTCGGCGGCCTCTTGCATGCGCGGATCGAACGTGGTGCGCACGATCACGTCTTCGGTGGTGTCGGTGGTCAGGAAATCGGGGCCCTGGGTCATGATCCAATCGGCAAAATAGCCGCCCGCGCGCGCGGTCGCCGCTTCGGACAGAACCGCCGGATTGTTGCGCGCCTCTTCGGCTTCGGCGGCGCTCAGGTATCCCTGGTCTTCCATCAGACCCAGAACCACCTCCGCCCGGCCCTGCGAGCGTTCCAGATCCGTGGTCGGCGCAAATCGCGTGGGGGCCGACAACAGGCCCGCCATCATCGCGGCCTGCTGCGGCGACACCTCGGCCGCCGAAACCCCGAAATAGCGCTGCGAGGCGGCCTCGACGCCAAAGGCCCCGGCCCCCAGATAGGCCCGGTTCAGATAGATCGTGAGGATCTCTTCCTTGGTATACCGCAGCTCCATCGCCAGCGCGAAGGGGATCTCGGTGATCTTGCGCCACAGCGACCCGCGCCGGCAATCGGCCTCGTAATCTGCCTCGGATTCCCATTCATCGGGGTCATAGGCCACACCTTGGCACACCAGTTTCGCCACCTGTTGCGTGATGGTGGATCCGCCATGACCGGCCAGCGGCCCGCGCCCTTCGGCCAGGTTGATGCGAACCGCCGAGGCGATGCCGCGCGGGCTGATGCCATAATGCTCATAGAACCGCCGGTCCTCGGTCGCCACGATGGCATTCACCAGATGCGGCGAAACCGTGGTTGGATCGCCAAGCCCGCCAAACTGTTCGCCGCGCCAGGCAAAGACATTGCCGTCGCGGTCCAGCATGGTGACCGATCCCCGTTGCCTGCCATCCATGAAGGCGCTGACATCGGGCAGCGTCGTATACATATAGGCCGTGGCCACGCCGAGAATCAGCAAAAGCGCCGCGACACCACGCCATAACAGCCCGTAGATGATCCGAAAGACGAACCGCAGGATGCCGGCGAAAAAGCCCAGGATGCCACCGCGACGGCGGCGCTGCTGGCGCTTGCGGGGCTTGCGCTTGCGGGCAGGTGCCGGCTTGGCCGCCGCCGGTTTGCGCCGTTCAGCCACCAGCCGCTTGCCACCATTTTGCGGACGCCGCCCGCGATTTCCCGAATTGCTCATGCTCTGACCCGCTCGTGTTTTCGTCAACATAGGCGGTTTCGCCCGCAATGTGGAGCACATATGCCGCAGCGCGGAATTTTCAATCTGCCCGTTTTCCGGGCACTCGCCCCGAAACGTGCAAAATAATTCCAATCCGGCCTGTTTTCGAGAAAAACGAGAGCCCCTTTCATTGCCCTTCTCACCCGCAGCGGCCTGTTTTGACCGCATCCGGGGCCCATCCAGGCCCAAAACGAGAGGGGAAGATTTTCGTGAAACTCATCATCGCAGCAATCAAGCCGTTCAAGCTGGAGGAGGTCCGCGAGGCGCTGACCGCCATCGGGGTGCGCGGCATGATGGTAACCGAGATCAAGGGCTTTGGCGCGCAATCGGGGCACACCGAGATTTATCGCGGGGCCGAATATGCCGTGAATTTCGTGCCCAAAATGAAACTGGAACTGGTGGTGCCTGCGGCCATGGCCGACCAGGCCGTCGAAACGATCCGGGCCACCGCCAGAACCGACAAGATCGGCGATGGCAAGATTTTCGTGCTGGACGTGGCACAGGCCATGCGGGTGCGCACCGGCGAAACCAACGAAGACGCGATTTGACCCGCGCGCAAACCGAAAAAAGGAAAACCGAGAGATGACGAAAAAATATCTCCTTATGACGGCAGCCGCCGCCGCGTTT
>Ga0316205_10004964_pt1 | contig 11267 bp, 11 predicted proteins | sample 3monthpyrite_MG_FD_204941 | JGI IMG/M metagenome (GOLD analysis project Ga0316205, IMG submission 204941) | Microbial mat bacterial communities from mineral coupon in-situ incubated in ocean water Damariscotta River, Maine, United States -... | ecosystem: Environmental > Aquatic > Marine >...
TTGTAATTCTGTATCCAAAAGGAAAAGTAAGCGGATTCCAAGAACAGCAAATGACAACCCTAGGTGGAAATATAACTGCTCTTGAGGTAGACGGTACTTTCGATGATTGTCAGGATTTAGTAAAGCAAGCGTTTTTAGATGAAGAGCTTCGTAGAAATTTAAATTTAACTTCTGCCAATTCTATTAATATAGCAAGGCTGTTACCTCAAAGTATTTACTACTTTTACGGATGGTCAAGATTAACTAAAGAGGAACAGAAAGATGTAATATTCTCTATTCCAAGTGGTAATTATGGGAATCTAAGTGCGGGATTGATAGCTCAAAAAATGGGCTTAGCTGTTAAACAATTTCTAGCCTGTTCAAATGTGAATGATACAGTTCCAATGTATTTATGGAACGCTAAATTTGAGCCAAAACCAAGTGTTGCCACCATATCAAATGCTATGGATGTTGGTAATCCAAGTAATTTTGTTCGCATGTTAGATTTGTTTGATGGATCACATCTTAAAATGATTCAAATGATTACCGGATATGCATACACAGATTTAAGTACACGCGACACAATTCAAAAAACATTTGGCCTTAACGGGTATACCCTCGATCCACATGGGGCGGTTGGTTACCTTGGATTAATGGATTTTTATAGAAGTAATTCAGGTACCGGAATTGTGCTGGAAACAGCGCATCCAATTAAATTTAAAAATACAGTTGAAGAACAAATTTTGATGGAAGTTTCGCCGCCGGAGCATGTTCGCCTTACCAATTTTGAGAAAAAAAGCATCCCATTTTCAACGGACTTCAGTGACTTCAAAAATTTCCTGCAGACTCATTAACTTTATAATTTTCGTTAAATAATTCGTTAATTCTAAGTGTTAACATTGTATTCAACTACAACATCAGGATTAGATGAGCTATCGTGGGTTAAGTAAAATAAATAATCCATTCGTAATGATGGCGATTTCGATTACAGTATCGGAATTGGCCTATGTAGGAGTTTCGTATCTCTTCGGGTATTCTATATTCCCTTTTTGGGTCGCTTTTACTGCTGTGGTCTCAGGTTCTATTTCATTTACTGCTACTAAAATTACCTACCGCATGATGACTCGGATTGAGGAACAAAATGAAGAACTTGAACGATTAAATCTATTGAACCAAGAGCTATTTTCTACAATATCTCATGATATCCGAAGTCCATTAACCGCAATAATTTTACTTCTTGATATGGTTAAATCAAATACTATGAGACCTGAAGAAGTTGAAACTTTAGTGAATGATTTAACCATTAACGTTGATCATTTAATAAATTTTCTTGATGAATTGCTGATTTGGAGTAAGCACCAAATTGATAAAAAACCATTGAAAACCGAGAGAATTGATACGAAACCAATTATTGAGGATATCATATTACTTTATTCTAGAATAATAACAGCAAAAGGAATTCATGTAAAAATTCACTCGATTTCCTCTTCGTTAATAGCAGACAAAGGCAGTTATTCATTTGTGGTTCGCAATGTGCTCCAAAATGCAATCAAGTTTACGCCAAAAGGCGGTACCATTTTTCTTAATGTGAAGCAGCAAAATGGCAATATTGTTACCTCAATTAAAGATGAAGGTGTTGGAATGGATTCTTCAAAAATTGATCGCATTTTAAATGAAGGCTCGTATGTATCTACGATTGGAACAAATGATGAAATCGGGGTTGGTTTTGGGCTTCGTGCGTGTTTGACTTATCTAAAAAAACAAGATGGAGTTCTGGAAATTACATCAGAAAAAAATCATGGTACCACGGTGTCAATAACTTTACCAAGAAATTAATTTATACCCAATGAAAAATTTTCGGTTTAAACTATCCCTTATACTTTTTTTATTGAGCATTGTTTGTTTGCACACTGTTAATGCACAAGATACCTCTCGTTTTGTTAAAGAAGTTGAGGATATCCAAAATCGGGCATTTGAGAGAGAATCCGATAAACCATTAGCTGTATTCACCGGTAGTTCCAGTGTTAGAATGTGGACAGGTTTGGAGGATTCTTTTCCAGATTATCAGGTCTTGAATAATGGCTTTGGAGGTTCAGAATTCACAGATCTCATCCACTTTAAAGAAGAACTTATTTATTCATATAACCCGGATATTCTATTTCTGTATGAAGGTGATAATGATATTGCAAACGGCAAATCGCCAGCTGAAATATTAGCTGCGGCAGCTTTTTTATTCGCTGATATTAGAACACGTTTACCAAAAACCGACATCTACTTTATTTCACCTAAACCAAGTATTTCTCGATGGCAGTTAAAAGATGATTACGTGGCTATTAATCAATTTTTCAAAGAAATTTCTGAGTTTGATGATAAGCTAACCTTTATTGATGTATGGACTCCAATGCTGGATGAGTCCGGTGAAGTTCGTAAAGATTTATTTATTGAAGACGATCTTCACATGAATGCAAAAGGATATGAAATCTGGAAAGAAATAATTGGTTCTTATCTGTGTCAACAATGAATATAAATTCGAATGGCTGGAATAAAATCCGGTATTCTGCATATCAGCCCTTTTATGATATTATTGCAAAATATTTTCGCCCTTTTCGGTCAAAATCTATTGAATCACTTCACATAAAATCTAACGATAAAGTGCTGATTGTAGGTGCTGGTACCGGACTAGATTTAGAATTCTTGGTTGGAAACAAAAATATCACTGCGATCGACATCACCCCTTCAATGCTAGCTAGATTGGAGCGTCGTGCAAATAAACTAGGTATTGAAGTTACTGCATTGGTTATGGATGGAAGCAAGCTAGATTTCGAAGAAGAAACCTTTGACATTGTGATTCTTCATTTGATTGTAGCGGTAATTCCGGATGCTGTTTCTTGCCTACAAGAGACAGAAAGAGTTTTAAAAACAAAAGGTAAATTTACCATAATGGATAAATTTCTTGAACCCGGTAGCTTACCTTCATTTTTCCGGAAAATTTTGAATCCAATTTTCATTTTTCTAGCAACATCAATTACCCGTGATATCGACAAGTTACTTTCAAAAACCTCTTTAATAAAAGAAAGACATGAAAAGCTTGGTAGTATTTTTTGGTTAGTTCAAGGCAAAAAATCATAATTTGATAATTAAAAATTGTTCAAAAATTGAATCCTAATCCATTATCCATTAATTAATTCTTTAATTTAGAACTCTCTCATCACAGTAAATTAATTGCGTGCCAAAAGTAATATTTAGTCTAGGTTTTCTATTAGTAATACTAGGTTTGTCTGGATTTTATGCCGACGAAACTATCACAGAAACTAAACAGCTCGTTTCTAATCCTGCTCAAGATTCTTTAGCAATTTTTTTGCAGGATTTTGAATCAAACTTACTTGAAGGCGTAGAAAATAGGCACTTACCCGGCGGTGCTTTTGTAATCACTTATAAAGACGAAATACTCGTTGCTAAAGGATTTGGAACTCGAGACATCGCCTCCCCTCTACCGGTTGATGAAAACACGGTTTTTCGTTTAGGAAGTGTCTCGAAAGGATTTGCTTCCGTTTTAACAGGAATGATGGTTGATCAGGGATTGTTAAATTTTGATGATACAGTTGCAGATATTGTTCCTTATTTCAAGTTGAATGATCCGGATCAAACGAACAGAATTCAGGTTCGCCATTTACTATCTCATACCACAGGGCTACCCCGCCACGCTTATACAAATCTGGTTGAAGATGGATTAACTCTTGAACGTATCATCCCAAAGTTTGAAGACGTTCCGCTTATCAATATTGAAGGAGAACAACAAGCGTATACTAATGCAGTGTATGCGGTAATTGAAAAAGTTTTAGAACGCAAGACAAACGCCGATTTCAATTCTCTTCTGAAAGAAGAAATATTTAATCCGCTTAAAATGGATCGTACTTCATCGACTTATGGTGCTTTAAAAGCTAGTACAAACAAAGCTTTGCCACATTTATATAGCCGAAGAGCAAAAGCAAGAATTATGGTACCCATTAAAAATAATTATTTTAATGCAGTCTCGGCAGGTGGTATAAATGCTTCCATTTCAGACATGGGAAAATGGCTCTTATTACTAACTGGAAATCGACCTGATTTGATCAATGAAGCGACCCTAGATGAGATTTTTGCACCCATCTCGACAATACCGAATAAACGATTTAGTCGTAATTGGCCCGGCGTAAATGAATCGTATTATGGAATGGGGTGGCGAACACTTTTCAATGGAGATCAAACAATTGTTTACCATGGTGGTTATGTAAATGGATATCGTAGTGAAATCGCCTTCGATCGCGAAAATAAAATTGGAATTAGCATTCTGTTTCATTCAAATACGAATTACGCGCTGGAAGTAATTCCAAAATTTTTCAATAATTTTGCGGATGTAAACGCCTACATCGAAAATCAAGAAAATGATATATCAGAATAATCCATTCCGATGCATAAGATTTAGAGCATCTCATTCAAATTACAACTGAATTTCAGGATGAAATTGATGCTGAAATAATAAGTTTCCACTTTTTTGAAGCTGTTTAATTTATTAAATAAGTGCTGCATCAAATCAATGATTCAACCGTAGATCGAAACGTGTTAAATAAAAAATTACTGTCATGAGCATAATTAGAATCATTTTTGCAATTTTAATACCCCCTGTTGGAGTTTTCTTAACTGTTGGACTAAAAGGATCATTTTGGTTAAATATTTTATTTACCATATTGGGCTATTTCCCAGGCATAATTCATGCTATTTGGGTGATTGCAAAACATGATAAATGAAAAAACGCCGCTTAGGTAGCTCTAATCTTTTTGTTTCTGAAATCAGTTTCGGATGTATGTCTTTAGATGTGAAATCTGAAGAAAGTGAAAAAATTATACATCAAGCCTTTGAAGCTGGAATCAATTTTTTTGATACGGCAGACTTATACGACAAAGGCGAAAATGAAAAAATGCTTGGTTTGGCATTAAAACCAATCCGTGATCATGTGATCATAGCAACCAAGGTCGGAAATCAACTGCAAGAAGACGGTTCCGGTTGGGATTGGAATCCAACAAAAGCATATATCATAAAAGCTGTTGAAAACTCCCTCTTACGTCTTCAAACGGATTACATCGATCTTTATCAACTTCATGGTGGGACTATCAACGATCCCATCGATGAAACAATCGAAGCTTTTGAACTACTGAAACAGCAAGGCAAAATTCGAGCATATGGGATTTCATCAATCAGACCTGATGTAATTCGTGAGTGGATCAAACGATCTAATATGGCTTCTGTAATGATGCAATATAGCCTTTTAGATCGCAGACCTGAAGAAGAATCACTTGATTTACTCGCTCACAATAACATCTCAGTGATAACGCGTGGAACACTTGCTAAAGGCCTTTTAGTAGATAAAGAAGCAAAAGATTATCTAGGTTATTCTAAATCTGAAGTGCAACAACTGCAAACAGAACTTCAATCGAAAAAATATCCTATCAGTGCCCCGGTTCAATTCGTTTTGAAGCAATCAGTAGTTTCAAGCGCCATTTTAGGGTTTAGGACAAGTAAGCAATTACAAACGATTCTCGAATCTCAAAATGAGCAGAAAGAAATCTTGAATTTCGATGCTTTAAGAAGTGTTCTGAAACCTATCTTTTATAAGAAACACAGCTAGTACATTTTCTCGTTTCGCTTTTCAGTAAATCCCATTATACTCTTCGCGCATGAGTAAGTCTGAAACCGTCGATTATATTTATATTGATTCCAATTTATCTTTAAATAAACAGATAGGAAAAATTAACTCTGTACAACACCTATCTGTTGATCTGGAATTTGATAAAAATCGCTTTCGTTATGGATTTAATCTCTGCTTGATTCAGATTTATGACGGTGATCAAACATACTTAGTTGATCCGCTTTCAGAAGAGATTGATTTATCTCCATTATTCAAAGTTTTTGAAGATCCTGATATCACTAAGATTGTTTTTTCTTTTGGAGAAGATCTTAGGTTATTGCATTCCTTAGGTTGTTTCCCGCAAGGTCTTTTCGATCTGCAAATCGTAAGCGGATTATTGAATTTCCCACCTTCTTCGCTAGCAAGTCTTATTGATCAGGTTTTAGGGATTTACATCTCTAAAAGTTCACAACAGAGTAATTGGTTTAACCGGCCTTTAAGTATTGCACAGCTTAATTATGCCGTTCAGGATGTTATTTTTTTACCAAAAATCTATGCACTTTTTCAGTCTCAGTCTGATAAACGTGGAATTGAATCATGGATTCAGCAAGAAATGACTCATTTTGAATCTGATAATCACGAAGATGCTTCACAGAATGAGATATTAAAGGAAAAATATAAAGGTGATCTTAATGAAATTGAATGGCACCTATTTTCGCGATTAATGCTTTTACGCGAAGCTCATGCCGAGAAAATGAATCGCCCCCCTTACCATATAGCTGAACGTAGAATTTTAAATCAAATCGCTAGAAATCCTGAATTTAGTTCAGAATGGATGCGTATATCATCGAATCATCGAAGCACGAAAAACCCATCGTTTGTTCACTTATTAGAATCTGAGATTGAAGTGGCATTATCAGAGTCTAAAGAACTTGGATTGTCTTCGCGAAGACGTGCTGCAAAAAAGCTATCAAAAGATGAATACGAAGAATGGAAAGCCATTGAAATGAAAGTTAAGTATGCAAAGCAAAATTTTTTCAAGCCAATCCAAAAGTGTATTGATCAGGAATTTGGCGAGCATGTTAAAACACTCATTCTAAACAATCGATTGATCAAAGATTTAGTTGTAGGTAAACATGCTAACTTATTGCCTTACAAAAGAAAAGTTATTATCGATTGTGCGAATAAATTAGGTCTTAATTCAGATCCTTATCTAACTAATTCAACAGAATTATGAAAGTATTGTACATAGGCGGTACTGGTAATATTAGTAGAGAAAGTAGCATTAGAGCCATTAAAGAAGGGGTTGATTTATTCTTATTGAATCGAGGAACTACAGGTGTAGAAATTCATGGTGCTGTAAATATTCAAGGTAATATTCATAATCGAGATCAAATGAAATCGGTGCTGAAAGATCACAATTGGGATGTAGTCGTGAATTGGATTGCTTTTACACCAGAAGACATCAAAAATGATCTGGAGCTATTTAAAGGTAGAACGAAGCAATATATATTCATTAGTTCAGCTTCTGCTTATGAAAAACCGCCGCATCAGCCAATCATAACAGAAGAAACTCCACTTCATAATCCGTTTTGGAAATATTCCAGAGATAAAATTGCCTGTGAAAATGCCTTGATGCATGCTTATAGTAACCTTGAATTCCCTGTTACCATCGTTCGTCCATCTCATACCTACGATATTGTAATACCTGTCACGATTGGTGGTTGGACCGAATACACGGTGGTTGATCGCATGAAAAAAGGACAAAAAGTAATCATTCAAGGAGATGGTACTAGTTTATGGACAGTGACACATTCCAAAGATTTTGCATTGGCCTTCAATGGTTTACTTGGAAATTGTGATGCCATCGGACAAGCGTTTCATATTACGAGCGATGAATGGTTGACCTGGAATCAGATCTATCAATTTGTAGCTGATGCTGCTGGAGCTGAACTTAATGCTGTTCATATTGCAACTGATTTTATTGATAAAATCTCACCCGGCGAAAAAGATGGTTTATGGGGAGATAAAGCGCATTGTGGAATATTTGATAATTCAAAGATAAAAAATATTGTCCCCGATTATACCGCTACCATTCCATTTCAAGAGGGAATTAAAGATACGTTAGCTTGGTTTGATGCGAAACCTGAACGAAAAGTTGTTAATCCACAAACAAACGCCATGATGGATAAGATATTAGCGGCTTATGGCGAATTAGGAAATTAATACTCTGTTTCTGCTGGTTTAAAACTGAAACCGGCCATTATCCCGCAATGGTCAATTCTGCATTTATTTGCCATATACCCAATCGGTATCAAAAAACTCCTTTGCGCATCAAGATGTGTGAACTGGACAAAAATTAGCAGATTGAAAAGCAATGCAATCTAGAAAACAAGCTTAATCTAGTAGCTGAATCAAAGCTTTATACATGCCGTCAATTTCATCTTCAGTTACGCAATATGGTGGCATTAAATAGAAAACATTGCCCAATGGTCTAAATAGATATCCAAGATCAATTGATTTTTTTTTGATGTCTTGTGCTATCGTATTTAGGTAACCCGACTCTTCGTCGTTGATAATTTCCATAGCGGCGATGGTGCCTTTAACGCGAAAGTTCTTCAGCTTCGGATGATCTTTGATATTCTCAATATTTTTGAGATGAACACTTTCCATTTTTTTGAATTGAGAATCATTCTTTTCCAGTAGCTCCCATGAAGCAACCCCGGCAGCACACCCAATTGGATTTCCGGTATAACTATGTGCATGCCAGAAAGTTTTAACCGGATCATCTGTATTAAAAGACTCATATATATCATCGCTACAAACAGTTGCACTCAAAGGAGTAAAGCCACCTGTTATCCCCTTGCTTAAACAAATAATGTCCGGTTCAACTTGAGCTTTTAAACAAGCAAAGTAGTCCCCTGTTCTCCCAAATCCAGTCATTACTTCATCGAACATTAAAAGAACATCAAATTGACGATTTACCCAATGTACTTTTTGGATAAATTCCTCGCTGCACATTCTCATACCACCTGCACCTTGAATAAGCGGTTCCAAGAGTATGCCGGCATATTTACCGGGATGTTCATCTAAAAGATTTTCGAGTTCCTCAATAATAATATCTTCTTTTTTCGCCCTGTCCTGATCGTTTAACCAAGTTTCAGGATATGGCACAACTTCTACATCAAACAATAAATCGTTGAAGGTATCTGCAAAAAAATTATTTCTTTCCCCTACCGACATTGCACCAATCGTATCACCATGATAAGCTCCATCAAAACAAATAAAGGTTTTTCGGTTCTCACCAATGTTCTGCCAATACTGATACGCTACCTTTAAAGCCACTTCAACAGCCGTTGAGCCATTATCAGAATAGAAAACCCGATTTAAATTTTTAGGGAGCTTAGAAGTGATTTTCTCAGCTAATTGTTCAGCAGGATCATGCGTAAAACCGGCGAATATCACATGTTCAAGTTTTTGTGCTTGTTCATAAATCGCTTTTGCAATATGAGGATGTCCGTGACCGTGTAAATTCACCCACCAGCTGGAAATGCAATCCAAAACACGTCTTCCATCCGCTAAATTCAAGTATGCACCATCACCAGATTCAACTTTTAAAGGATCTGGACTGCTTTTTAAAATGGTAAATGGCTGCCAAATGTTTTTATGCATGATTAAGACTCTAAACTAACTAGTTGCGAAAAGGCTGTTTTTAAAGATGATTTATCAATTTTTGGGAGTATTCCAATTTCATAAATGGGAAGATTTCCAAAGTGCCGAAGGGTTTCACGGTTACTGTGATGATATAACCCACTCAAAATTACAGCAAATACTTTAATATTTCGATTTTGCAGAGCTTTTACTGAAAGTAAGGTATGATTTATTGTACCCAAACCGCTTTTGGCAACTAATAAGACCGGTATATTAAGTTTTTCGATCACATCTAACATCGTCTGCTCCCAATTTATTGGAACCATTAGCCCACCGGCTCCCTCTATAATAAGATGCCGAGTTGAATACTCCGGAATTTCAAAATCATCTAGTTTTATGGAGACACCATCTATGTCTGCAGATGCGTGCGGGCTCATTGGGGTATTGAGTACCCATCGTTCGGGGATAATTCGGGAATCATCTACCTCAGAAATTCTTTGAACAAATTGAGAATCCGTTTCTTCTTCAATGCCCGACTGTATTGGTTTCCAGTAAGTAGCGTCCAGATTACACATCATCATTGATGATACCAGAGTTTTTCCGATTTCAGTATCCGTACCTGCAATAAAAAATTGTTTCGGGATTTCGATCATCGTACATCCTTCTTTGCTGCTAAGTAAACCACATGCCATTTCACAGAAATTGAATTCACCTTCTCATCCCAATAACTAGTTAACAACCGCATTTGACTTGCAGTCAGCGATTTACCTGTTTTTGAAAAGCCTGCACCTATTTGTTTGATGTGTTTAAAAAAATCAATGGAATGATCAAATTTTTGGTGCAAGTCGTTTTCATAATAATCAATCTGAAAAGGCTCAATTGATAATTTTACTACTAATTCTTCAACATCAGGTAGCGAATTTGCAGTAAAAGGTAAACCAAGCTCCAAACAGTGTTCATACCATTCCGGAAAGCTGTGATTGCCCGGAAACGCAATTAAGAGAAGACCACCCGGGACAAGAAGTTGTCCAAGTTTTTCCAAACCAACAGCCGGATCACTAAACCACTGAATGGCAAAATTACTAACGATGCATGCAAACTTTGATTCAGATTGAGATAGTGAGTCAACATTTAGAGTTTGAAACTTTCGATTTATCGCTGAGCCTAGTTGCTCTTTCGCAAATTCGACCATTTCTTCGGATGCATCTGTGATGACAAATTCTCGTTCAGGAAATTCATTAATCATCAACTCGGTTAGAAAGCCTGTTCCACATCCTACCTCTAAAATAGGCCCGGGTGGCAATATATCTTTCCATGGAGAGAGCGAAGCTACTAAACCTTCGGCTACTTTACGTTGAATCCGCGCTTTCTGATGATAGTTTTTTGCTGATTTCCCAAATGTTTGGGGGATATTTTTACTCAGATCAATCTTTGTTTGCATAGCCGACAAAAATAGGAAGTACAGTACATAGATACGACCAACAATCGGAGGAATTTACCATAGGCAGAGCATGTCCATAACCCTTGAATATTTGTGATTCCATATTCTTCGAAATCTCTTGCAACTGTTTGGTTTTTATATGATTCACAATCCGATCTTCAAAGCCTGAAAGTGAAATTATCCGAAGGTTCGGATTTGTAATCTTGATATTAGATTTTTTCAAAGCAAGAAGATCCATTGTAAGCAAAGAAAAATTAATCCATTCTGCAGACTTATTTTCAGCCTTTTGCGGGTAGAAACAATTCTTATAGAATTCATTCAGAACTACTTCAGGTGTTTTTTTAAATTGATCATTCATTCGTTTGAGAACTTTTAACTCTTTCCTTCTCTCAAAAAAGTCAATTGGAAGAAAATCATTGAAGCCATTAAAAATAATCAATACATCTGCTTTATGTAGTTTTTCATTGGTACACCAATGTAGTCCAAACGAATGTGTGAAGATAATTTTTGTATCAGATGCTTCTGAAAAAT
>Ga0316205_10004967_pt1 | contig 11262 bp, 7 predicted proteins | sample 3monthpyrite_MG_FD_204941 | JGI IMG/M metagenome (GOLD analysis project Ga0316205, IMG submission 204941) | Microbial mat bacterial communities from mineral coupon in-situ incubated in ocean water Damariscotta River, Maine, United States -... | ecosystem: Environmental > Aquatic > Marine >...
TAAGAACACTCTCTTATCAAATACCGCTATTTGGACCCGTAGGCGCTGACGTCAGACAAAATAATCTGATTTCAAATTGGAAGAAGCCAGTTAACAGCAGTGCCGCTGTGATTGGATACAAGAACGGCGCAATCAACCAATGTGCAGCAGCGTTCAGAGAGGCTCTAAGGCCAGAATGGCTCGAAGGGGCAACTCTTGTTCCAATTCCTCCGTCTAAGGCCCCTACCGATCCTGCATATGACAATCGAATGGAGCAAGTCTGCCGTTTGATTGTTCCTGGCCAAGATGTTCGTAATCTTGTGGTCCAGAACGCGACAATGGTGGCTAACCATGCAAGAGGAAACGATGACCGGGTTACAGTCGAAGAGCTACTAGCCGTGTATTCGATTGACGAGAACTTTACGAACCCTGAACCTGAGTACATCGGCATCGTGGACGATATGCTGACCGCTGGAACCCATTACCGTGCGATGGAGACTATTTTATCCAGACGTTTTCCAAATGCTACAATCATTGGGCTTTTCGTTGCGCGGCGCATATTCCCTGAAGACTAGCAATGCTGACCTATCTACGGCTTCAATTTCAATGAAACCTACTCAACTGACGTCAATCGGGTGGACTGAAAGTTGGTCCAATTTGGCCGCATTTTTCGCAACTCTTTGAAAACAATATAATATATCTGATGGTTTGGTGCCCAGGAGAGGACTCGAACCTCCACGTCCATACGGACACCAGCACCTGAAGCTGGCGCGTCTACCATTCCGCCACCTGGGCACAGGTGTTGGTGGGCGGTGATTAGTTCCGCCCATGTCAGGTGTCAACGGGATTCGGCGGCGCAAATGAATGTTTGTTGCGATTTATCCCTATGATGGACGCCTGAAGGGCGAAAAGCGCCTTGTCTGGCGAAATTTGGCTGGGTAAACCCAATACAGCCAGCCTTGAAGGGAACTACCATGTCGAAGCTCGTCACAATTTACGGCGGATCAGGTTTTGTTGGGCGCTACGTTGCACGCCGAATGGCCAAAGAAGGTTGGCGGGTTCGGGTCGCTGTGCGCCGCCCGAATGAAGCGATATTCGTGAAGCCCTACGGCGCGGTCGGTCAGGTAGAGCCTGTTCTGTGCAACATTCGTGACGACGCGTCAGTGCGGGCGGTGATGCATGGTGCCGATGCCGTTGTGAACTGCGTGGGCATTTTGGCACCTTCGGGCAAAAACCAGTTTGATGCTGTGCAGCACGAAGGTGCCGAGCGCGTCGCCCGAATTGCCTCTGAAGAAGGTGTCAGCCACTTGGTTCACATCTCGGCCATTGGTGCCGATAAAGGCAGTAGCAGTGTTTATGCCCGGACCAAGGCTTTGGGCGAAGAAGGCGTTTTGCAGAACTTCCCGCAGGCGGTGATTTTGCGCCCCTCGATCGTGTTCGGCTCCGAGGATGAGTTCTTTAACCGTTTCGCATCTATGTCGCGCTTTGGTCCGGTGTTGGCAATTGTTGGTGCCGAGACCAAATTTCAGCCCGTTTATGTAGGCGATGTTGCCAATGCCGCTGTCAAAGGCGTTTTGGGCGAAGCGGCTGCCGGTGTTTACGAGCTGGGCGGCCCCGAGGTTGCGACGTTCCGGGAGTTGATGAAGTCCATGCTGGATATAGTGCATCGCCGCCGTCTGATCGTGAATATTCCATTCTGGGTGGCGGGGATTATGGGCGCTTCCTTCGACATCGTTAAAGCAATGAGTGGTGGCCTGGTCGCCGGACCTCTGACGCGTGATCAAGTTCGCAATCTTGCGAACGACAACATCGTTTCAGAGGGTGCGAAGGGCCTTGCAGATCTGGACATCGAGCCGACCGCGTTTGAGGTGATCTTGCCGAATTATCTGTGGCGTTTCCGTCCGTCGGGTCAGTTTGATGCGATTAAAGAATCTGCTCGAAATTTGCACGCGGATCACGAATAGGCGAAGGCCAACAACGCGATCCCTAGGAATATTCGATAGATCACGTAGGGCGTGAAGCTGACTGATTTCAGCAGTCGCATCATCAGGCTCAGCGCTAGCAACGCCGCGACAAAGGCGAACACCGCCGCAATCGAGCTGTCCCTGGCGAGTTGCATGTTGGCGTCCGCAATGACCTCTGTGCCAAGAACTATCCCAGATGCAATAATCGTTGGGATAGACATAAGCATAGACAGCTTGGCGGCGTCCTCGCGGGCATAGCCCAACTGGCGTGCGGCCGATATTGTGGCGCCGGATCGGGACGTGCCGGGGATGAGGGCGACGGCCTGCCACAGCCCCATGACAAAGGCGTCCTTCATTGACCAGTCTGGCGCGGATTTGGATGTTTCCCCTTTTTGGTCGGTCCAGTAGAGCACCAACCCGAAAATTAGCATTGTCCATCCGATAAGGGCGACCGAACGCATCATATCGTCCAGCCCGGTAAGTTTAAGGAGAAGGCCGAATATCATGACTGGCACAGTGGCGATACTTAGGTGCAGCGCAAGGCGCGCGCCTTGAGTGTCGACCTTGCCCCTGATCAACCGGCCGATGCCGCCAATGGCGATTTTGACATCTGGCCAGAAGAACAAGATAACGGCAAAAAGCGTGCCAATATGGACCGCTACGTCGATCGCCTGCCCTTGATCTTTCATTCCGGTCAGGACGGGCAACAAGATCAGATGGCCTGACGAAGAGACTGGCAAGAACTCGGTCAGACCCTGCATCAGAGCCACAAGGATCAGTTGGAAAAGAGTCATCGACCGCGCCACGAATCATTTTTCGCTCAACCTAAACGCAAGGAACTAAATGAGAAGAAGAAAAGTAGGTAATCTATTATGACCTAAAATAGAGATATTAAGGTCGGGTTTTCCCGCCCCGAGGTGAAAAATTGATTAATAGGTCAGCATAAGTGACTTTTATTTCCTGTAGCGTCGAATTACAGAGGCATCTCAGATTGGGAGAGTTGAAATGGCAAAGCAGCGCATGTTGCAGTTTGTAAACGTGGAACGGGACATGCCGGAGAAACGGCCACCGAATCTGCGTGCGCATGATTTCAATGAAATTTACGCAGAATACGCAACTGTGAAAGCCGAGGAGCAAGCGGGCCGTTGTAGCCAGTGCGGTGTTCCCTATTGCCAGTCGCATTGCCCGTTGCACAACAATATCCCCGACTGGCTTCGCATGACTGCCGAAGGGCGTTTGCAGGAAGCCTATGAGCTTTCTCAGGCGACGAACACATTTCCGGAAATCTGCGGCCGTATTTGCCCGCAAGACCGTCTGTGCGAAGGCAATTGCGTTATTGAACAATCGGGCCATGGCACGGTCACCATTGGCTCAATCGAGAAATACATTACGGATACTGCGTGGGAAAACGGCTGGGTCAAACCTGTAGTCCCGTCTCATGAACGTGCTGAAAGTGTCGGCATTATCGGCTCCGGCCCTGGGGGACTGGCTGCGGCTGACATGCTGCGCCGTCAAGGTGTGCAGGTCACCGTCTATGATCGCAATGACCGCGCTGGTGGCTTGCTGACCTACGGCATTCCCGGTTTCAAACTCGAAAAAGACATCGTGATGAAGCGCGTTGACCAGCTGGAACAGGGCGGCGTGGCCTTCAAGATGAACTGTAACGTCGGCGAGGACATTACTTTCGCCGAGCTGCAACAAACCCATGATGCAATCCTGATAGCAACCGGCGTCTATAAATCTCGTGAGCTGCCCGCGCCCGGCGTCGGCGCGCAGGGGATTGTGCGCGCCATTGACTTCCTGACGGCCTCCAACCGCAAAAGCTTTGGCGATGCGGTGCCTGAGTTTGACAGTGGTGAGCTGAATGCCGACGGCAAGCGCGTGGTTGTTATTGGTGGTGGTGACACGGCGATGGACTGCCTGCGCACCTCGATCCGCCAAGGTGCAACTTCGGTTAAATGCCTCTACCGTCGTGACAGGGCGAACATGCCTGGCTCGCAACGCGAGGTCGCCAACGCCGAGGAAGAAGGCGTCGAGTTCGTCTGGCTCTCAGCGCCGAAAGGCTTCACGGGCGATAGCGTTGACGGCGTTATGGTTTCCAAGATGCGGCTTGGCGCGCCCGATGCGTCTGGTCGTCAAAGCCCCGAAGTCATCGAAGGCGCTGATTATATCGAAGACGCCGACCTCGTGATCATGGCGTTGGGATTTGAGCCGGAAGCCCTACCGGCGCTGTGGAATGTGCCCGAGTTGGAAGTGACTCGTTGGGGTACCGTAAAGGCCGATTTCGGCACCCACGAGACGTCGTTGCCGGGGGTTTACGCCTGCGGCGACATTCAACGTGGCGCTAGCCTTGTGGTTTGGGCTATTCGTGACGGGCGCGAAGCTGCGGAGGCGATCATGGATCAAATCAACGCGGCGGCGCAGGTAGCTGCCGAGTGATCTATGACCGATCAAAAGAAATTTCTGGAGCAGGGGGTCACCAAAGTCATGGAAATCGGTATCAGAATGGGCGCGTACAACGCGTTGGTTCTGGGGCAAAAAATGCCTTTGACGCAGATCATCTGCTTCACGCCGCAGTTTTCGGTTCACCTCGAGGTGCTGCCAGAAGGAATGCGCTGGAGGTGGTTTCGCAAGCAGATCATCGACTGGCCACACAAGCAGATGGACAAGTTGCCGAAGCTTCCGGCACCGATATACATGTTTCATGGCAACACGCCGGACGAGCGGATGCATTGGGAGCGGTTTCCAATGGCACCCAACCTCAGGCGCTGCATATTCAAGGGCGTGAACACAGTTCGCAAGTTCGCTCGACAGCTGACCAACGCCACATCCCTAATGGCGTCCCGATCGGCATCGCTGACCCACTCACCAAACACTTCCATACTGAGGAGCCTATAGCATGACCAAGTTTGACCAAGACTGGGTGGCCCGCGAGGAAGAAAAGCGCCGCTGGATGGCGGAAAACTCGCTGTATCGCGACGAAGATGAACATGCCTCTTGTGGTGTGGGGCTTGTCGTTTCTATCGACGGCAAAAAATCCCGCAAAGTTGTCGAGAACGGCATCAACGCGCTGAAGGCTATTTGGCACCGCGGAGCGGTGGACGCAGATGGCAAAACCGGGGACGGTGCAGGCATCCACGTGCAGATTCCGGTCAGGTTTTTCTATGATCAGATCGAGCGCACCGGCCACAAGCCCATTATGGATCAGCTGATTGCTGTTGGTCAGGTCTTCTTGCCGCGCACCGATCACGGGGCACAAGAAACCTGCCGCACAATCATCGAAACCGAAGTTCTGCGGATGGGTTACTACATCTATGGCTGGCGGCATGTTCCGGTGAACATCCGCGTGCTGGGCGAGAAGGCCAACGCGACACGCCCAGAGATCGAGCAAATTCTGATCTCCAATTCCAAAGGGGTTGAGGAGGAGGAGTTTGAGCGGGACTTGTATGTGATCCGTCGCCGGATCGAGAAGGCCGCACTGGCCGCTCAGGTGCCGACCCTGTATCTGGCGTCGTTGTCCTGCCGCTCGATCATCTACAAAGGCATGATGCTCGCCGAGCAGGTTGCGGAGTTTTACCCCGACCTGATGGATGAGCGTTTCGAGTCCGCATTTGCCATCTACCACCAGCGTTATTCCACCAACACCTTCCCGCAATGGTGGTTGGCTCAGCCGTTCCGCATGCTTGCGCATAACGGCGAGATTAACACGCTGAAGGGCAACCTGAACTGGATGAAATCCCACGAAATCCGCATGGCGTCTGGCGCGTTCGAGGACCGTGCCGAAGACATCAAGCCGATCGTTTCGGGTGGCTCGTCCGACTCTGCCGCTTTGGATGCGGTGTTCGAAGTCCTCGTTCGCGCCGGCCGGTCTGCTCCGATGGCAAAGACCATGTTGGTGCCGGAATCGTGGTCCAAGCAAGCGGTTGAAATGCCGAAAGCGTGGCAGGATATGTATTCCTACTGTAATTCGGTGATGGAGCCGTGGGACGGCCCTGCCGCACTTGCGATGACTGATGGTCGCTGGGTCTGCGCTGGTCTTGACCGCAATGGTCTTCGCCCGATGCGCTATGCGGTGACTGGCGATGGCTTGCTGATTGCAGGCTCTGAAACCGGCATGGTGCCGTTTGACGAGGCCACCGTACGCGAAAAAGGCGCCTTGGGGCCCGGTCAGATGATCGGTGTCCATATGGGCAAAGGTGCGCTGTATCATGACGAAGAGCTCAAAGATAAAATGTCGGCAGCGCTACCGTTCGGCGAATGGGTCGGCAAGATTACCGATCTGGAAGAGATCACTTTAGACGTGAAAGAGCAGTCACTCTTTACGGGCGCCGAGCTGCGTAAGCGTCAGATCGCGGCTGGCTACACGATTGAGGAGTTGGAGCAAATTCTGGCACCCATGGCCGATGACGGAAAAGAAGCGATTGCTTCCATGGGTGACGACACGCCGTCCGCTGTGCTGTCAAAGAAGTATCGCCCGCTGAGCCATTTCTTCCGTCAAAATTTCTCGCAAGTCACCAACCCGCCGATCGACAGCTTGCGCGAATTCCGCGTGATGAGCCTGAAAACGCGGTTCGGGAACCTCAAAAACGTGTTGGACGAAGACTCGTCGCAGACCGAAATCCTAGTGCTTGAAAGCCCGTTTGTCGGGAACGCTCAATTTGGAAAACTGATAGAGCAGTTTAATGCCGATATGGTCACCATTGATTGCACTTTTGACGCAGACGGCACGCAGGGTGAATTGCGCGCAGCGCTGGATCGTATCCGAAATGAGGCCGAAGACGCCGTGCGGTCTGGTGCCGGGCATATTGTTCTGACGGATCAGGGTCAAAACGAAGGCCGTATTGGTATGCCGATGATCTTGGCGACTTCCGCTGTGCATAGCTGGCTGACACGCAAGGGCCTGCGCACGTTCTGTTCGCTCAACGTGCGCTCGGCTGAATGTATCGACCCGCATTACTTCGCGGTTCTGATCGGTTGCGGTGCGACGACGGTAAACGCGTATCTGGCAGAAGACTCGCTTGCTGATCGTATCGAGCGCGGACTTCTTGAGGGGTCGTTGACCGAGGTTGTCGCGCGGTATCGCAACGCGATTGACCAAGGCCTGCTTAAGATTATGGCCAAGATGGGTATCTCGGTGATTTCCTCCTACCGTGGCGGCCTGAATTTCGAGGCCGTCGGCTTGTCACGCGCTATGGTTGCCGAATTCTTCCCCGGCATGCAGTCGCGGATTTCGGGCATCGGGGTGTCTGGCATCCAGACGAAGGCGGCTGGCGTGCATGCCACCGGCTGGCGCGCAGAGACCGCGGTGCTTCCAATCGGCGGTTTCTACAAGGCGCGTCGCTCAGGTGAAAAGCACGCTTGGGAGGCGCAGACGATGCACATGCTGCAAGCAGCGTGCAACCGCGCGTCCTATGATATGTGGAAGCAATACAGCCAGACCATGAAGGCGAATCCGCCAATTCACCTGCGCGATTTGCTGGAAATCAAGTCTCTGGGTGAGCCGATCTCGGTAGATGAGGTGGAATCCATCACCTCAATCCGCAAACGCTTTGTCACGCCCGGTATGTCCTTGGGTGCATTGTCGCCCGAGGCACATAAGACGCTGAACGTGGCGATGAACCGTATCGGCGCGAAGTCCGATAGCGGCGAAGGCGGCGAGGATCCGGCACATTTCGTGCCAGAACCGAACGGCGACAACCCATCAGCGAAAATCAAGCAGGTGGCCTCTGGCCGCTTCGGCGTAACTGCCGAATACCTGAACCATTGCGAAGAACTTGAGATCAAAGTGGCCCAAGGCGCCAAGCCGGGTGAGGGTGGCCAGTTGCCGGGGATGAAGGTCACCGACCTGATTGCGCGGCTGCGGCACTCGACCAAAGGCGTGACGCTGATTTCGCCTCCGCCACACCACGACATCTATTCCATCGAAGATCTGGCGCAGCTGATCTACGACCTCAAGCAGATCAACCCTCGCTGCAAAGTGACTGTGAAGCTGGTTGCGGCCTCTGGTGTTGGTACAATTGCGGCAGGTGTTGCGAAGGCGAAGGCCGACGTGATCCTGATCTCGGGCCACAATGGTGGCACAGGTGCTTCGCCTGCAACCTCGATCAAATACGCGGGCCTTCCTTGGGAAATGGGTTTGACAGAAGCGCATCAGGTTCTGGCTATGAACAACCTGCGCGGGCGGGTGACCCTGCGGACCGATGGCGGTCTGCGCACGGGCCGTGACATTGTCATGGCAGCGATGATGGGGGCCGAGGAATACGGCATCGGCACCGCCGCACTGATCGCGATGGGCTGCATCATGGTCCGCCAATGTCAGTCGAACACCTGCCCTGTCGGCGTTTGCACGCAAGACGAGGCGCTGCGCGACAAGTTCACCGGAACTGCGGACAAGGTGGTAAATCTCATCACATTCTACGCCACCGAGGTTCGCGAAATTCTGGCCTCTATCGGAGCGCGTTCCTTGGAGGAGGTGATTGGCCGAGCCGATCTGCTGACGCAGGTGTCGCGTGGCTCTGCCCACTTGGATGATCTGGACCTGAACCCGCTGCTGATCACCGTCGATGGGGCGGAACGCATTGTCTATGACCGCTCGAAAGAACGAAACCCAGTGCCTGATACTCTGGACGCGCAAATCGTGAATGACGCGCAACCGTTCTTCAAAGACGGTGAGAAAATGCAACTGTCTTACGCGGTCCAGAATACGCTTCGTACCATCGGCACACGCGCTTCGAGCCATATCGTTCAGAGGTTCGGGATGCGCAACGACTTGCAGCCTGACCACCTGACTGTGAAGCTTTCGGGCTCTGCTGGGCAATCGCTAGGCGCGTTTGCCGCGCCGGGTCTTAAGCTGGAGGTTTTTGGTGACGCCAATGACTATGTCGGCAAGGGCCTGTCCGGTGGCCGCATCGTGGTGCGTCCGGCGCAAAACAGCCCGCTGAAGGCGGATGAGAACACGATCATTGGCAATACCGTGCTTTACGGCGCGACCGACGGGTATCTGTTTGCCGCGGGGCGCGCGGGCGAGCGGTTCGGCGTGCGAAATTCGGGCGCGAAGGTCGTGATTGAGGGCTGCGGTACCAACGGCTGCGAGTATATGACCGGCGGGATTGCTGTGATCCTAGGCTCTATCGGCGCCAATTTCGGGGCGGGCATGACTGGGGGCATGGCGTATCTTTACGATCCGGACGGTCTGTCAGCACCTTTGATGAACATGGAGACGCTGGTGGTATGTCCTGTGACCGTGGATCACTGGGAAGCCGAACTTAAAGGCTTGATTGAAGAGCACGCGCGTGAGAGCGGCAGCGTGAAAGCGGCCCGCATCTTGCAAGATTGGGACGTCGAGAAAGCCAATTTCGTGCAAATCTGCCCGAAGGAGATGTTGATCCATATCGCGGCACCACTGAGCCTTGAGGAACAAGCCATTCCCGCTGAGTAGTCCGTCAGGAACAAACAAAAAGGGCGGGGAATTTTCCCGCCCTTTTTCGCTATTTGAAAGCCATCAATTCGGGGTGCAGTCGCCGCCAGCAGCACATTGCTCGACTGCCTCGATATACTTGTCTTCGGGGTTGGCGAAGGCAAACGCATAGCACGGATCGACGTTGAAGATTAGCTCGTCATCGGTCTGAAGCACATAGGCCAAATAGTCGGTTTTGGGTGATACGCGCGCGCACCATGGACCTGTGCAACTCAGGGCGAGCGTGACGGGCACCTCTATATCGTCGGTGAATCCGCCGCCGGTGAGCAATTTTCCTTTGAACAGCGTTGGGATCTTAACTGCGACTGCTGGGGCATTTACGTCCGGCACCTGTTTGACATCGAAATCAAACTCGCCGCGGAGAACGACAAAGCTCTCTTTTGCATCTGCGACAGCATTAAACGCCGCAACTGGGTGAGTCGGTTGGCAGATCAAGGCGCTCGCGGGACCAGCGGCGAGGGCGAAAGCCGTGGCCGCAAAGGTGAAATGTTTAATCATAGGTTGATCTTACAGGAGCGGCTCGAAGGCTTCGATCACTTTTGCGTACACGTCCCGTTTGAACGGCACGATGTTGCCGAGCAATGTTTCAGTGTCCATCCAGCGCCACTCCGAGAACTCGGGGGTTGCCGTCTCGATGTTGATATCCGCGTCAGTGCCGTGGAAGCGCAGTAGGAACCATTTTTGCTCCTGCCCGCGAAATCGGCCTTTCCAGATTCTGGGGACCAGATCGTGTGGCAGGTCGTATGGTACCCAATCCTTGGTTTGGCTTTCGACTGTTACCAATTGCGCAGCAACGCCGGTCTCTTCTTCCAACTCGCGCAAGGCGGCAGCCTCGGGGTCTTCGCCATCATCAATGCCACCTTGAGGCATCTGCCACGCGGCGACGTCGCTATCGATGCGCTGGGCGGCGAAGACAAGTCCGCCTTCGTTCACAAGCATAACGCCCACACAGGGGCGGTATGGCAGCTTCAAAATTTCTTCAGGGGTCATGACAAATGCCGGGCGGGACACGGCCCCGCCCAATCCTTTACTTGTCAGCGGGTGCCAAGGCGCTAAGGCCCTTCAGCACGTCAAGAGCATAAGCCAACTGGTAGTCTTGCTCACGAAGCTTCGCGACTTCCTCGGCTTTCTTTTGCTCGGCTTCCAACAGCGCGCGCTCGTCTTCCGAGATGCTGTCATTGTTGCTCAAAGAGCCGCGCAAGTCGGCCTCCGACCGGCTGTTGCGCTTTGTTTCTTCTTCGGCCACGTCTTCCACCGGTTTGCGGGGTGGTTGCACCACGATAATGTCGGGCGAGACGCCAAGCGCCTGAATGGAGCGACCCGAAGGCGTGTAGTAGCGCGAGGTGGTCAGGCGCATTGCGCCATCGCCGCGAACCGGAACAACGGTCTGGACCGAGCCTTTGCCGAAGCTCTTTTCACCGACCACAACCGCGCGGCGGTGATCTTGTAATGCGCCGGCAACAATCTCGGATGCAGAGGCAGAGCCGCCATTGATCAGAACAACAAGTGGCTTCCCGTTGGACAGGTCGCCCTCAGTTGCATTGTAGCGCTCGCTGTCACGCGGGTTGCGGCCACGGGTCGAGACGATCTCGCCCTTATCTAGAAATGCATCGGATACGGCGATGGCTTGCGTTAGTAGGCCGCCAGGGTTGTTGCGCAGGTCAAGAACGATGCCGTTGATCTTGTCTTCGCCACCGGCCTCTTCGATTTGCTTGGCCAACCCATCCTTGAGGTTTGGGAATGTTTGGCGGTTAAATGTGGTTACCCGGAGCACGACAGAGTCGCCTTCAAGGCGGGTTCGAACGGCGGTCAATTTGATCGTGTCGCGCACGATGGACACTT
>Ga0316205_10004969_pt1 | contig 11260 bp, 12 predicted proteins | sample 3monthpyrite_MG_FD_204941 | JGI IMG/M metagenome (GOLD analysis project Ga0316205, IMG submission 204941) | Microbial mat bacterial communities from mineral coupon in-situ incubated in ocean water Damariscotta River, Maine, United States -... | ecosystem: Environmental > Aquatic > Marine >...
CCGCGTAAAAAACGCACTGGACATCTGGCTGCCAAAGACAGCTACCCATCCACAAAAATTACACGAGGCTATGCGTTATTCAGCCATCAGCAATGGTAAATACATTCGCCCTTTACTGGTTTATGCCACCGGTGACGCATTATCAATTGCACGTGAACAATTAGACGGTATCGCCTGTTCTGTTGAGGCTATCCATGCATACTCTCTGATACATGACGACTTGCCAGCAATGGACGATGATGACTTACGTCGGGGAAAACCGACAAGCCATATACAATATGGCGAAGCAATGGCTATTTTAGCCGGTGACGCTTTACAAGCTTTAGCATTCTATATCATTGCTCACGATACAAAACTTGATGTTGATAGTGATACTCGTTTAAAAATGATCAACATTTTGTCCCTCTCTTGCGGTTCGAGAGGGATGGCAGGCGGGCAAGCCATTGATCTGTTAAGTGTAGGCAAAGAGCTTGATATTGCTCAACTTGAAGATATGCACATTCATAAAACCGGCGCGCTTATTCGAGCCAGTGTCGTCATGAGCGCTTATGCAATGAATGATATTCCAGATAGCACACTGGAACATCTGGATCATTACAGTAAATGCGTCGGTCTTGCTTTCCAGATTCGTGACGACATTTTGGATGTTGAAGGTGATACCGAAGTCATTGGCAAACAACAAGGGGCTGATTCTGCGCTTAACAAACCAACCTACCCCGCCTTGCTTGGTATGGAAGGTGCAAAACAACGAGCCTTGGAGCTACATGAAGAAGCAATGGACTCCTTAAGCTCTCTCAACCAACAAGCCGACACGTTACGTAGGATATCCGAATACATCGTCAAAAGAATTAGATAAAATACAATAAGTTAAGCTAATATAAAATTAAATATCAGACTATCACTAGCATACTAATATCCTAAAAACGATCTACTATTTTTGTTTTTCAAAAAAGCTTTAGTAGCCCTTATCGCTTGCATCAAACCCTCCTTGGCACCATAATTAGGCTTTCCTTAATTGCTTATTTTGCCTTAACCCATGGATAACATAGATTTATCGCTGTTGAAGAGTATCCAGAGCCCGGAAGACGTCCGGCTGCTATCTCGTACTGAGCTAAAACAGCTAACAGAGCAGTTAAGGCACCATTTAATAGAAATCGTATCTCAAAATGGTGGACATCTGTCATCCAGTCTGGGTACAGTCGAACTGACCATTGCATTGCACCACGTATTTAATACCCCTGAAGATCGCATAATATGGGACGTCGGTCACCAGACCTATCCTCATAAAATGCTGACTGGACGACGTGAACGGATGCACACCATTCGCAAATTACATGGTCTAGCTGGCTTTCCGCGTCGTGAAGAAAGCTCATATGATACATTTGGCGTGGGTCACTCCAGCACATCAATTAGTGCGGCACTTGGAATGGCTATAGCGAACCAACATTTGCAAAATGACCGTAAGTCAGTGGCTATTATTGGTGATGGCGCCATGACAGCAGGCATGGCGTTTGAAGCACTCAACCATGCTGGTGACTTGGATGCCAACCTATTGGTTGTCTTGAATGACAATAAAATGTCTATATCAAGAAATGTTGGTGGGTTATCAAAATATCTAGCTCGTATCCTGTCTGGCAAACTATACTCCGGCGTAAAAAACAGTGGCAAAAAAGCGCTAAGCAGCATGCCTAGCGTCCTAGAGCTTGCACGACGTGCAGAAGAACACATGAAAGGCATGATAGTACCAGGAACACTTTTTGAGGAGCTCGGCTTCAATTATATTGGCCCTATCGACGGGCATGATATGGATGCTTTAACTGAAACATTAGAGAATCTAAAACAATTAGAAGGCCCTCAGTTCCTACACATCGTTACTCAAAAAGGAAAAGGCTATAGCCCAGCAGAGGAAAACCCTTGCGCATTCCATGGTGTTACAAAATTTGATAAAGCTACCGGTAAATCTCATGGGAGCAAGTCATCTAGCCCTAGCTATACTAAGGTATTTTCTCAATGGCTATGTGATATGGGAGAGGTGGACAAAAACCTAATGGCCATCACACCAGCCATGCGTGAAGGCTCCGGGTTAGTTGATTTTTCCAACCAGTTTCCTGAGCGTTACTTCGATGTAGGTATCGCTGAACAACACGCAGTAACGCTGGCCGCAGGGCTCGCTTGTGAAGGCTTAAAACCTGTTGTAGCAATCTATTCAACATTCTTGCAGCGTGCCTATGATCAGTTAATACATGATGTCGCTCTACAAAACCTGCCCGTTATGTTTGCAATCGATCGTGCTGGTTTAGTAGGTCCAGACGGTGCCACACATGCAGGCAGCTTTGATCTCAGTTTCATGCGTTGCATACCTAATCTCGTTATTATGGCACCTGCCAACGAAGATGAATGCCGAAAAATGTTGAGCACCGGTTTTCATCATGATGGGCCTAGTGCTATCCGTTATCCTCGAGGCACAGGGCCTGGCGTCACAATAGAAGATAACCTTACAACGTTGAAGATCGGTAAAGCTTCACCCTGCAGGCAAGGCTCTGATATCGCTATATTTGCGTTTGGCTGCATGTTAAGCCCTGCCTTGGAAGTTGGTGACCAACTCGATGCAACTGTTATCAATATGCGATTCATTAAGCCACTGGATGAAACGCTTATAGCTAAAATAAGTCAACAATATAAATTAATCGTAACCATAGAAGACAATGCTATAGCTGGCGGTGCTGGTAGCGGCGTTAGTGAATATCTACGCGCGCAAGATTATAATATCCCTGTACTTCAACTGGGTTTACCCGATGACTTCTATGAACAAGGTAGCCGCGAAGAACTACTTGCACGTGCAGGCCTCGATAGTGCCGGCATCCTGAAATCAATCCTGGCAAACCCATATTACCAGGATTGCAAAATCAGGCAGACTCAAGTAGTATCATAGCCCGATATTCTCACCGTATTAGCATTCACTCTTAACCTTTGAATTCAAAAGGTTTTTTATCAAAAGAATCTTCGGTAATTTTTTCCAGATTTAAGTTTAAATGAATTCAAATAACAGCCTGAATATTGATATTAAATGAATAAACAATAGCTTTCATAAAGACCATGGCCGCGAACTACACATTAAAAATTATTACGGATTTTGCATCAGCACATACCCTGCGAGATTACCCGGGTGACTGTAGTCGTATGCATGGACATAACTGGAAAGCAGAGGTCGAAGTAAGCTCACCTCAACTTAATCAATCAGGCATGGTTGTCGATTTTAAAGATATAAAAAAAGCGACACGTGAAATAACCAGTAAACTAGATCACTACTATTTAAATGATCTTGAAGCCTTTAAAGAAATTAACCCGACAGCTGAGAATATAGCCGCCTATATTTATAAAGAACTCGTTCTCCGCCTTAATAATGAACACATAAAAATCACCGCAGTCACACTTTGGGAAACTGAAAGAGCCTGCGTACGCTATACAGAGGAATGATCCGAATGACTGACCAATCATCCAACCCTGCCGAAATTGAAGACGTACAAAACAGAAAAGACACACGTCAGATTGCAATCAATAAAGTTGGTATCAAAGATATCCGACATCCTGTAGTCGTAAAAGATCGTTCAGATGGTGAGCAACACACAATTGCCAACTTTAATATGTACGTTAATCTCCCTCATGATTTCAAAGGTACCCACATGTCGAGATTTGTGGAGATTCTTAATCAACATGATAAAGAAATTTCAGTTGAATCATTCAAAGAAATGATGAGCGAAATGACAGAACGACTGGAAGCTGAATCTGGTCATATAGAAATGAATTTTCCTTACTTTATCAATAAGACCGCACCTGTCTCTGAGGTAAAAAGTTTACTTGATTACGACGTAACCTTGATTGGTGAAATCAAAAAAAACAAAATCGATACTCATATCAAGGTTGTCGTGCCCGTTACTAGCTTATGCCCTTGCTCCAAAAAAATATCTGATTATGGCGCACATAACCAGCGCTCACATGTCACTGTAAATATTCGCACATGTGATTTTATCTGGATAGAAGAAATAATTGAAATGATAGAAGCTGAAGCTTCATGCGAGCTTTACGGATTACTCAAACGTCCTGACGAAAAATTTGTTACAGAGCGCGCCTACGATAACCCTAAATTTGTAGAAGACATGGTTCGCGATGTCGCTATGCGACTAAATCAAGATGATAGAATTTGCGCATATATTGTCGAATCAGAAAACTTTGAATCCATTCATAATCATTCTGCGTATGCATTAATTGAATTCGATAAAGAAAAAGAAGGTTGGGTTAATTCTTCTAAATAACTACACATAACAAAAATGATTAAAAAAAGCGAAACAAGCTAGATTGTTTCGCTTTTTTTAATCAGTACACCGATGCTTTTGATTCAATTATTAATAAGGTTTCGCTTGCAATAAAATAGCTTCACCCTGTCTCTGCATATCAACATTTTTCAGAAAAGCCATTCCAAGCAATATTTTTTTAGGGAACTTACCAGGCAAGATAACTGCGCTTACTTCTTTTACAATAATCCCACCCACTTGCACTGTATTTAATATTACTTGCTTACCTAATAATTGTCCCGACGCTGTCTCAACATTGATGTTTTCACTTTTAGCAAGGGATATATTAAGCGCCCGAGCATGTGATGCGTTCATTGCTACAACTGATGCACCCGTATCAACCAGAAACTCAGCGCCAACACCATTTATACTACCTGTTGTTACGAAAAGACCTCTATTGTCTGGCCAGATAGTCAATGATTTAGGTTTATCGCCAAGAGAATATTGGCTTAGAATTGGCTGTCCATTAATTGTATAACGTTGTTGATGGCCATTAGATTCTATGACTGCTTCATAACTATCAGCACTAATCAATTTATAACCTTTCACTGACCTGCCTTTTACTAGCAGTGTACTTTTTCCGTTAATGCTGACCATCGCTTTATTATTAAATAACGCTTGCAATACAATAGAATCGGCCAGTATTGGTATTGGCATAAACAAAACCATTACTGAAAAAAATAAAATCAATGAATTTAATTTCAACATATTAATTAACTATCTATCTTATAACGTTTACTGGATGGCTTACTCAATTCAATACGCAATCTATCATTACTCAATCCGTGCACGAGATCTGTAGCTTCGATATAAATCACTTTTACATTAACTGGAATCTTCACTGAATATAAACTTCGTGTAAACGGCTGTTCATTCACATGTGGATGCACCAACACTCGTTTACCTAAGAGATTATTTTTCTCATCAACAACTTGCCATGAATTGGCATAATGACTCCAACCAGAATCTTTATGCTTTAATGTAACTGATATATTCCAACCATCTACTTGTTTGTGTAATTTTGCGAACTGAATACTTACATTATCTGAAAAAGCAACATTCGTAACAATTGACAACAATATAAAAAAAGCAATTTTGATCTTCATTTATTCACCTATATCTTTATAACGGCAATACATTTGCAAACACGAGCAATTGTAAGCAAATTGCTGCAAATACACCTGCGAGGACATCATCGATCATGATACCAAAACCACCGCCGACACGTTGATCGAGTACTTTAATAGGCCAGGGCTTGACGATATCAAAAAATCTAAACAATAAGAAACCAATCAAACACCAAATCAATCCTTCTGGTGCCATTGTCATGGTAATGATGTAACCGACGACTTCGTCCCACACGATACCTGAATGATCATGAACACCTAATGCTTTAGCTGTACTGTCGCAAACCCATACACCTAATACAAACAACAACACACAAACTAGTAAATACCAATGTATTTCAAGGTCTTGCATTAACCAATAAACAGGCAACCCAACTAATGTACCAAATGTACCTGGCGCATATGGAGCCGCACCTGTTCCAAGCCCACACGCCAATATGCCATCCGGGCGACGCCATATCCAGCCAGGTAAAGAATTCCTTTTAGCCATTTAGTCTCACTATAAGCTTACTTTTCATATTATTTAAAATGGTCATAACCACCAACGTCTAATTTTATTAGATGCCCATTCTGCTGATAGCATAACTCAGAACCAGACGTAACTTTCCCTACTTCAGTCACATTTACACCCAATTTCGACAATCTATTCTGCATTTCATTACGTTTATCAGAAGAAACCGTGAAACAGAGCTCATAATCATCTCCACCTGATAACTGATAGTTATATCGCTGATCACTTGTAGTTAATGATTGCAAGGCATGTGATGATGGCATTGACTCTATATCCAAAATAGCTCCCACCTCGCTTGCTTCAAGTATATGCTGCAAATCTGCTGCCAAACCATCTGATATATCAATAGCTGCATTTGCCAGGCCATTCAGACATAATCCTACTTCAACTTGTGGTTGAGGTAAATTGAAACGTTGCTCCAGAAAATCCTTATGGGCTTCTGGTATAGGGTGATCACTAGAAACATATGACCATGCACATGCTGCGTCACCAATCGTATTCGTAACAAAAATCAAATCACCTGGCTGTGCTGAAGATCGCAATAATCCATTCTTATTTTTCAGCCCACCATACGCCTGTATGGTTATTGATAGCGGCCCCGGCTTAACATCACATGAAGTAAACTGAAAATTATAACGTGACTGGAGCTGATCAAAACCACTAATAAATTGTTTGACCCATACCTTATTCCATTGCGGCAAAACCAATCCTAGTGAGATTGACAGCGGTTTTGCACCCATAGACGCTAGATCACTCAAATTAACAGCGAGTGACTTATGAGCAATCCATTCTGGACTTGTATTCTCAGGGAAATGCACAGCCGATAATAAGCTATCAACTGTAACCGCCACATAAGGATAGTTGACCGAAGAACTTTCAGAAACAGTAAACCGTTGTTGTATGTATTGGAGCAGCTGACCAGAATGATAAGCTTCCATATTCTAGATCTTAAAGACCTGCTTGCATTTCAAGTTCACGACAATCCTTGGCAATTTTATCTAAAATTCCATTTATGTACTTATGTCCGTCTTCGCCGCCAAATTGCTTGGCAAGATTCACTGCTTCATTAAGCACAACTTTGTATGGAGTTTCCAATTGATGCAACAACTCGAACACGCCTATACGTAAGATAGCGCGTTCAACCGGATCAATCTCTTCAATTGGCCTGTCAATAAATTCATTTAGTGTCTTATCTAGCTCGTCCATCTTTGCTGGAACTTGATGCAATAGATGATGGAAATAATCCAGATCAACTTTACTCATATCTTGGTCAACTCTGAATTGATTTTCAATATCCTTCAAATTTTGCTGTGATAACTGCCACTGATATAATGCTTGCATAGCACTTCGACGCGCACGACGTTTTGCATGTTGCGGATTGAGTGCCAGGTTAGCCATACCTAAACTTCCATCTGCTTGAACAGGCTGACCATTTCTATTGCAGATAATGCAGCTTCTCCACCTTTATTACCTGCCTTGGTACCTGCTCTTTCAATTGCTTGCTCTATGCTATTTACTGTTAACACACCATTTGCCAACGGAATATTATGCTCCATAGAAACTTGCGCCAAGCCTTTAGTACATTCTCCGGCAACATATTCAAAATGAGGTGTACCTCCACGAATAACTGCACCCAATGCTACAATCGCATCATAGTCTTTACTGGCAGCCAACCGTTGTGCAGCCAACGGCATTTCAAATGCGCCCGGTACACGAATAATTTGCAAGTCTTTTTCTTCTGCTCCATGACGTTTTAATGTATCAATTGCACCATCCAATAAACTTTCCACAACAAAACTATTAAACCTTGCAACTAAAATCGCAAAACGCGAACCACGAACAATCATGTCACCTTCAATTGTTTTAATCTGACTCATAAAATCACCAATACTCTCAATATCAAAATCATTAATCGGCTATTCGCCGGCTATATACTCTACAACTTCTAATCCAAATCCAGATAACCCATGCATAATAATCGGCGAACTTAATACGCGCATTTGTCGAACACCCAGATCAGATAATATCTGCGCACCTACTCCGTAAGTTCGTAACTCAGTTGGAGTATCAGCATTTTTTTTCTGCTTTTTATTTTCGCCTAATGTCTGAATTTTATTGATCAATTGTTGATTATTTTCATGACCACGTAAAATAACGATAACACCACTACCTTGTTCAGCAATTTTTTGCATTGCACCTTCAAGCGGCCAGCTACAACCATGCCCTAGTGAACCTATAACATCACACAAGGTATTCTGCATATGCACACGAACCATAACAGGCTCTTGGTTATTAATTTCACCCTTTACTAATGCAAAATGTAATTCTTCATCTATGGTATCGTGGTAAGCAACCAGACTAAAATCACCGTGGACTGTGTCAATTTTTCTTTCGGCAACTCGCTCTACTGTCATTTCATTAGACACACGATAATGAATCAGATCAGCAATCGTACCTATTTTAAGATCATGTTCTTTAGCAAATTTTTCCAGATCAGGACGACGCGCCATTGTGCCATCTTCATTTAGAATTTCTACTATCACGGCGGCAGCTTCATTGCACCCAGCCAAACGTGTAAAATCACAACCCGCCTCAGTGTGGCCTGCTCGTGTTAGCACTCCCCCTGATTGCGCCATTAAAGGAAAGATATGACCAGGTTGAACCACGTCATCAGGTGTTGCATCTTTTCCTACTGCTGCCTGCACCGTCACCGCACGATCAGCAGCTGAAATACCTGTAGTTACACCTTCAGCCGCTTCAATTGAAACTGTAAAAGGTGTCGAGTGTGCTGCATTATTATCATTGACCATCATCGGTAAACGTAATTGCTGGCACCGCTCACGAGTCAACGTCAGGCAAATAAGACCTCTACCATATTTAGCCATGAAATTAATATCATCCGGCTTAACCATTTCAGCCGCCATAATTAGATCGCCTTCGTTTTCACGATCTTCATCATCCATAATGACAACCATTTTACCCTGGCGAATATCTTCTACAATTTCTTCTGTCGTGTTTAAGGGCATATCATTTACCTTATTTCACAAACCCATGTTCGTTTAAAAATGCCATATCAATACCACCACCGCTAACGGCTGCTTGATCACCTTGCAATAATCTTTCAAGGTATCTTGCCAAAAGGTCTACTTCTATATTGACCTGTGTTGATTGACCATAATGATTCATAATTGTTTCTTGCAAAGTATGTGGCACAATATTTAATTCAAATATCGCCCCATCCACTGCATTTACCGTTAAACTAGTTCCATCTACGCAAACAGATCCTTTATGTGCTATATACTTAGCTAGCTCATCAGGAACCTGAATTTTAAATCGTACTGAGCGCGCATCATCCCATCGCTCTACAACCTTACCAATACCATCAACATGCCCGCTGACTAAATGACCGCCCAGTCGTGTAGTCGGAGTTAGTGCTTTCTCCAGGTTAACCAACTGACCTTTCTTCCATTTTCCTACACAGGTAAGACTTAAAGTTTCACCAGATACATCAGCCCAAAAACCATCTTCTGGTAATTCTACAGCAGTAAGACATACCCCATTAACCGCAATACTATCACCATGTTGAACATCAGACATGTCGAGTTTGCCCGCATGAATGCGTAACCGCATATCCCCACCACTTGACTGTATACTCGCGATGGTTCCAACTGATTCAATTATTCCTGTAAACATTTTTATCCTGACTTTTGCAGTACTAAATATTAGCTAATTCACGGCAAGGGGCCGCTCCTACATTTTAATATTTATTACTTCACAAGTTATACACCAATCATTGCCAACTGCCCGTATATCTTTAATATTCAAATCAATGCGATCATCCATATTTTCCAGCCCTGGTAAATTGAATAATGCGCGCGCGCCATTACCCATTAAATGAGGCGCCATGTAAATAATTAATTCATCAACTAATCCAGCACTCAACATTGCACCACTTAAGGTAGCACCTGTTTCAAGTAAAATTTCATTCATTTCCTCGTTTACAAGAAAAATGAGTAATTCTGGTAAATCTATTGCGCCACCAGGTGCGGGTAGATGAATAACTTCAGCACCAGCCTGCAGCAACTCACCCTCTCTGTCTTTATCATCTGTCGCTGTTACTACAATTGTACGACCAGGCTGCATTAGCAGCTTAGATGAAACAGGTAAACTCATATTAGGATCAAGCACAACACGAACTGGCTCACGCCATCCGCCTTCAGGTGCAGGCTCATCCAGTCTGACATTCAAAGAAGGATCGTCAGCCAGAACTGTACCTATACCTGTGACAATTGCAGAGCTTCTTGCCCGCAAACGGTGTACCTGTGTGCGAGCAGCTTCTCCAGTGATCCACTTGCTTTCACCTGAGGCCATGGCAGTTCGGCCATCAAGACTCATCGCCATCTTACAACGTACCCATGGACGACCTTCTCGCATACGTTGAATAAACCCCGGATTTAATGCCTCTGCTTGAGATGACATCAAGCCAGATTCTGTTTCTATACCTGCTTCTTGCAATTGCAATAAACCTTTACCAGACACTAATGGGTTCGGGTCTTGCATCGCTACAACAACACGTTTAACACCTGCGTCGATTAATGTTTGCGAGCATGCTGGTGTTCGCCCTTGATGATAGCAAGGTTCTAAGGTGACATAAGCTGTCGCACCTTTAGCCATCTCGCCAGCTTGCTGTAGTGCATGCACTTCTGCATGCGGCCCACCCGCACGTTTATGCCAACCCTCAGCAATAACTTGATCATCTTTTACTAATACGCAACCTACTCGCGGATTAGGGTTAGTCGTATATGTGCCTTTTTGCGCGAGTTGAATCGCTCGTGCCATGTACACGTTATCATTTGCAACCATCATAACTTTACTTTTTATCTTCGCCTGTCAATAAAGACATTTGATGTCTTTTCAATTCTGGCGTAGGTTCTTTTTGAAGACGATCTATCTCTTCTCTAAACTCATTAATATCTTCAAAACTTCTATATACCGATGCGAAACGCACATATGCAACTTGATCTAATTCACGCAATTCATTAATGACCCATTCACCTAAAGAGCGTGACGGAACCTCACGTTCACCCGTTGAACGTATTTGATGCTTTATGTGATTAATTGCATCTTCGATTGCTTCAGTATCAACCGGACGTTTCTCTAATGCCCTGACAATACCACTACGTAGTTTCTCTTCTTGAAATGATTCACGCACGCCACTACTTTTGACAATTTTAGGCATACGTAACTCAGCCGACTCATAAGTCGTAAAC
>Ga0316205_10004970_pt1 | contig 11260 bp, 8 predicted proteins | sample 3monthpyrite_MG_FD_204941 | JGI IMG/M metagenome (GOLD analysis project Ga0316205, IMG submission 204941) | Microbial mat bacterial communities from mineral coupon in-situ incubated in ocean water Damariscotta River, Maine, United States -... | ecosystem: Environmental > Aquatic > Marine >...
ACATCTCTAAATGCTCGACCCATTGAGTCGGCTATATCAACAGCAGTTAAGCCCCGTGAAACCAATGCATGTGGATCAAATTCCACATGCATTTCTGAATTATGTAAGCCCGCTGCTGTGACTTTATCGACACCTTTAATTTGTTCTAAATCTTCTTTAACTACTCTGGCTTGTTCACGTAATTTTTCATCATCAGCTTGGCCAGTGACAACCACCAATGCTGTGGGAAAACCATTTGAAGTTGTCACTTCAACAATTAACGGATCAGTGGCATCATCGGGCAATTCTTCATTGGCTTTATTTTGCATTTCCCTGCGCAAATCATTGATGCGTTTATCATAATCTCTTTCAGAAATCTCCCGAAACCTGACAAGAATATTTGATGCTGATTCTCTAGATGCGCTGTTTACAAATCTGACATCCTGAATGTTTCTTAAAGCGTCTTCTAAAGGTGAAGTGATCAATTTTTCAACATCTTCAGCAGAAGCACCGGGCAAAAATGTGGAAATATTAACCCAATTAAAATTTATTTCAGGGTCTTGCTCTCTGGGCATACTAAAATAAGACAATAATCCCATCATGACTACAACAAGAAACAAGATATTAACCAAAGGATGGTTGGTTAGCATACTACGCAACATAAGCAATTCCTATTTTAATTTGACAGAATCGCCATCTTGTAGTCTATCACGACCACCTACGATTATTGTTGTGTTAGTCTCTAGATTAATGGCCACAGGTCGCCCTTCTTGAGCATTGGGCAATGGTACAAAAACAGCTTTATTATTCTGCAAAGTAAATAGACCTAATTGCCTGTTTCTATTCACAACCAAATCGGCTGGCAATAATCCATCTGCAACAACCCACACCAACTCTCCACTAGAACCGATAGCAGCTTGTTGGTTTTTAAAACTTAATCTGGCTTTTTGCGTTCTGGTACCTTTCAAAACAACTGGAGATAAATTGATTAACTCAACTGGATATTTATTGTTATTTGACTGAAAGTATATTTGGTTGGCCTGATTCAATGTTGATGCCAAATGCGAAGGTACATCTGCATATATTTCAACATTTTCGGACTGAATTACATTCATTAAAGCCATTCCTGGTGCAACATAGGATCCAATATTGGCATATCGCTCCAAAACCACTCCATCATAAGGTGCAATAATGATGGTTTTGTCTATGTTTCTTTGTGCTTGTTTTAAATTGATCTTTAGACTTGATTTTTCGGCTTTCAGGACACTTAAATCGGTTTGTCTGGCCAATAAATCATCGGCTGCTATATAATTATTCTCGTTTAAATCATTGGCTCTTTTCAACCTCAATTCAGCTTGTTTAATTCTTGCTGCATTCGATGTTAAATTGGTTTGTAACAGTTGGTAAGCCAATTCATAATCAGTAGAATCCAACTTTAACAGAACATCGCCTTGTTTAAACTGTTCACCCACATCAGTGAATACTTCATCTACATTTCCCACTATTTCGGAAGACAATTGAGATGTATTAACAGAAGCAGTTTCCGCTGGCACTTGTAATTCTCGATTGATTAATACTTCTGATAACTTTTTAGCTGATACAGGAATAACTTGAGTATTGTTATCATTTTGTGCGTAAGAAATTTGTGTACTGAACAAGTAGATCACTATCAAAAAGTGCTTTTTAATTTTGGGATTCAGTGGTTGCATGTGATTAACCTTAAAAATATATGTTTTTCAGGGACTCTATTTTGCCTATGAATAGAATAAATGTCTATTATTCCATTGGATTTACATGGGTAATGGTTACAATCTTATATTACTTCACAATCAATTCTATCAACACAATATGATAAAGAAACTCAACCATAAATCTCACAATGTAGCACAAAATATATTTCACGTATTTCAAAAATCCTATGCAGTTGAAGCCAAAATATTAAATGCTAAAGATTTTCCTCCGTTAAAAAGAACAGTGGAACAGTTTCTCCAGGCTAAAACATTATTTTTAGGGTATTTGATTGATGGATATATTTCTGCAGTCATTGAATTAGACATTCACAAAAACTCTATTCATATACAATCCTTAGTGGTTCATCCCAATTATTTTAAACAAGGAATTGCCATAAAATTACTCAACTATGTCTTTGAATTTTATAAATCAAAATGTTATACAGTAGAAACTGGTGCTGATAATATACCCGCCATCAATTTATATAAAAAATTAGGGTTTGCTGAAGTAGGTTATTACGACACAGATCATGGCATTAGAAAAATAAGACTTAATATGTAATAAATCCTGATTAATCATAAAAAAAAGCAGCACTCAATTGTTTTTTAACACAATCCCATTTTTTTATACTATAATTTATTTTCAAAACCACACTGTACAAAGAGAGAAATAGAACCATGAAAATATTAACTACCAACGTCTATGTTGGACCCAATTTATATGCCCACTTTCCAGTTATTAGACAACAAATTGATATTGGCATCTTAGAACAATGGCCTTCGGCAAAAATTGGTAATGATTTTATAAATGGTTTAATTTCAGCTTTACCTGGATTACAAGAACACGGTTGTTCTTACGGAGTAGAAGGTGGTTTTATTCGGCGATTAAAAGAAGATGGCGGAACTTGGATTGGACACATATTAGAACATGCCATAATAGAATTACAAAACATGGCTGGTTCAGATGTCACTTTTGGAAAGACCCGCTCTATTGATGGAGAAGATGGTTGTTACGATATGGTTTTTGAGTACAAACAACGTGATGTGGGTTTAGAAGCGGCTCGAATTGGTAGACAATTGTTATACTCACTTATGCCGGGTGAATTAACACTTCAATTACAAGACTATATTGACAGAGATTTTAATTTTGATGATGACATCACGGATTTTATTCGGTTTGCCCAACGTAAAGAATTAGGTCCATCGACTGCATCGATTGTAAAAGCTGCTGAAGACAGAGGCATACCTTGGTTGCGTTTAAATGATTATTCACTGGTTCAGTTTGGACATGGCAAATACCAACAACGTATTCAAGCCACCATCACTTCTAAAACCACACATATTGCTGTAGAAATATCTTGTGACAAAGAAGACACACATAATTTGCTTAAAGATTTAGGTTTACCCTTGCCAAGGCAAGAATTGGTTTATTCGGAACGTCAAGCTGTCAGAATGGCACGAAGAATTGGTTATCCAATAGTGGTTAAACCTCTTGATGCCAATCATGGTCGTGGCATTACCATTGATGTTAATTCTGACAGTGATGTTGAAGAAGGCTTTAGGTATGCCCGTGAAAAAGGCAATTCTCGTGGCATTTTAATTGAATCAATGATCAAAGGGTTCGATCACAGAATGCTTGTTGTGAATGGTGAATTGGTGGCAGTTGCTAAGCGTGTACCCGGACATGTTGTGGGTGATGGCAAAAGTACCATTACTCAATTAATTGACATTGTTAACCAAGATCCAAGACGTGGAGTAGGACATGAAAAAGTATTAACCCAACTAGAACTAGATCGCCAAGCCAATTTACTCATTGAACAAGCGGGCTATTCATCAGAAACAGTACTCGAGAAAGATGAAGTTTTCTATCTTCGTTCAACTGCCAACCTTTCAACTGGTGGAACAGCCATTGATTTAACCGATGAAGTCCATCCTGATAACCGCGCCATGGCTGTGAGAGCTGTAATGTCAGTTGGCTTAGATGTCGGTGGTGTAGATTTCTTAAGCCAAGATATCTCTCAATCATACAAAGACATTGGTGGTGCCATTTGTGAGGTCAATGCCGCACCGGGATTTAGAATGCATGTAGCACCTTCTGAAGGTCAGCCCCGTGATGTGGCTGGTAAAGTGATGGATATGTTATTTCCTAAAGGAACACCTGTCTGCATCCCAATTGCTGCTATTACTGGTACAAATGGTAAAACCACCACTTCAAGAATGTTGTCTCATATCTTAAAAACTTGCGGTCATATTGTAGGAAATACTGCCACTGAAGGTGTTTATATCGATGGTAATTTAACTGTTAAAGGCGATATGACAGGTCCAATGGCTTCACACATTGTTTTGCGTGATCCCACTGTTGATGTGGCAGTTTTAGAAACTGCGCGTGGTGGAATTGTTCGGGCGGGTTTGGGTTATAGTTCAACCAACGTTTCGGCCTGTTTGAATATTTCATCGGATCATTTAGGCCTAAAAGGCATTGATACATTAGATCAGTTGGCTGAAGCCAAACGGGTGGTTGTTGAAGTAGCAAAAGATGTGGCTGTTTTGAATGCAGATGATCATTTATGCCTGCAAATGGCAGATTATACCAAAGCAAAAAAAGTCTGTTATGTGACAATGAACCCTGGTCATTTATTGGTTAAAGAACACATTAACCGAGGCGGCATGGCATTTGTACTAGAACAAGGCATTAATGGCGATATGATTACTATCTATGATAATGGTGCGCACATTCCTTTATTGTGGACACATCTAATTCCTGCAACTATTGAAGGTAAAGCCACACATAATGTTCAAAATGCCATGTTTGCCGCAGCTTTGGCTTATGCTATGGACAAAGATTTAGATCAAATAAGACATGGATTACGCACATTTGATTCAACATTCTTCCAAGCTCCTGGTCGCATGAATCAATACGATGAACACCCATATAAAGTGATTTTAGATTATGGCCATAATCCGGCAGCGATTAAAGTGGTTTGTCAAACAATCGATAGGTTTGAAGTGGCTGGGAAAAAAGTTTGTGTTCTTGCTGCCCCTGGAGATCGTCGCGATCAAGATATTGAAGAAATTGCACAAGAAGCCTATGGACATTTTGATCATTACATCCTGAAAGCCGATGATAACCGCCGTGGACGCGATGATCGAGAAGTGCCATTAATGTTACAAAAGAAATTATTAGAGTTAGGTATAAATGAAGACCAAACTGAAATCATAGCCGATGAAGAAACAGCGGTTGAAACAGCACTCCAACAAGCACAAGATGGTGATTTATTACTTATCTTTGGTGATGATATTACCCGCTGTTGGAAACAGATCATTGGATTTAATCCAGAAAATCAAAAAACTAAAACACCAAGCAATGATACCATGGTTTCCAGTGTTATTATCGATGAAGATGAAAAAGAACTGATACAAACCATGGATTTAATCAAAGACGAACGCGGCGTTCGATTAGCACGTGTTGAGGAAGACAATGACTAAAAGTGGTAGAACAGATTGCCATACTTTGAAAATTACTGATTCTAGACGACTAACAGGCCCAAATCTGTTTTGGAACAAACCAGGAGCCATATTAGATATTGCTATTGACAATATTTGTACAGATCATGTCATTAATATTTGGACAAAATACTGCCGTTTTCTATTAGATGCTTTAAATTGGAAAACTGAAAAAATAACATCTCGAAAATATAAAGATGGAGCCAGTTTAGTCATTTCTGCACCGATTGATTGCTTGTATGCTGCCACAGAAATTACTGAAGCAGCTTTCGCTTTGGCAAAAGATGAATTGAATGACAAATCAATTGATATTCAAAAACACTTATCATTTATTCAAGATGAAATTGATAAAGAACAAAACCCTAAACTCATCGCCTTACAAAAAGCAGCTGTTGAGAACAAGGTTAAATTTTTATCAGATGACGATGAAATTTCTTTGGGTTATGGAAAAACTACGCAGATCTATCCTATAGATAACTTACCCAATCCTCAAAACGTCGACTGGAAAAACATAAAAGATATTCCAGTTGCTTTAGTCACTGGTACCAATGGCAAATCAACAACTGTGAGACTAGCAAGTTCAGTAGTGAAGGCAGCTGGATTACGATGTGGCATTACTTCTACTGATTATATTCGTGTGGGTGAAGAAATATTGGACACGGGTGATTATTCTGGTCCTGGAGGTGCACGAACTTTACTGCGCCACCCAAATACAGAAGTCGCATTACTAGAAGTGGCTCGCGGTGGAATGTTGCGCAGAGGATTAGGTGTTAATCAAGCCACGACAGTTGTTGTTACTAACGTTGCTGAGGATCATTTGGGTGAATATGGTATCAATTCACTATCAGATATGGTTGAAGCCAAGTTCACAGTCAGACAAGCCATCGATAATGAACAAGATCTCATTCTAAATGCTGATGATGAAGGCAGTGTTAAATTTGCTAAAACTTTAAATAACAGAATTGTGTGGTTTTCATGGTCTGATAAAAACCCAATTATACTTGAACATTTAGCAAATGGTGGAACAGCCTGTTTTGTCGATAATGAGAATATTATTTATCAAATTGGGAATTTAAAACAAACCATTGTTCCGGTCCATGACATCCCCATCACCTTTTCTGGAGCAGCCAAACACAATGTTCACAATGCACTGGCAGTCACTGCCATGTGTCGCGCACTGGGTTTTGACAATGCAACCATTGCTCAAGGGTTAAAAGATTTTTCTAGTTCACCTGAAAACAATCCAGGCCGAGGAAACCTATTCGAATTTAATGGCATTAAAGCTATTGCAGATTTTGCACACAACGAACACGGCTTAGCACTCATGGCCCAAACCATTAAAAACATGCCTGCAAATCGCAGATTGGTGATGATGGGCCAAGCCGGTGATAGAACAGATGAACTCATAGAAGGGTTGGTAAAGTCTGCACTTAAAGCAGATCCAGATATGTTAATAGTGTGTGAAATGGAATCCCATTTACGTGGCAGAGAACTAGGAGAAATCCCTGCTTTGATTGAAAAATTCGCTATTAAACATGGATTAAGACCGAATCAAATCATAACAACCACTGATACCATTGAAGGCACTCAAAAAGCATTAGAATGGGCTAAACCTGGTGATGTTATGCTACTTCTGGCATTAACCAACCGCAATGAGATATTAAAAATATTGGATCAAAAATAAGTATTCATCTATTTAAGGTATCAGTTTATTAAAAGAATAGCATAATGAGTTTTTCTTTTAGTTATATAAAGAAAATGCTAAAATATTTAGCGTTTAAATATATTAATATTGAGGAAAATTCATGACTGATACTAAAGCTTATGCCGCATTTAACCCTACCGATCACTTAAAGCCACTTAATATTGAAAGGCGTCAGCCTAATGCCAATGATGTGCATATTGAAATCACATACTGCGGTGTTTGCCACAGTGACATTCACTTTGCACACAATGATTGGGGCATGACAGTCTATCCTGTCGTTCCTGGGCATGAAATTATTGGTCGAGTAAAATCTGTTGGTGCAAATGTCACAAAATTCAAATCAGGCGATTTAGTTGGCGTTGGTTGTTTGGTGGATTCTTGTCGAACTTGCTCAGCTTGTGAACAAGATTTAGAACAACATTGTGAACAAGGAATGGTCATGACCTATGGTAGTGAGGATCCACATATGCCAGGACAATTAACCCATGGAGGGTATTCTACAGAAATCGTCGTAGATGAAAATTATGTATTGCGAGTTTCTGAAAAATTAGATACCAAAGCCGTTGCGCCACTGTTATGTGCTGGAATAACAACGTATTCACCATTACGCCAATGGAATATAAACAAAGGCGATAAAGTCGGCGTAATTGGATTAGGCGGACTTGGTCATATGGGTGTGAAATTTGCCGCTGCGATGGGAGCTGAAGTGGTGATGATTACCACATCAAAAAGCAAAGGTGAAGACGCCAAAAGATTAGGTGCCAATGATGTATTGTTATCAAATGATGAAGAAAAAATGCAATCACATGCCGGAAGTTTTGACTTTCTTTTAAACACAATACCTGTTGCACACAATCTAGATCCTTATGTCCCATTACTTAAACTGGGAAAAACCATGTCAGTGGTTGGAGCTTCACCAGTTGATTTAAATACCATGGGTATGGTTTTTGGACGGAACATAATTGCAGGCTCATTAATTGGGGGCATGAAGGAAACTCAAGAAATGCTTGATTTTTGTGCTGAACATAATATTGTTTCAGATGTTGAGTTGATTTCAATGCAAGACATTAACAAAGCCTACGAAAGGGTTTTGAACAATGACATCAAATACAGGTTTGTTATTGATATGCAATCATTAAAAGATTAGTTAATAGAGAGCTTTGCATTTCATAATACAGTAATTGTATAAATAAAAATTCAATTAAACACATACCCCCAAACCTAGGGGTGTTCATTTCATGCGTTTTTAATAAAATTGTGGTTTTTAAATAACCGAGAAAGGTAATGAAAAAGCTAATAACAATTTTTATCTTATTTTTAACAACAAATGTACTGGCACAAGACTGGGAATTGGTGGCTGATATCGCACCAGATGAATCAGCAGAGAGTGACTATGGTTCCAATATGGTTTTTGCTGGAGACAAATTAGTGGTATCTTGGCCAAGAATTTTTACGCGTGGAAATGATGCGGACAGTTGTGGTGAGATTATCACATATGATTTAGTTAACGGTGCATACCAAGAATTATCCCGATTAACAGCGGAAGATTTAACTGGTAGTTGTGATTTGGGTGATGGTTTTGGTTTTGGTCTGGCCTATGATGATGGCAAATTAGCCATTGGGATGCCAGCTGGTGTGCGAGTAGGTATGGGTGGTACGGGAGGTGCTACAGATCCGGATTCTAGGGTTTTTATCACAACCTTTGACACTGATAATTGGGCATTACAAGAAACGCTTGTTGCATCAGATTTGACTGTAGGCAAAGGTATGGGGTTTCAATTAGTGATGGAGGAAGATCTATTATTAATTCATGCACATGAATATGACAGTATTTTTGGGTTTTCATTTCCAGTGAGTACTGGTGTTTATGTTTTTAAAGACGAAGGATCAGGGTATATTGAGCAACAAAAACTAGAAGAAAATTATCATTTGTTTGGGCAAGATTTTGATTATGAAAATGGTCAAATCATTGTCGGTGCTTGGGGAGAACAAATGGTGACTGAACCAGGCAGAATTTATGTTTATGAAAACAGTGGTTCTGGTTGGGAATTGTCCCAAACCATTAATGATAGCCGCAATGCTAACTTAGGCAATCAGATAGAAATTCACGGGGACACCATGGCAGCAGGCAATGTTCAGGCTGGCGGGGTTGGTGCAGTATCTATTTATAAAAAAGACGCCAGTGGACAATGGTCTGAAGAACAATTTATTCAAGCCAGTGACAATGCATTTAATGATCAATTCGGGATTTCATTAAAACTTGATGCAGACGAATTAATTGTTGGAGCAGGAGCTGGTCAAGACAATCAACAAACTCTAGGAGCCGTTTATACCTTTGTGAGAAAAGGAGAAGGTCCTTTTGTAGAAGATCAAAAACTTGTTGCCAGTAATCCGACGGATTTGTATGATCGTTTTGGTGGCAATCTAATATTTAATGATTCAGAATTATTGGTAAATTCTAACAGTGGTGGATTTATTGATGCAGATGAGACATCATTTCACCATTATTCAAGAGAGTCTTCAGGGGCAGAAACACAATATAACGTCACTTCAAAGGTTTCAGGCACATGGAAGCCCACTGGATCTGAAAATCAAAATATAAGCATTGAAATACTCAATGATGGTCGTGCAGTCATGTTTGCAAACCTAAATCATGAGGGAGATAATTTATGGTTGCTTGGAGTGGGTACTGTCAATGAACACACAATCGATTTCGCTGACATCTATACAACTTCAGGAGCATTGTTTGGCAATGCATTTGATAGCAATGATGTCGTAGTTGTAAATGAAGGACAAGCTATGATAAGTTTTAACCACTGCGATGCATCTACGTTGACTTATGATTTTCCAAATATAGCAACCCATGAAATAGAATTAAATAAGGACATTGAGATACCTGGCAACGAATGCGGTAATAACAGTAAAGTATTACCTAATGGCATATCTGGTTCTTGGTTTAATTCCAATCGATCGGGAGAGGGATTTACTGTTTATTTATTTAATCAAGGTGAATCACAATTGGCAACAATAACTTGGTACACTTATGATGACAGTGGCAATCAATTATGGTCTACTGGTATAGGAACCATTGATAATAACACAATCACTGTAACAGAGATGAACAAATATACCGGCGCTAACTTATTTACAGGTACAACTCAAGAATCGGTTATGGGTTCATTATCAATGACTTGGGATGTATGTCGCAATGCAATTGTCGACTATGATTTTAGTACTAGCAATTTAGGTTCAGGCCAACTTAACCTTAGCCAATTGACTGTTTTAGATAATACTCAGTGTGAATTATAAATAATCTGCCATACCCCCTAAAACTGGGGGTATGAACCAATTAGAATTGAATTATAATGATGATATAAATAATTCCACTAAATTATTAACTCACAGAAATTCATATTAGCAAGATTTTAGAATTTGCCCTCAAAATGCGATCATTATGAATTTCCTCCGTTTGATTCGGAAATATAAGGATGGGGAGTTATAAAGGATTATGTTTTATCTCATGGAAAGTTTTTTATTAAGCTATGACAAGGATGTCTTTTTTTATAATTTAGTCACTAGATTGATTAGTGAGTTGCTATAATAACACTATGAAATATACATACAGAAACTCATTAATTACTTCAATACAAACAATTGAAATCAATGAGGATAGGATTAATGTATTTGATGAGAATGAAAACCTTATTAATCAAATTTCTTTCAATGACATAAAATCAATCACATTAGTCAATGCACCAAATCCTTCTGCTACATCATTGCAACAATGCACAATTTTAACCCAAAATAATAATAAATTTATTATACGTAGTTACTCTTATATAAGTTTAGGAAAGTTTAATAATCAAACAGAAGAGTATTGTTCTTTTTTAATAAAGCTACATGAAAGAATTGATACGAATGAGAACATTGAATACAAAAAAGGAATAAAAAAAATAGGTTATCTCACATTTTTATTTGTTATGTTTTCTATGATAATATTAATCTGCGCAGTAATAGTTGAGCTCTATTTAAAACATAAATATTCAGAAATGAGTGTATCTTTTATTATCGTTCTATTCTTTTTATATTTAACACAGACTATTGTTAGGAATATAAAACCTGAAAAGTACAATCCAAAAAGCATTATACAATTAAAAAAAAGTTAACCTAAATGTATCAAAAATAACTCACTCTGAGATTGCTTTTCATTCAACATTGTCCTATCATAATAGTATCAAGTATTAATTTAAATTAATGATTATCCACTATAACAATTTAAATAAGAAATATAAATGGCAATATACATTCGATTCAAAAATCGATTCTCAAAATACCCTTGTGC
>Ga0316205_10004971_pt1 | contig 11258 bp, 3 predicted proteins | sample 3monthpyrite_MG_FD_204941 | JGI IMG/M metagenome (GOLD analysis project Ga0316205, IMG submission 204941) | Microbial mat bacterial communities from mineral coupon in-situ incubated in ocean water Damariscotta River, Maine, United States -... | ecosystem: Environmental > Aquatic > Marine >...
CCGGACGAGATCAAGATAATACTTGGGTCATCAATGGTTCGAATTCGGGCTCAGTAGAAGATGGTGCCGCGAGTGATACAATTAGCTTTACTGGAATGGATAACCTAATTGGTGGTAGTGGTAATGCAAGTGATGATTTTACTTTTGATACCGCTGGACTAATAGGCTCTATCGATGGCGGTGGAGGCACCGATAGTCTGACCATTGTAAACGGTAATACAACGTGGGCAGTGGATGCGAACGATGATGGTAGTGCCACCGATACCGATACACCTGCGAATGTTACTAATTTCTTATCCATCGAAACTCTGATTGGTAGTGCGTTAGGTGTTGATTCTATTGATTTATCAGGTATTACTAATGCAATTATCTTACTTGAAGATTATATAAGTTTTGACGAGATTATAGGGAACTTAACCCTTACACTTCAAGGATTAGATGGTCAACAAAATGATTGGACAATAGATGGCACTGATAGTGGAACAGTTGTGTCGGGCGGGATTAGTACTGATTTCACCAACTTCTTAAATCTGCTTGGTGGCAATAATGTTGATACGTTTAATATCACTGAAACTGGGTCATTGTCGGGAACCATCGACGGTGACGGTGGCGATAATCAACTTGAGCGCAGTAATACCACAGGCAATAATATTTGGCTGTTATCCGATATCACGGCATTCGCTGGTACTCTCAATGGCAGAGGGTTTAGTAATATCCAAACCTTAATTGGTAGCGCTGAGGCAGCCGTTACTGATAGCTTAACTGGACGAGATCAAGATAATACCTGGTTAATAGATAACCTGAATGCTGGTATCGTGGAAAATAACGCCGGGAATGATACTGTAACTTTTAGCGGTATGGAAAACCTCAACGGTGGGACTGGGATGGCTGCTGACGACTTTGAGCTAAGTCAAAATGGTTCGATTTCGGGCACCATTGATGGCGCGGGTGGCAGTAATAGCCTAACGCGCAGCAATACCACCGGTGATAATACCTGGTTGTTATCCGATACCACGGCATTTGCTGGTACTATCAATGGCGGCGAATTTACTAATATCCAAACTTTGAACGGCAGTAATGAAGTCGGCGTTACTGATAGTTTAACTGGGCGGGATCAAGATAATACCTGGTTGATAGACGGAGGCAATACTGGTTCGGTCGAAAATAATACTGCTACTGACACTATCAGCTTCAACGGTATGGAAAACCTTAATGGTGGAAGTGGTTCTGGCGCTGATAATTTCAATTTAGCTCAAGGAGGCACAATTGCTGGCACAATTAATGGTGCTGGAGGAAGTAATACGCTAGAACGAAGCAATACTGGTGGCAGTAACACTTGGGTATTAACAGGCGAGCATCAAGGAACGATTAACGGCGATGCCTTCACCAATATTCAAAATTTAACTGGTAGCGCCTCTAGACCCGATACATTAACGGCGCGTGATCAAAACAACAATTGGTCGATTACCGATGGGACGAGTGGATCGGTTGCTGAAGCGGTGATGACACCGACAGATAGTGTGGCTTTTAGCAATATGGATACGCTTAATGGTGGAGTGGGCACAGGCGATGATCGTTTCACATTTAATGACGGAGTCACTTTTACTGGCTCTATCGATGCTGGAGACCACACCGCAGGAGATATTATTGATTACTCTTTGCAAACAGGTCCTATTAGCTTAACTGTGTCTAATGCACTTGACGAAATTGCAAACGCTGAAATTGTTCAAGGTAATAATACCAACAGTACGCTAACAGCCGGCAATTCGCCGAACACTTGGCTTATTAATGGGGAGAATGATGGCACTATTGATGGTGTGATATTTGTTGACTTTAACAATATCACTGGTGGTTCAGATACCGATCTATTTAATTTAGTTGATGGTGGCTCTATCACCGGAATGATAAATGGTGCTGGTGGTAGTAATACTTTGCAACGAAGTAATACTATGGCAGATGGTGACAACCAATGGATCTTAACTACCGCTTTTTCTGGAACGCTTAATGGCAATACATTCACTAATATCGATACTTTACAAGGTAGTTCTGACGCTATGGTGAGTGATACTCTGACGGGGCGTGATCAAGACAATAATTGGCTAATTGATGGAAATGATTCAGGATCTGTAGAGAATATTGCTGGAACTGACACTATCGATTTTTCTAACATGGAAAATCTTACTGGTGGTATTGGTATTGGTGATGATCGTTTTAGCTTCACTGATACGGGGACGATTTCAGGCTCAATTGATGCTGGTAATCATACAGTTGGTGATATTGTAGATTATTCTGCACAGACGACAGTTTCCGTCTCAATTGGCGCTGCATTTAATGGTGTAGCTAATGCTGAAATTATTCAAGGTAATAACACCGACAGTACTTTAACAGCTAACGATATTGACAATATTTGGCTGATAAATGATGAAAACGATGGAACGGTAGACGGTCTTACCTTCATTGATTTCAATAATTTGATTGGCGGAAGCATGGATGACACCTTCAATTTGATGGAGGGGGGATCTGTTACCGGCTTGATTAACGGTGCTGGTGGTACCAATACGTTACAGAGAACTAATACCTCGGGAACCAATGAATGGGTATTGAATGGAGTGCATCAAGGTACCTTAAATGGTAATAATTTCTCCAATATCCAGGTTTTAATCGGGAGCATCGCTACCGACGACACCTTAACGGGCGATGATGTAGACAGCGACTGGACGATTACTGGTGATTCAGAAGGAGCCTTGGTTGCTGTCGGAGCGCCCACTACTGACGGCGTGAGCTTTACAAATTTCGAGCACCTGAATGGCGGAGATCAAGATGATCGGTTTATCTTTTCTGACGTGAGTTCTATTTCTGGAATGATCGATGCAGGGGCTCATAATTTGGGTGACACCGTTGATTATTCAGCGCTGACAACGGTTAATGTCACTTTAACAACAGGTATCAATGGAATTCTTAATGCGGAAATCGTTGAAGGTAATAACTTTGATAGTACTATTACTGCCAATGATGTTAGTAACACTTGGATGGTAACAGGGCAAAACGATGGTACGGTTGCAGGAATAACGTTTATCGACTTTAACAACTTGATTGGCGGCGCTATGGACGATCTTTTCAACTTGGCTCAAAATGGTATTATTACTGGGCTGATAAACGGCGCAGGTGGAAGTAATACACTTCAGCGTAGCAATATTACTGGCGATAATCAGTGGGTATTAACCGGGGTTTATCAAGGTACGTTAAACGGTGAAAACTTCCAGAATATCCAAACCTTGACAGGAAGTGGCAGTGTTGACGCGAGCGACACTTTAACAAGTATCGATCAAAACAATGACTGGGTAATCACTGGTGTTAACCAAGGTACACTAGCAGAAGCAGTCACCACTCCAACTGATTCTATTAGTTTTAGCGAAATTGAAAACTTAACGGGCTTATCTGGTGATGATCGATTTATTTTTGAAAATGCTGGCTCTATAACTGGAGCTATCGACGCAGGTGATCATTTCAATGGTGATATCGTTGACTACTCTCGTCAAACAACGGTTGATGTATCGTTGGCAAATGCGTTAAACGGTGTCCAAAATGCTGAGATTATTCAAGGTAATAATACTGACAGTACTTTAACCGCTGGAAATATTAGTAATTCTTGGATGATTACTGGTGAAAATGATGGCACGATTGCCGGTTTGGCCTTTATAGACTTTAATAATCTTGTTGGAGGCAGTGTTGACGATCTCTTTAATTTAGCTGAAGGTGGAATTATTACTGGCATGATTGATGGGGCTGGTGGTTCAAATACTTTACAGCGGAGCAATACTTCTGGTAACAATGCTTGGGTTTTAACTGCTCAGTATCAAGGAACTTTGAATGGTGAAGACTTTTCAAATATTCAAACCTTAACGGGAAGTGACGGAGTCAACGTCGAAGATACATTAACTGGGATCAATCAAGACAATGACTGGTTACTGATTGGAATTAATCAAGGCACAGTCGCTGAAGCAGTTGCTTCACCATCGGATACGGTAACGTTTAGCGGTTTTGAGAATTTGACTGGGCTAGCAGGAGATGATCGCTTTATTTTCCAAACTGGTGCTTCGATCTCTGGGCTTATCGATGCGGGCGATCATGTTAATGGAGATATCGTCGATTATTCGCAACAAGCTAGCGTTGACTTAACATTAGCGGATGCACTGAATGGAGTACAAAATGCTGAAATTATTCAGGGTAATAATACCGACAGCACTTTGACCGGCAACGCTACTAACGACTGGGTTATTAACGGCGAAAATGATGGAACCGTTGGAGGGATCACTTTTATTGATTTTAACAACATTACTGGCGGCTCAGGAATTGACACTTTTACAGTGCAAAATGGTGGGGTGATAACTGGTATCATCAACGGTGGAATAGGTGCTGGTATTGCAGACGTACTTGATATAACAGCACTAACGCAAGATATAACGGTTGCTACGGATGCTACCACTCTTGCTGATTTCAATATTTTAGAAATTGAACAACTACAAGCAAATACCGACTCAGCATACAGTAATACTCTAATTGCTACTAATACCAGCAACACATGGAATATTAATGGGGTTAACGCTGGCACTTTAAACATTCCTGCTGTGAGTATCGGATTTTCAGGTTTCGAAAATCTAACCGGCGGTAGTTTAGATGATGTATTTAACTTGAATAATGCTGACCACATTACAGGTTTGATTGATGGCGGAGGCGGTGCTAGTGACGAGCTAAATATGCTTAGTTTAGCTTATGACGTCAATGTGCAGCTTGGTTCGAACGCCGGTGCGAGTAGTCCGGATACTTTGTATGTAGATAATATTGAAACGATCAACGCCAATGCGAGTAGAAATAATACATTGTTAGGGGACAACGTTGCCAGCTCATGGCAAATCGATAGCACTGGTAACAGTAGTATTGAAAATATGGTGGCTCCAGAGCCTGAAAGTACTGTCGCATTTAGTGGGTTTAATGTACTCACTGGCGGTGATAATGATGATTCGTTTGAGATTATTGATGCGACTAATCTAGTGCAAATTAACGGCGGTGACGGTTCGGGTAATGACACTATTGATTATTCGAGTACGATGGCGGATGTTAATATTACAATCGGAGTATCCACAACGCCCAGTGGTGTCACTATCGATGGAATTGAAGGGTTGATTGGGAATAACGATGGGACAGGATCATTTAACAGTACTATCTCTGTTGCCAGCGGAGATAACACTTGGACTATTGCTGATTTTGATGGCAATGGTATTGCTGACGGGATAAATGATGGTCAGTTTCAAGATTCCGGTGGAAATATTATCACTTTCATTGATTTTAATAATATTCAAGGCGGTGACGGAGTTGATATTTTCAACTTAGTTGGTGGAACATCAATCACTGGCTCAATTAATGGCGGTGCTGGAGACGATCAATTTATCGCGTCCATTATTGGCGCTGGTCAATCTCGTTTTGTCGGCGGCGATGGTAATGATAGTATTACCCTAAGCGGCGGAGGCAGCGAGTACGATGCTAGTTACGCTTCCAATGTTTCTGGCGATGAAGTATTGACTTATACTCACTCCGATGGAAGCGTATACACCTTTAATTACGCAGATGTAGAAACTATACAAGACGATGTTGTTGCGGTTAATTTCACCATATTAGGATCTTCTGGTACTGATGTGGTCGATGTGATGAATGGTTACGTTTCAGTTAATGGCGGTGCAGCTCTTTTATATACAGACCGAACTAATCTTATATTCTCTGGTGATGCAGCAGATACTTTTAACCTGATTGGCGATTTAGATCTTGGTAATGGGATCTTAACGGTTAATGATTCATTATTAACTAACTCGTCTGATTCTACCATTAGCGGCGAAAGTCTTATTTTGAACGCAGTAAATGGCGTTGGAAGTAATGCCGCAAGAGTCAATACAGCAATCAACAGCCTAGTCTTAAATAATGTCATAGGTGATGTTTATTTGAATGAAAGTAATGCTGTCGAGCTGACTGCTTTTAGTACAACGGGAGTATTTGATTTAGTTGCTGGCGGTGATGTGACTCAAGCGAGTGCAGCGATTCTAACGAGTTCTGCGGAGTTTATCGTTGACAGCACATCAAACATTATATTGACTAACCAAAATCAACTTAGCGGTTCGGTCAACTTAGCTGCTGCAAATGATGTCAGTTTTGATAATGCTGTAGATACTGATTTTTCAGGAATTAATGCGCAAAATTTCACCGCGAATATTTCCGGAAATGTAACAGGAAGCGGCACTTTGACTGTGACTGATACAATGAACATTACGGCGAATTCTAATGATATAACGCTAGATAATGCTAATAACGATTTTAATATAGTTAATATTAGTGATACCAACAACGCGACTCTTACCGATACCGGAAGCCTGTTTTTAAACAATGTTGCGGTCGGGGGAGAGTTAGCCATTAATGCAGGTGATTTGACGACCACTGCGGATATTACTGCAGGTTCAATATCATTGAATGCAACTGGTGTGGTTCAATTAGACACTGAGCTTGTAAGTCAAGCCGGAAGCATTAGCGTAGCGGGTAACGTGATTAATCAAAATGCTGATATTAATAGTAGTGCGGATGTTATGTTGACCTCTCAAACGAGCATTAATATGGCAAACGGTACTACCAGTACCAGTGTTGGCAACATCAATTACACTGCTGAGGATAATGTCAATCTTAGTTTGCTTAATTCAAGCGCTGCTGACGGAAATATATTTGTCACAAGTAACTCAGGACAAATTATAGATAACAATGGCGATGGTGATAACCTTGTCGCCAACCGAGCAGAGCTCAGAGCAATAAACGGTATAGGAGCAGGCGATGGCGGTCAACTTGAAACTCAGCTTGCTATTTTGAATGCCGAAAACACTCAAGGCGAAATCAACATTGATAACCGGGGAACTATCACGTTGGAGCGGTTGGCGACAAGTGGTGATATAGAGTTTAACAACTTTGCTTTAAATGAAGCAGCTGATATATACTTTATGCCCAACAGCGTTGATGCAGACTTTGATGTAGGATTTCTTTCAATGACTTCTGAAGGCGGCAGCTTTTTGGGAGTAGGAGCAACACCAAGTTTCGAAAATGCAGACATAGTTGCGAGAAGCGTATCGTTTCTGTCACTTTCAGGCAACTTTGGTAGCATATCGAGACCGTTAGTTTTGCGCATAAAAGAGCCTTCAGTTATCAGTGTGTTTAGGCTTCTAAACCCTCAATATGCTCCGCCAGCACCAGAAGTTGACGATAGCGGTTCAATTTTTAGATTTAGCTCGTTTGACGCTATTTCAGCAATCGCTGGTGGTCAGCTCGTTGAATTGGAATCACTGGTAGAAGTCGATCCTGCTGTTTTTACTGATTTACGTAACTATAGTTCTGATGATGTCGCCGTTCGTTTACCTCGAGATCAACGTTTTGAAGAAGATGACGACGAAGAGGATGACGAGGAAGATTTTGCTTATGCTGTAGGTTTTTAATCTAAATAATTTTAAAAGGGCTAAATGTTAGCCCTTGATTTTTAACTTTAGGTTACGGTTCTTAAACTCGAATTTATCCAATCTGTTTAATTATTCCCCGTATTTATTTTATCTATTTTAAATATAATTATAAAAGTGAAAGTATGTATATAACAAAATCCAAAATGCCATTCATTGTATCTGCGTTTGTAATTTGTCTGACCTTTATTAATGTGAATGCCAATGCTGCGGTAGTTGATCTGCCAGAAATAACGGAAGTTCCAGAATTAAAGAAAGACACACTCTTAAAAGATCTTGATATCCCTGCGGTGAGAGATCGAGATCCCGATCCTCAAGCAGGTCCACGTTTATCAATTTCGGAGTTTCGCTTGCAGGGGATTGTTGAATATCCGGAGTTGGGCATTACTCGGGCTGAAATTAGTAAAATCGTTGAGGATATTCGTTTTGATATGATGGGAGAAGGAAAACTTCTTGAGTCAGGACATACGTTAGATGAGTTAGGTGAAATTTCTAATTTGTTAGTCGACATTGAAAAAAATGTTGATGACGAACATGTTGGTCCAGCAGAAGTTCAGCGTCTTGTTTGGTTAGTCCGTGATCAATTACTTAAACGGGGTATCACTCTCGGAATGATTGAGACGGTAGCCGATAAAATTACTCGCTATTATCGAGAGCGTGGTTTTATTTTAGCTAAAGCTTATATTCCTAAGCAGAAAGTCAGGGATGGGGTAGTGACATTGACACTTTTGCTAGGCGTATTAGGTGATGTCAAAGTTAATGATAGCAGCCTTTATGATGATGAAGTGTTGAGTTCCGCATTTGACGATCTTTTAACTCTGCCAGTCACAAACAGTGCCATATCAGAAAAACTTTATCTAATAAATGATCTTCCAGGGGTTAGTACTCAAGGTTTTTTTGAGGCGGGGGCACAAGTTGGTGATACCTTATTAAATGTTAATGTAAAGTCGGAAGAAATGTTTAACTACAATCTCCGCCTGGATAACCACGGTGCCGAAGAAACAGGTGAAGGGCGACTATATGGCGATGTTTTATGGAACAATCCTACCGGTACAGCCGATCAATTGCACCTGGGGGCATTGTACGCTGAGGGAACTGTTTACGGACAACTTAGGTACAATAGCAACTTTTTTGGTCCCCGTTTAAAAATTGGTGTGGGCTTTGCCAACAACTCCTTTGTTTTAGGTAAAGGTGCATCTGAGGCGATTGTCGCGCTTGGTTTAGAGGGTGAAACCAATATTGCGGACCTGAGTGTCTCCTACAAGTATAAACGTGGTCTCGATGAAAATTATAGTTTCGATTTTGTTCACGAAAATATTGATTCAGCGATTAGATTAACCTCACTGAGTGATGACGGTGGACGAATTCTCGATGATGAGGTTCGTAATACCAGTATCGGGTTTAATTATGATTTTATCGTCGAGGGAAGTCGGTTGCTTAATCAAGGTAGTGTACGATTAACTCAAGGTAAATTTTTATTTGGATTAGATGAAGGTCAAGACGAAAGTTATTCTATTTTAAAAGCAGACTATTCTCTTCTATCTTTCTGGAAAGTTCCTTTCACCGATATCGAAACTCGTTCGGTACTTAGGGCATCAACTCAACTGACTAACTCAGCTTTATCTTCAATCAATCAGTTTTCGCTTGGAGGTCCTGCAAGAGCGAGGGCTTTTGAGGCCAAAGAATTTTCAGCTGATCAAGCTGTTTATGTTGGATTTGATTGGTTTTTTAATATGCCAGATTTTTTGGATTTTGAAATGCAGGACACTACATTTGGAAAAGTCTTAGCTCCGTTTATATTCATTGATGCCGCATACGGCGAGGCGAACAGTCTGATAGAACTTAATTCTGAGGGACAAAAGATCGATCCTTCTTCTTCAACGTTAATCAATGCAGGGCTTGGTCTACAATTTTCTTTAGATAATATGAGCGGAAATCTGCAAGTTGCGTTTCCGATAGAAAATAAATTTGTGAATGGCGACCCTAGTCAAACTGGTCAAGCCGAGCAAGAAAAAGAAACAAAGGTTCTATTCGAATTCCAATATCGTTTTTAATTAATAAAAAGGTTAATAGACTTTGGCTAACCAACTGGCACCAGGTTAAGAATAAGGTGAGCTGCATGACGCTGAGCGAAATTTGAGAGAACTGCTGACATGTATCAACCCAAAATACTTAACCAATCGGGCGAAGTCGTCGGTCAATACGACTATTCGACCTCAAAGGTCGTTTGCGTCGGAAGAAATTACGCTGCTCATGCAAAAGAGCTTAACAATTTAATCCCCAAAACCCCTTTATTGTTTATAAAATCAAGCAACACCCTGGTTGATTTAGCCGATCAAATAACCATTCCCAAAAATCAAGGCGAGTGCCATCACGAATTAGAAATAGCTATATTAATTGGCAAACAATTAACCGACGCAAATGAACAAGAGTGTGTATCAGCAATTATTGGTGTCGGCTTGGCGCTCGATTTAACATTAAGGGAATTACAATCACAGTTGAAATCAAAAGGACAACCCTGGGAAAAGGCTAAAAGTTTTGACGGCGCTTGTCCTGTAAGTGGCTTTGTGTCAGTTGATAACTTCACAGAACTTTCAAATATCGATTTTAAACTCACTAAAAACCACCACTGTGCGCAAATAGGTCAGTCTAGAGATATGTTGTTCGATATTCCCAACTTGATCGCATACATTACAACCAACTTCACTCTGTATCCTGGGGATATTATTTTAACAGGAACCCCAGAAGGCGTTGCATCTTTAAATTCAGGTGATAAAATCACGCTTGAGCTAAACGGCTTACTCATTGCAGAAGCTACAATCTCGTAACTCGCATATTCACCATTCAAATGACCTCATATTTAAAAAGAGGAGGCGAATGGTTCGCACATCAAATAGACTATCCACTAGGTTAAATCAAAAATCTATATGCCTAATAAAGATAAATTTTGGGAAACAATCCCTTTTAACCAACTAAATCAAAAGCAATGGGAGTCTATCTGTGATGGATGCGCCCAATGTTGTGCGCACAAGTTGCAAGATGAAGATACCGATGAGATTTTTTACACCAATGTCGTTTGTGAGTACCTTGATACCAAGAAGTGCCAGTGTTCGGTTTATGGCGATCGACATACTTATGTGCCAGATTGCATTAAAATAAGTCCTGAGAATGCTAAAACTTTAGTATGGATACCAGACACTTGCGGTTACAAATTGCTCGCCAACGGAAAGCCCCTGCCAGAGTGGCATCCACTTGTCTCAGGAAGTAATGATTCGACCGAGCAGGCTAACATGTCAATTCGTGATAAAGTCATCAGTGAAGCGGATATTGATATCGAGGATCTAGAGGATTATCTAGTTGAAGATGACTATTTCTCAAATCTGTGTGTGCGTATTGGTGCAGATCGTTAGTCTTAGTGGCATTTTGTTAACGGATTCCTTGAATTTTCACGCTATCTCACTGAAAATTATGAAATATTCCTAAATTAGTCTAGACTTATCCTGATAGCAAGCCACTCATGGTTATCTATTCCTCAAGGATCGACAGATATGCGATATTTACAGTCATTAACTATTTTGCTCGGGTTAATATTAGTTAGCCTTTGTAATCATGTTATCGGGGCGAGTGAAACAAGCAAAAGCCCCAAAGCTGATGTTCGCTTACTCATCGATATTTCTGGCAGTATGAAGAAAAACGATCCTAATAATCTTAGGATTCCAG
>Ga0316205_10004973_pt1 | contig 11254 bp, 7 predicted proteins | sample 3monthpyrite_MG_FD_204941 | JGI IMG/M metagenome (GOLD analysis project Ga0316205, IMG submission 204941) | Microbial mat bacterial communities from mineral coupon in-situ incubated in ocean water Damariscotta River, Maine, United States -... | ecosystem: Environmental > Aquatic > Marine >...
TTTTACTTCGACAATGCTCAGTATAAACTTCGGAATAACAAAATACTTAGTTTTTATATTTAATGTTTCACGTGGAACATTGAACATTATTGTTTTTTAACGCCCCATATAAACCAATAATACCGAGATATCATTTGGTGACACACCGCTAATTCTAGATGCTTGCGCAACTGACGTTGGTTGAATATTTTTAAGCTTCTCCCTAGCCTCAAAACTCATAGATTTAATCTGAGAAAAATCAAAATTATCAGGAATTTTAACATACTCAAGTCTACTTAACTTGTCGGCATTATTCTTTTCTTTACTAATATATCCCGAATATTTTACTTGAATTTCAGTCTGCTCAATAACTTCACGATCTAATTCGTTATCTTGAATATATTGCTCGACAGCTTCAAACTTTCTAACATCAGCGATACCAATGTTTGGTCTAGCAAATATCTTAAACATCTTGTCAGACTGTTTTACTAATGCCGATTTTTTAGATTCCAAAACCGGATTAGCTTCGCCTGGCTTAACACTGGTTTCTCTAAAAAATTGCACAAATTTTTCAGATTGACTATGCTTCTCTTCCATGCGGTCTAATCGTTTTTGACTGGCCAACCCTAAATCAAATCCTTTAGGTGTTAATCTCAAATCTGCATTATCTTGCCTTAAAAGCGTTCTATACTCTGCACGAGAAGTGAACATTCTATACGGTTCTTCTGTCCCCTTCGTAATCAAATCATCAATTAAAACACCAATATAAGCCTCATCTCGTTTTAAAGTGAACGCCTCTTTTTCTTTAACTTTTAAACTAGCATTTATTCCAGCCATTAACCCTTGAGCACCTGCCTCCTCATATCCTGTGGTTCCGTTAATTTGACCAGCAAAATACAAGCCATTTATTAGCTTTGTTTCTAAAGAATGTTTTAATTGTGTCGGCGGAAAATAATCATACTCAATAGCATAACCCGGCCTAAAGAACTTGACGTTTTCAAAACCAACTACAGAACGTAACGCTTTAAATTGAACCTCTTCCGGCAACGATGTAGAAAATCCATTGACATAAACCTCAACAGTATTCCAACCTTCTGGCTCTACAAATAATTGATGTCTATCCTTGTCTGCAAAACGATTAATTTTATCTTCAATAGATGGGCAATATCTTGGCCCTATACTTTTAATTCTACCATTAAACATTGGTGACCGATCAAAACCCTCACGAAGCAAATCGTGAACTTCAGTACTCGTGTAGGTCATATGGCAAGAACGTTGATTTTCTAGAGGCTTTGTTATATCCAGATATGAGAATTTTTCGGGGTTTTCATCCCCCGGTTGTTCCGCCATTTTTGAAAAATCTAAAGAACGCCCATCAACGCGTGGCGGTGTTCCCGTTTTCATTCTTCCTGAGTCAAATCCTAAACTAACCAATTGTTCTGTAATTCCGGTCGCCGCTCTTTCTCCTGCTCTGCCGCCTCCAAAATTTTTATCCCCTATGTGTATTAAACCATTCAAAAACGTTCCGTTAGTCAGAACGACAGTCTTAGCTTTAATCTCTATTCCTAATGATGTTTTAACACCAACTACTTTATGGTTTTTAATAATTAAACTAGAAACCATGTCCTGATAAAAATCCAATTTAGGTGTGTTTTCCAACATCAAGCGCCAATCTTCAGCAAAACGCATGCGGTCACTTTGTACTCTTGGGCTCCACATTGCGGGTCCTTTAGATTTATTAAGCATCTTAAATTGAATCGCAGACGTGTCACTCACAATACCACTATAACCTCCTAAAGCATCAATCTCTCTCACAATTTGTCCTTTAGCAATTCCACCCATAGCTGGGTTACAAGACATTTGCGCAATGTTTTGAAGGTTCATTGTAATAAGAAGTGTTGTACTGCCCATATTTGCAGCAGCGGCAGCAGACTCGCTACCAGCGTGTCCAGCCCCAACAACAATTACATCATATTCTTTATTAAACATTTTGTGTGTTATTAATGACAAAAATCAGCCTCTATTCAAAATTCTCAAACTAAATAGAACGACTATTGTTCCACGTGAAACATTTCTTTAATTTTTGAGAGCGCAAATATACGGCGAATCTCTGAATTCTAATCAATTAGGTCTAAGTAGTAATCTTCTTTTTCACGCATTAGCTTAGCGTCTTTATCAGTTTTATCCTTATAACCACAGTAATGCAATACACCATGGACAACAACCCGCATCAATTCATCTCCAAAAGATACGTCAAGATCATTTGCATTATCGGCCACTCGCTCAACAGAAATAAAAATATCCCCATGTAGTTCTTTTCCTACTGTATAGTCGAAACTAATGATGTCTGTTAGCGTATCATGATTAAGAAATTCAACGTTCAATTTATGCAAATATTCATCGTCACAAAACACATAATTTATCTCTCCTTCCCTGCAATTTTCAGCTTGAATAGTTTTACCAATCCAGTCTGAAATCTTATCCTCGTCTTGTAATTTAAAATTTGTTTCGTAATTAAAACCTATCATTCTTTTTCTTGAAATAATCTTGCACCTTCATTTTATAAACTTGCCGCAAAGGTAAGGCTTGCCTATTTAATATTTCGGTAGTATTAAAATATTGTTTGGCTTTTATCAATTGTTTTGTAGAGGTATTATTGAATTGTTCCTGGTTGGTTTTAGACTTTCGTTTGTTATCCTCGCCTTGCTGGAAAGCGGCATTCTCCAACTTTAATAATTGGTGCTGTAATTGTATCATCTTTTGTAGTGTTCTATTTGTAAACCCTTTATTAAGCAAATCTATTTCTACTTGCTCCATTTGTCTCAACAAATTTCCACCAACACCGTCCTTGCCTTCCTTTCCAATTTTATCTTGTAGCGCTTGACGCAATTGTTGTTGTCTTTGGTATATTTCGTATAACTCGCCATTCAATTCTTCACTACCACCTTCACCCTCTCCCTGTTGCCGCCCTTCCTTCTCTCCTTTTTCATTACCTTCTTTTTCGCCTTCTTTGCCTTTCTCTCCATCCTTTTTCTTTCCTTCTTCGCTTTTCTTCATTCCTTCTTCCATCTGCTTATTAAGCTCTTCTTGACTCATAATAATATCTGGTAGCTGCAAATCTCCTTCGCCTTTTCCGGGTGACGGATTCATTTGATTCTCCATATTATCTAAAACATCACTTAAAAAACTTGCCAATGTATTAGCAGATGTTACCGTGTATTGCTGAGCAGCAACACCTTGATACAGCCTATTCTCTGCAAGTTGCTCCAAAGATTTATCTACGTTGTAAAAGACCTCTGTGATTTCTTTATTGATGCGTTCAGAAAGCATTGGGTTTCTTAAAGACAGTGCAAACAAGCTATCATCAACATGCTCAAAATGTTCTCGTAACCCCTGTTGCTTTCTTAAATATTTGGCGTACTCGCTGTGGTTAACCTGAATGCTTTTAAACTGATTCATGACCGCTTCTTGATCAAATGAAAACAATACAAGATTATCTAAAATTTGTCGGAGCATGTCAATATCTTCAGACATTTGTGGGCCGCCACCACCAGCCATGGGTTGGCTCATCTGCTCGCTCATCTTCTTCATTTTTTGAGCAGCTTTCTTTTGATTCTTTTTAGCCTTGTTTTGTTGCTCCTCTTGTTCTTTCTGATCTTGACTTTGTTCTTTCTTTTCTAAATTTTCACTTGCCTCTTGTTGTTCTTTCTTAATGTCTGCTTCGCTCTTTTTATCCTTAGGTACATCTAAGGGCGCTCTTAGTTCTTGATTTTCTTTCTGCAACTCCTCCAATTCCTTCTGAAAATCTTCAAACTTTTTATTTAATTCGTCTTGCTTTTCTTTAGTGTTATTCGCTTCTGATTCCTCAGACAACTTTTCCTGTTCCTTAGCCATTTCTTCAAGCTCTACTCTAAGCTTTTCAGTTTTCATGCTCACATAGTAGCGCTTTGTTAACTCCAATAACTGTTCTAGGCTTCGCTTCTTATTCTTGTTTTGCTTGGCTAGTTCTTCAAGTTTTTGAGACAATTCTTCTTTCTGAATTTTCTCTGCTAGTTTTTCCAGTTCTTTTAAAAGCTCTTCATCTTTTTCAAGTTGTTCCTTATTATCTTCTAAGCGTTGTTTTAAATTTTCTTTGAATATATCTTTCTCGTCATTTTCCTTTTGAAAATCTTCTAAGTTCTCCTTCAATTTCTCGTTGAAGTTTTTCATCATTTCATCCTGCTGTTTCTGACGCTTTAAAAAATTCTCCAGCTTCTTTTTATCATTAAAGTTAAGCTCAGACTTTTCCTTTTGGGTTTTAGACAACTCCTTGAGTTCTTCGTCTTGCTCATCCATCTTCTCAAGTGAATTGTTCAAATCGTCAATAGCTTCACTTTGCTCTTTTAATTGCTCCTGCTCTAGCTCTTCTTGAGTTAATTTTCTATAACTAAACACATTACTTTTAGTGCTTTTATACCTGCTCAAAACATCATTATCGAACACCTCAAAATACAGTTCGTAGCTAACACCTTCTTCAAGATTCAACTGATTTGGAAACACATTTACAAATTCATCAAAATTCGAGTTCGAAATTGAGATTGTTTCTATTAGTTTATCCTTTTCAGATTCACTAGGGTAATAAATCAACTGTAACTTACTCAATCCATAATCATCACTGGCCTGTCCATAAAAATATAGGGTTTGGCTATCTAGTGAATCCTGTTCCATTTTCACATTGAGCTCGGGGTATTCGTCTCTAATCACATCAATTGAAAATGCTAGACTTTCATAATCCTTTAAATTTTCATTACTTGTATTGAGGCTATAATCCAAAGATTTGTAAAGGCGCTTTGAAAGTTCAAACCTGTTATTTTCACCGCTAAAATCAATCATAGAATCCTTTGAACTCATGACCACAACGTCGGTTGACCTTGTTTTTAAATTCCAAGTAACTTTCGTGCCTTGTGGTACAATTGCGTTGCCACTACTTTTAAGGGTTTCGTCAACTTTTCTAGTATAAGCGGGATAGTCTAATACCATGTCAAAACTCAGTAATGTTGGCACACTAACCACTTCAATATTATATGGTTTGGAAGTGACATTATTTGCAAATACGCTGAACGCTATATCGGATTTTGGTTGTGAAAACACATATTCAAACGTTCCGGGATCAAGTTGTTTTAAATAATACGTTTCGTTATTATAAGTAATCTGAACATTTTCTGGAATAACTTCTCCTTCAGTGCTCACAACAAGTTTAAAGTCTTTATTTTCAATAGTTTGCAAATTATCATTAACTACAAAAAACTGAAAAGGGGCAGGTGGTTCATATGCTGTTTTATAATTCACAACACGCTCGTAACTGTCACTAAACCAATTGAATTTTCCCGACACAAAAGACAGTAAAATAATAACCACAGGAATAGCAGCATACTTTAAATACTTTCGGTTTTTATTGAAATTTATAGCCAGCTTAAACGGAATAGGCTTTAACTCAATAGATTTCTGCTCTATACTTACCAATAACAACTCCGATTGTTTTGCGTCCTCCCTAAGTTGAAGTACGTTTAAGAGCTTATCATTAACTTCAGGGAAATGAGCGCCAATAATTTTGGAAGCCACCTTGTAATTTATACCTTTTTGAAGCTTAAAAAGCTTTGTAAGTGGTTTAGCAATAAACTGTATAAATAAAGCTAATTCTACGGCAATAAAAACCCAAAATAACACTGTTCTTAACCCCGGGCTTAACCATAGGGCGTATTCTATTAATAGTGTTATTAAAAAGTAGAGTAAACCAATGGCAAAGAACAAAATGATGCCCTTTATTAAATCGTTTGTATAATACTTTTTAATAAACGCCTCTAGCTTGTCTTGTATGTTTTTAAAATTGCTCAAGAGCCTTTCTTTGTTATAGATTTTCACCAGCACACTGAGCCTGTCGAAGTGTACATTGGAATGACAATTTAACTGTTTCTTCAGCACAAATGCGCTAAAGATTTTTTCTTTAACTAATAAAACTACAATTTTATTATTAACTTGTTTGATTATGCCTTATAACATTGTGTTAAAGTCGATGATTGACAAATGATTATCGGTCTAATGAAATTACTACAGATTTGAAAGATTTAAAATACTTAGCAGCTTTAACTATTCCGCTATCAGCAATTATTGGCCTGTATCTCAAAGGAGTTTGGTGTTATTTAACCCCCGCTTATGCCTTTGTTTTTATTCCAATTTTAGAATTATTATTGCCTCAAAACAATGCTAATTTTACTAAAGAAACCGCTAAAAATAGAACTATTAACGCCTTTTTTGATTGGCTTTTATATTTAAACATTCCCATTGTATTTGGAGTGTTGATTTGGACTTTATTAGAAGTTTTTTTAAACTCACTTGAAACTTACGAGTTTGTTGGTTTTGTTTTAACAATAGGAATGATGTTTAGCGCTAACGGCATTAATGTCGCTCATGAACTTGGACACCGACAAACTACCAACGAACGATTTTTAGGTAAACTTCTATTACTTCCCTCCTTGTATATGCATTTTTACATTGAACATAATTATGGTCATCATTTACATGCCGCCACTAAGGAGGATCCTGCTACTGCAAAGTATAATCAAACCGTATATTCATTTTGGGTGACTTCTATTTTTAGACAATATATTAGTGCCTGGAACATACAGATGGGTCTTTTAAAAAACAATAGGCAAAATTTTATATCTATAAAAAACGATATGTTTTGGTTTACAATATCACAAGCTTCATATCTTATTGTTGTGTTCTTTGTCTTTGGAAAAACAACCTTGCTCTTTGCTGTGCTTTCTGCTATAACAGGGTTTTTACTTCTAGAAACCGTGAACTACATTGAGCATTATGGGTTATTAAGATTGAAAACTGAATCTGGCCGTTATGAGCGTGTTAAAGCTATTCACTCCTGGAACTCAAATCACGTGGTTGGAAGAATAATTCTGTATGAGCTCACAAGACATAGCGACCATCATTTTAAATCTTCAAAAAAATATCAAGTTTTAGAGTGTCATGAAAATAGCCCTCAAATGCCTTATGGTTATCCAACTTCCATGGTTTTGGCGCTAATTCCGCCTTTATGGTTTGCCATTATGAATAAACGTGTTCCTCGTAAAATGGTTTTAAATTAGAGAATAGATTATAGACCCTTATTTCGACCCCGCTCAATACAAATCGCTTCTAGAGTAAAGACGCTACAATTTATCTTTGTTCTAACCTCTATTTTCTCTATTCTTTGCTCTTTATTCTTTTTTCTTTGCTCTTTGTTTATAGCTATTCTATCTTTGCGCAAAATTTAACCCATGAGTCAAACTGTTCGTGTGCGTTTTGCGCCAAGTCCGACAGGACCTTTACATATTGGTGGTGTCCGTACCGCCCTATTTAACTATTTATTTGCAAAAAAACACAATGGTACGTTTGTACTCCGTATTGAAGATACGGATCAAAATAGATATGTAGAAGGCGCCGAAAACTATATTACCGAATCTTTGACTTGGTGTGGTATTCCGTATGATGAAGGGCCGGGTAAAAATGAAAGATTTGGGCCTTACAGACAAAGTGAGCGAAAGCATTTGTACAAACAATATGCCGACCAATTAATTGCTTCAGGAAATGCATATTATGCTTTTGATACAACAGAACAATTAGACAATGAAAGAAAAGGTCATGAAGCCAAGGGTAAAACTTTTATATACAATTGGCATAATCGCGAAAAAGGACGTTTGGTAAATTCTTTAATGCTTACTGCTGAAGAAACGCAAACAAAAATTGATGCTGGAGAAGACTATGTTATTCGCTTTAAGTCACGACAAGACGAAACTCTTCATTTAACAGATATTATTAGGGGAAACATTACCATTGATACTAATATTTTAGACGATAAGGTTTTATTTAAGTCTGATGGTATGCCAACTTATCATTTAGCCAATATTGTAGATGATCATTTAATGGAAATCACACATGTTATTCGTGGCGAAGAATGGTTGCCCTCTTTAGCATTACACCAACTACTATATGATGCTTTTGGTTGGAAAGCTCCTGAATTTGCACACTTACCGTTAATACTAAAACCCACAGGAAAAGGAAAATTAAGCAAGCGTGATGGTGATAAACTAGGGTTTCCCATATTTCCATTAGAATGGACCGACCCAAAAACGGGTGATGTTTCACGCGGCTATAAAGAAGATGGATATTTCCCCGAAGCCATGGTAAATTTCTTATCGTTTTTAGGATGGAATCCAGGAACAGAACAAGAAATTTTTAACCTTAAAGAACTGGTGAATAGCTTTGATTTAAAACGCGTAAATAAAGCGGGGGCTCGTTTTGATCCAGATAAAACAAAATGGTTCAATCATCAATACATGCAAGAGCAAGATAACTTTGTTTTAGCGGAAGCGTTTAAATCAATTGTGGACGAAAAATTGAACGTCATTGCGAGTGAAACGAAGCAATCTGTTTCAGGTGATGAGGTTGCCACGTCGCAAGCTCCTCGTAATGACATCGATGCTGGTTATATTGCTATGGTAATAAACCTAATTAAAGAACGTGCCACTTTTGTGAATGAATTTTGGAATTTAAGCCATTTCTTTTTTGTAGCCCCAAAAACTTATGATGAAAAAGCATCAAAAAAAGCACTTAAAGAAGGTACTCAAGACTTAATGACAGAATTAATTTCCATAATTAACACCGTAGAAGATTATACGGTTGAAAACCTGCAAACACAAATTAAAGGCTGGATAACGGCTAACGAGATTGGTTTTGGTAAAGTAATGATGCCTTTGCGATTGGCTTTGGTTGGCGCTTTACAAGGGCCTGATGTTTTTGATATTATGTATATGATTGGAAAAGCGGAAACTGTTGGGCGTATTGAGAGCCTTATAGCGTCAATATAAACAGAATACCACGTCGCTACACTCCTCATAATGACATTTAAAACGTAATCGATGCTGTAAAAGCAATAGTTTCTGGGTTTCCTTTAAATGCTTTTGAACTGTTTGTTGAATTCAGTTTATCAAAAATATTTAAAAACCCATAAATATATTGTGCTCTTAATTTTATGGAGCCATATCCGGCAGTTACGCCTACGGCGCCGTTAACATTTAATTTAGATATCCCGGAGATATCAGTTGCTGTTAGGTCATCATAACCGTTAATATAATAAGTTTCTTGTTGGCTGTTTTCTAAATCCAAATTACCATTATACTGCAACTGTGGTCCAGCATCAATGGTTAAGTGACTTCCAATAATTTTTCCATGAAACAAAAACCCTAATTGTGCTGCCATGAGCTTATATTCTATCATTTCGTTTCCAGCAACATCATCAGTCATTCTCCCAGCAACCTCTAGTGTGTTTTGAGATAATTGCATACCATAACTTACGGTGTACCAACGGTGAGGAATATCTACCGTGGCAGAAAACGCGGCCATAAAACCATTTCCCTTTATGGTAACAAAATTATCTGTTTTGATGTCGAATTGGGTAAAACCTCCCCCAAAAGAAATACCATTTCTAATATTATAATTTTGAGGTTGTGCTTGAATTATTGTAACAAAAAGTATAGTTAATACTACTAATAAGGTAAGTTGTTTGTTTTTCATCTATTCTTTTTATGTAGGAAAACAAATATAACTTAAATTCGTATTCAAATATTTTCTAACTATTTAAAAAACTTGTTATGGGTCAATATCTCTATATTCCATTTGTGTTTTTAGGATTAATCATCCTAATCTCTGCTTTCTTTATTGTTAAACAACAAACCGCTGCTATTATTGAGCGTTTCGGTAGGTTTGAAGCCATTCGCCAATCAGGTTTAAGGTTTAAAATTCCATTGGTAGATCGTGTCGCTGGGCGTTTAAGTTTAAAAATTCAGCAATTAGATGTAATTATAGAAACAAAAACTCTTGACGATGTGTTTGTACGCTTAAAAGTATCTGTACAATATAAAGTTATAAAAGATAAAGTATATGACGCCTTTTATAAGTTGGATTATCCACACGATCAAATAACGAGCTATGTATTTGATGTAGTGCGTGCAGAAGTACCAAAAATGAAGTTAGACGATGTCTTTGTTAAGAAAGATGATATAGCCTTGGCTGTAAAATCTGAACTAAACGAAGCGATGTCGGGTTATGGTTTTGATATTATTAAAACTTTAGTTACAGATATTGATCCTGATGCTCAAGTAAAACAAGCAATGAATAGAATTAATGCTTCTGAACGTGAAAAAGTTGCAGCACAATATGAAGGTGATGCTGCACGTATTTTAATCGTTGAAAAAGCAAAAGCTGAAGCCGAAAGTAAACGACTGCAAGGACAGGGTATTGCGGATCAACGTCGAGAAATTGCTCGTGGATTAGAGGAGTCTGTTGAGGTATTAAATAAAGTTGGTATCAACTCTCAAGAAGCGTCAGCTTTAATTGTTGTTACCCAACATTATGACACCTTACAATCTATTGGTGGTGAAACTAATAGTAATTTAATACTATTGCCAAACTCTCCGCAGGCGGGCAGTAATATGCTTAATGATATGGTGGCTAGTTTTACGGCAAGTAACCAAATTGGTGAGGCAATGAAGAGGGGTAATAAAAACAATGAAGAATAATTCATTCTAATACTTATAAAACAAAACCTCGAAGTAATTGCTTCGAGGTTTCTTTATTTTGTTAAAGTGTTTTTTAAACTGACTTTTAAATTACTCTAGCTTCAAAAACCAAAACTTCATTCTTATCTTCCAACGCTTTTTCTATAAAGTCATTAATTGTGGTATTACGCTCCAATCCATTGTTTAATAACACTCCTAATGTTAACATTGCAGCAATACGTGTTCCTGCTTTTTTTGCTGCCGTCGCAAATAACGGTTCTAAATCTTCATATACCACATTCTTAGCTAATTCTCGGATTTCAGCTTTTACTTTTTGCTGCTTTGCTTCTGGTAAGTTGGTATATTTTTTTCCTAATTGTTTGATTACATCTATTGGCTTACGCTGTGATTTTTGTTGTTGTTGTCCTTTTTGTTGATTTTGACCTGCTTCTTGTTTTGGTTTTTGTTTTGCCCAAGAATCTCGCAAACCAACCGTTTTATTAAATACCAATTTTTCTGATGTTGAATCGTCATCCACATTAAAATAGCCTAAACGTTGAAACTGAAATTGTTCACCAACTTTAGCTTCAACCAAACTAGGTTCGACAAAGGCTTCTATGGTTTTTAGTGAATTTGGATTTATAAAATCCATAAAGGTTTTATCTTGGTAACTGTCTGGCGCAGGG
>Ga0316205_10004974_pt1 | contig 11254 bp, 10 predicted proteins | sample 3monthpyrite_MG_FD_204941 | JGI IMG/M metagenome (GOLD analysis project Ga0316205, IMG submission 204941) | Microbial mat bacterial communities from mineral coupon in-situ incubated in ocean water Damariscotta River, Maine, United States -... | ecosystem: Environmental > Aquatic > Marine >...
CTGATGGTTATAGTACTGACGCAGATTCTGAGGAAATAAAAAAAGAGCTTGCAGGTTTGATGTTTGGAGTACCTAAAGATAAAGGTATTCAATTATTGTTGGGCCCAGTTATACATGATGCGATGAGAAATGGTGATGGTAAAGTTTTAGAAAGTTTGTTAGCTGAGCAAGGAGAAGCTTTCTGGATTGCATGGAGAGCAATTAGAGACGCTATTGCCGTTTCGAGTTCACATACGCAAGAATATATTCTAACAGCAACAATTGCTATCAGTGAAGGATTGATGGCGGAAAAACAAAGGATAAAGCCAGAGATTTCGGCGCTTGAAGAAGTATGGCGAACTACAAGTGAAAAATGGGAGTTTAAGCAATTAGACTATGCGTACACCATTCCTTTAATGGCTGAGCTAGTGGAGAATAAAGAAAAATTTGTTTCTTGGTGTTTTACAGTTATTAAGGAGAAAATTTTAGGGTTGTTGAAGCAAGTAGACAAAAAGGAAGTTGATGTTGATGGTCTAAAGCAAATTAGTTCACTCGCGTCATTTCTGGTTGATAATGATAAGCCATTAAACAACATAACTTATGCTGAGCTTACACAAGACAACTGGATTTATTGGCTTCAGATACTAAGCGATGAAAGAATTGAGTTTCCAACTGTGCTGCCAGATAAAGGTGTGATAAAAGGCTTGGCAGCAGCTATGTTGCCTAACCCAACTACAACATCAAGTGACATATTGAGTGTTTTATTGCAGACATTAAGGCTTAATCCTAAAACAAATGAGTGGAAGGCAGTTGCTGATAATCTTGTTCAATGGGCAAACAACCCAAGTAGAGCCCTTGAAGATGATTTAGCATATGAGTTGATGATGGCCATATCCACTCAGTGTATAGATAGTTTATCAGCAACAATAAAGGGTTGTGTTGAAGGTGCAGCCTTCTGGATAAGAGGTAGTGCTGAAGTGATCGATAAAGTTGAAAGCCTGCCTATATTTGTGGCAAGTGTTCTCGGTTATAAAATGCAGGAAAATAGTAGTGTAAGTGCTGGTATAAAGGATTATTGGAAAAACGACTCATCTGAAGTTTCTAGTCTTGATGCTTTAGTGAAATTTAATCAGCTGCCTCTTGCTTGGGAAATGGCACGAGATAAAACCAATAAATTAGCTATAACGATCATTCGAAATAACTTAAAAAATGAAGAATTATTGTCTAATTCTAAGGTTTTTCTTATGCTCGATGATAAGTTTAATTGGATTCAACCTAGTGATGAACAGATAATATATAATTTATGTGAAATTAGTGATCTTAACGAAGTTGCAGAGCAATTAAAATCTACCCCTTTAAAATATGATCATAATTTATATCTTCTTTTGAGTTATGGCAATAAAGAAGCTAAGGACTTTGTAAGATCTGTAGTGATATCTTTAAGTTCTGAACAATGGTTAGATTCACTAGAAAATAATGGCTATTTATTAAATTGCGCTCTGAATGAGAATATTGTCCTTGATCACAAATATAAGGATGCATTTGAAAAGTATTTTAATAGTGTAATGAGTACAGGTATTGCTGATGACTGGTTGTGGGAAAATTTTAAGGATTTATTAAACAAGACTATTGATGCGAGTATTTTGAAGAAAAGCTTAACTAAGAAATATTTTTCAACCGATATAGATAACTTAAGTGATGATGCATTTGTAGAGGTTACAGGTCATTTACTAGCTGGTATCAATGAAGTGGCTTCACATGATGTAATGAGTAGGGTCTGTGTTTGGTTGGATACAAACAAGTGGGACAGACTGTTATGGCTAGTAGGGACTGGATATACAACTGACGTTAAAGTATTAGAGGTTCTTGAATCCAGAATTAAAGAAAAAGTTATTGATATTGGTGAAGGCGAAAAATCTATATTAGATGGTATCTCTAAACTGTTTAACATTGAAATAGATCATGGTGATAAGGAAGAATAATGCCTTTTGCTATTCAAATGTTAGTTCGTGTAGATATGGTGGGGGATTACTATCAAAAGGGAGTTTTTCTATCCTGGGTTAAATGTAGCGCCTTCAATAACTGGGTAAAATTCAATATAAACAACAAGTTAAGACTGAACTGTTATTCCTTATTGTCTCTTCCGTCAATAGTGGGCTATAATGTATCCAACACAACCGCCACGCTTAGTACCCTTCGGGGTGTCGCGCAACCTTGGCGGTTTTTTTGTGCCCGTCAAAAGCATTCAGGTGTAGTCAATGCCTGAACAATACAATAAACCAGCTTTAAGTTTTGAAGATCAACTGCAGGCACTGGAAAAGCGTGGACTGCACGTTAATGATCGTCCACATGCATTACAACAGCTTTCCTGCATCAGTTATTACCGATTAAGTGGTTACTGGTATCCATTTAGACAGAGAGATGGCCGTGGGAATGTGACTAGCCAGTTTGAGAAAGAGGCATCATTTGATCAGGCTCTTGAGTTATATGAATTTGATCGTCGATTGAGGTCCCTCGTTCTTGATGGCATAGAAAGAGTAGAAGTAGCAGTTCGGACTCAAATTACCTATCACATGGCTCATGCTTATGGGGCATTCGCTCATTCAGATTCAAAAAATTTTCACCCAGGATTTAATCATGCTAGATGGTTATCAAAATTAGAAGATGAAACCACTCGTTCTAGTGATGAGTTTATACGGCATTATAAAAATAAATATATTGGTTACCCTACGATCCCCGTCTGGATGTTGACTGAAATCATGAGCTTTGGTGCTTTGTCATTTTTTTACGCTGGATTACAGAATAATCAAAAGTCAGGTGTTGAAGATAAAAAAGCAGTATCACAACATTTTAATCTTCATCATAAACAGTTAGGTAAATGGTTGCATACATTGACTTATGTGCGAAATATTTGTGCACATCACAGTCGTTTATGGAATCGTGAGTTAGCTATTCGGCCAGATCAGAATAAAAAACCAGAGTGGTTGCCTCCCATTACGCCTCGCAATGATCGTGTCTTTTATATATTGCTTATGCTTCGTCATTTGTTGCGTGCAACAAGTAATGGCGAATCGTGGACTATTGAAGTTACTGCATTGTTAGAAACAATTGCGGATTCTGCAAGATGGCGTGCGGCTATGGGCATGCCTGATAACTGGAAAGAGCATCCAATATGGAAGTAAAGCAAACAGTACCAAAATTCCAGGAAGAATACAGCGCAAAGCTCCCAGCTTTAGCGTTGATGTGCAATCTTGGCTGGACATTTATATCACCCGACAAGACATTAGAGTTACGTGGTGGTAAAACCAGTGAAGTTGTGTTGCGTGATGTATTACGTGCAGAACTTCAAAAACGTAAGTTTACTTTTTCAGGTAAAGATTACTCATTATCAGAAAAATCCATCGACAATATTATTACGGAACTATGCTCACCTGCACTTAATGAAGGTTTAGGTGTGGCGAATGAAAAAATATACAACCATCTGCTTTACGGTATATCCGTTACTGAGTTTGTAGATGGTAGAAAAGCGAACCCGACAATTGCATTAATAGATTGGCAGACTATTGATAACAATAGTTATTTGTTCACTGAAGAGATGAGTGTGCTTCGGACCAATGGTGTCGATCATCGTCGTCCTGATATTGTTTGTTTTGTGAATGGTATTCCTTTTGTTGTGATTGAAGCTAAACGCCCTGATGGGCATGCTAAAAAAGGACCAACAATTGGTGAAGGTGTTTCACAGAGTTTGCGTAATCAACGTAATGATGAAATTCCCCAACTTTTCGCATACAGCCAGATGTTGTTATCTATTAATGGCGCTGAAGGTCGTTATGGCACACAGGGTACACCGGCTAAGTTCTGGGCAGCATGGAGAGATGAAGATATTAATGATGCTGAGTTCTATGCATTAAAAAATAAGAAACTATCTGATAAACAAAAAAACAACTTATTTGATCACAGGAATGTGTCTGACCGAAAATGGTATGAATCATTAATAATGGGTGGTGAATTAGCTGTTTCAGAACAAGATAAAATTTTAGTTAGCTTGCTATCGCCTGCAAGACTGTTAGAAATGACGCGACTTTATACTTTGTTTGATAACAAGGTAGGTAAAATTGTTGCCCGTTATCAGCAGGTGTTTGGTATTAAGCGATTAATTGATCGTATTAATACCAAGCGCTTAGACGGTGGTCGTGAAGGCGGCGTCATCTGGCATACCACAGGGTCGGGTAAATCTTTCACCATGGTGTTTTTATCAAAAGCACTTATTCTGCATGATGATCTTAAACAATGCCGAATTGTGGTTGTAACGGATAGAGTGGATTTAGAAAACCAGTTAAGTGCAACTTTTACCTCGGGTGGAGAGTTGGCGGGGAAAAAAGATAGAGCCGCTGCTATTGCCACATCAGGACGGCGTTTAGCTGAACAAATAGGTAAAGGTAGTGAGCGCATTATTTTTTCCCTAATTCAAAAGTTCAATACAGCGACTAAACAGCCTGAATGTAAAAATGAAAGTGCCGACGTCATCGTATTAATTGATGAGGGCCATAGAAGCCAGGGTGGCGAAAATAATATTCGTATGAAACAGGCATTGCCCAATGCGTCTTATGTTGCTTTTACGGGTACACCTCTTTTAAAAGACGATAAAACAACTAATAAATTTGGCCCCATTGTGCATGCCTATACTATGCAGCGAGCAGTAGAAGATAAAGCGGTCACGCCATTATTATATGAAGAGCGAGTACCAGACCTGGATGTAAATGAACGAGCAATTGATAGTTGGTTTGATCGTATAACAGAGGGGCTTACTGTAGATCAGAAAACAGATCTTAAGAAAAAGTTTGCCAGAAAAGGGCAAGTCTATCAGTCTGATGATCGTATCCGATTAATCGCCTTAGATATTGCCAATCACTTTGTGAAAAACATTGATGATGGCCTTAAAGGTCAATTAGCCTGCGATAGTAAAGCCTCGGCTATTAAGTATAAACAATACCTGGATGAAGCTGGTTTATTTGAAAGTGCAGTAGTGATGTCCCCACCTGATACCCGTGAGGGAAATACTGAGGTTGATGAAGCCAGTGCGCCGGAAGTAACAAAGTGGTGGAAAGATAATGTGGGTTCTGAGGATGAACAGACTTATACCAAACATTTGATAAATCGATTTGATAAAGATGATGATCTCAAATTACTTATAGTGGTTGATAAGTTATTGACAGGTTTTGATGAGCCGAAAAATACTGTACTTTATATCGACAAGCCACTGAAAGAACATAATCTTATTCAGGCTATTGCACGTGTAAATCGTTTACACCCTAAAAAGAAGTTCGGCTTATTAATTGATTACCGTGGAATCTTATCAGAGCTGGATACCACTATTGCAAAGTATCAGGATTTGGCGGCTCGTACTCAAGGTGGTTATGACGTCAATGATATAGATGGATTATATAATCCAATGAGTACGGAATATAAACGATTACCTCGTTTATATGGTGATGTATGGGGAATATTCAAAAACGTAAAAAATAAAAATGATATAGAACAGTTGCGCCAGGTATTGGTACCAAAAACAGAAGAGCGTAATGGTGAAATGGTTGATGTGAATTTGAGTGTGCGGGATGATTTCTTTGATGCGCTTACTGAATTTACCAGCTGCCTAAAGGTGGCTTTACAGTCCGCAACTTTCTTCGATGATAAGAGTTTTACTGATACAGACCGTAGTCATTATAAGGAAACCGTAAAACAATTTAGCAGTTTACGACAACTAGCAAAGCAGGATGCGGGTGAAACGGTTGATTACGATGAATACGCAGAACAAGTTAAAAAGTTAATGGATAAGCATGTCGTTGGTGTAGAAGTAAGAGAGCCTGATGGTGTGTATGAAGTTGGAAAAATGGGACAGAGACAGGACCCTGAAGATTGGAGCGAAGATAAAACGCGTAATGAAACCGATATTATAAAAACGCGTGTTACCAAAATGATTGAACAAGAGTTGAGAGATGACCCGTATGCGCAAGAAGCATTTTCAAAATTGTTACGCCAGGCAATAGAAGAAGCTGAAGAATTATTTGATCACCCTATGAAACAATACATGTTGTTCCGTGAATTTGAAGAACAAGTGCAGGAGCGAAAATTAGATGAGTTGCCTGATAGCTTTAATGGAAATCGACATGCTCAGGCTTATTTTGGTGTGTTTAAAAAAGTGATGCCAGTCACTTTTTCAGATGTTAATGATATTGATGAAAATATGTGGGTAGAACTTACGTTTACAGTAGATGAGTTGGTAACAAAGGCAGTGGCTGAAAACTCAATTAATCCTCAAAATATTGAAGCGGATATACGTAAGAAATTATTGCCGTTAATTTTCAATGAGTGTAAAGCAGTAGGTGCTGGCATGGATCAAGCTAAATCGATAGTTGAGTTGATTGTGCAAATTACCAGAGTCGGTATTGCGAATGGTTAGTACTCAAAAAAAGTTAAGCATTTTTTATGCTAATGACAATATTGAGTTTACTAGAGTACCTCGTGTTGGTGACGTTAATCGAGTGTTAATAAGGGTTTATCCAGATTGTAGGGTTGTCGTAAATGCACCGATAGCTAAAAAAGATGAAGATGTTGTTGATGCAGTAAAAAAGCGAGCGAGATGGATATATAAAAAATTAGACGGGTTTAAGGCGCAATTAGAACATGTGACGCCTAGGCAATATGTTAGTGGTGAAAGTCACTACTATTTAGGTAAACAATACGTTCTAAAGGTTGTGAAGCAAGCAAAGACTGAACCGAAAGTTAAATTGTTGCGAGGTAAACTTGATGTTTTGGTTAAAAGAAAGCACTCCTCGGATGTAAAGCAGTTGTTAGATGGTTGGTACAGAGAAAGAGCAAGAGAGATACTTAACCGAAGGCTTAAAATATTACTGTCAAAAACCTTATGGGTTAAAGGGCTTCCGTCTATTAGGTTGCAGGTTATGAAAACGCAATGGGGTAGTTGTTCGCCCAGTGGTAAATTAACGCTAAATCCATATTTAGTTAAAGCGCCGAGAGAATGCATTGATTATGTGATTTTGCATGAGTTGTGTCATATAGCTGAACATAATCATAGTGTTAAATTTTACAGGCTGATGAGTCAGGTGATGCCTAAGTGGGAGAAGGTGAAAAAAAAGCTTGATGGGATGTCAGAGAAAATATTAACTTATTAATAATTAAAGGTTATCAAAGTGAAGGAAATCGATGAAATGATTAAGGTTGGTGATAAGGATGCAAATAAATGTTTGGGTTTTTTTCTATTAGCTATTGTCATAATTAAAAAAATAGCTGAGACAGGCATATTTAGAGTGCTGAAGTTATGGGTAAAAGATGCTAAAGGGTTATTTGAACTAACAATATATAAGAACGTGTTAACTAAAAATGGAAAAATCATTTTTAACTATATGGAGATGGTATTTAGTTTCTCTGCATTATACGCATCGATAGTATTGTTTGCTTTGGTGGGTTTTGCATTTATGTATGCTGATTTGAGAGCGTTTGATGCAAAGCAATGGGGGTTACTGATGGGTATGATTTTTATTGGTGTTGTTTACACAAAGTTGGCTATTGCTAATGGCATTAGGGCAAAAGATAGAAATGCCTTATTGAAGCGAACAATGGAAGTAAATTAAAAAGAGACATGACATTTCCGCTCTAATTGCGTGGTGTAAGAGGTCTCTAAAAGGAATATACACTTATCTATGTGCGCGGTCAATGAAGGGATATCTGAAAATTTTGGAACTTAAAGGTTGGCAGGGGCTCTCTTTTTTAAAAGATCTTCAATAATAGCATGTCCATATTTAGATCTCATTCTAGAAATAAATATGGGCTCGGCATCTTTTGCAAAGCCTAAAAGGCCTTGTAGTCGTAACACTTCTTCATCGGGTAAGGCCTGGTGTGAGTATTTATGAATTAGTGCGCTGATTTCTCTTTTTCTAGACCTACCAATCGAAACTTTACCTTCATTCGTAAGTATTAATCCGGTGATTCTTCGTTGATTCTTTTTTGATAGATGTATAGTTTTCTTTCTATTGAATCTAAGAAGGGGGTATTCAAGAGCTCTAATTATATTTCTTATAGCAGGCTCTATAGTGTTAGATGTTTCTTTAGTCTTTGTTGAAAAAGTTAAATCATCTGCATATCTGGTATATGTGAAGTTGTTTTTTTTGCACCAACTGGTTACTTCTAGATCAAATTCATACATTATTGAGTTTGATAGAATGGGAGAGCTTGGGGCACCTATACTCAGACATAGTGGTTCATCGTTTCGGTTTCTTATACAGCATAATCTTAATATGTCGTTTATATCGGACTCATCGAAATTAAACTTTAGGTGCCGTTTAAAGTGTTGTCGTAGATGATCTGCCTTTATTGAAGTAAAAAATGTTTTAAAATCAAATTTAGATATAAAATCGTTGTTAGCATGAGTAGATATATTTTTCTTTATGCTAGAACCTAACTTATATGCAGTTGCTGCCTCATGAATAGGTAGAGTGTTAAAAATATTATTTATAAGCCAGTGTTGAATGTATTTTGTTTCTTTAGCTGGCTGGGCAATAGTTCTCCTTCCTCTGCTTTTTTTAGGGATGGTATAAACTTTATAACTATACGGAGCTCTTTGTATGATGCGCTCTAGCAAGTGCTCAGGAATAGTGAGTTCAGTTGATATGATTTTTCTTAGAGTAGGGTTACTCACTGTCTATTACCTGCGCTGCTTCTTTAATTGCTTTGCTTCTGTGTCTGTCTTTGTTTTCTTCATAATACTGAATACACTCTATGGGGACACGAAGAGCATCAATGCTTTTGTCTTTTTTTGGGGTTAAGCGAAGTTTGTGATATATCTCATTAGTGCGAATGTAAAAATGCGATCCACCATATTCATATCGTTTTATTAATTTGAATTCGGTTAATAAAAATAATTTCCCTTTGAGTTTGGCTTTGTTTATGTCTACTCCTATTTCTTGTAGATATATGAGGATTTCTTTTTCTTTTAATGCTACAAAAAGCGTTAGTAGCTCGCATATCAGTACTATTTCATGAGAGTTTAAAGAAAGTTTTAGAACGGAGCTTTTGGGCAATGAGTTTAATTCTAATTGAATGTCATGAATTATGTCTTCTATAACATCATCCTGAATTGATGACGGATTGTTAATATTCCATGGATAGCTTTTGACACTGGTTTCGTGTTCTTCTCTGATATGCCGTAGTATCCCTAAGTTGATAAAAGAGGTATCGTCGTTAAACGTTCCTGATTTAATAACTATCAACTTTTTTCTTAAGCCATCTAGTTGAGAAAAAGCTCCTAGTTCAGCGATTGCGCCTGCAGATTCTAGAACGAGTACAACTAACGTGCAGATACTTGCAAGATCAGCTTCGAATGACATTAGGTTTTTGAATACAGCATCATTTTGCCAGGATGTAATCTCTTCTGGACGAAAAAATTCATATTCTGGTTGTTTTTGAGTTATAGCGTGTCGTATTGATGCTATTTCTGGGTCAGGGTCTTCAGGACGATCTTTAAAGGCTACTTTTCCGCCGCATAAAAGTACAATAGGTGAATTCGATAATTCTACCCTGCATGCCTTTAAATCAATTTTTGATAATAGAGCTTCTCTTGGATCATCCATTTAAAAAAAGAGTTTTTACCTGGTAAGGCCGCAGAGAACATCTGTGGACCGTAATGGAGCTTGCGTATTGGAGGGCCGCGGATGTTATCTGCGGTATAAATCCAAGCAATACTATAGAGTCTAGCTAATCGCCCGACTAAGTTTTGTTAACTATATTCGCGTAAAAACAATTTCAGTATCTGATATTTAATGATAATTTGTCAAGCATGATACTCAAAACTGATGATTAAATAGGTGAATATATAATAATTTTTAGACAGATACATGAAATATCCGTTTTATGTTGTTTGATTGGTGATTGATCTAAAAACTTTTTTTATATTGTTTACATAATTTTCTTTGATATCGATAACTGCATCAATATATTGATTACCATTTTTTAGTTCTAGAATTGTGGCTATTTCTTCAGAGTCATAAATATTTCCCTGTTTAATCTCAGCTAATCTTTCTAGTTTCCACTGAGTAGATTTATTCAGGTTGCCTGGGCTAAATAGATAGACTTCATTAAGTTGTACCTTATTATCATTTTGAAGCTCAAGTAACTGTTCAATGCTATTTAACATTACTGTTTGAAGTATGTTCATATTTTGGGTAATTGTGTATTTGTATACAGCTACATAGAGATGAATCTCTGCTGGTAGTAGTACATGATTCCATTTGCAAAGAGTATCCTCATGCATTGAGCCAGCGATAGGTGCGTTAGGCGCAGTGTTGGTTACAAACAAATTACTCTCCTGATTTTGAAGATCATCAAAAATGAACACTATAGATTGTAGCACTATAGTGTTCGATTTGGCCATATAGACCTTTATTTAGGAGGTCTAATGGATACTAAGCTGGCGCTTGCTAAGGCTATTAAAGAATGCCGAAAGGCTCAGGGGTTAACTCAGGAGGATTTTGGTGATGTATCTAGCCGTACATACATGAGTACGCTGGAGAGAGGTTTGAAAAGCCCTACGCTTGAAAAGATTGAGGCTTTAGCATCAAAAATGGATATCAGCACACTCACATTGGTTACTTTGACTTACCTATATAAATCAGATGGATTATCGATTGAGCAGTTACAGGGAAAAATTGTTGAGGAAATAAAGGGTATTACTATAAAGTGACACGCTAGGGTACGCTTCTAATTCAGAGGTATTCCAAACAAATATAGTCGAAAACTGGTAGGTGGTATTAATAATCGAGTTTATTGACCAAAGCGGACATTTAGGGAAGACATGAGAGGACTTCTTTCACCACAAAGGAGACGCTCGATTAATTGATGGTTAATGCCTGAAAGTCGCAAATGGAAGCATCATTCTTCATAACATCTAAGTGTAAATTTATGCAAAGCAGTCATTCAAATTATGTTTGTGCTAATGGGACTCGCAGTGATGAAAAGAATGAATTACTTTCAGTTGCTATTAAAGCGAGAGGAAATGTCACCTGTTTCCTTTGCCTTGATCTGTCCTGGCGTCGCATTGGTAGTCATGGGGCACTTTGTTGTAAATAATGTGATGGTTGCTAGTGGTGTAATCGAAAAATTCGGAATTTTTTATACAGGAGTGTCTATCTCATTAATTGTTTAACAGTTAATGACTGGCTGGTTATTGCTCATGCTTGGCCGTGATCATTTTAAATAGACG
>Ga0316205_10004975_pt1 | contig 11254 bp, 6 predicted proteins | sample 3monthpyrite_MG_FD_204941 | JGI IMG/M metagenome (GOLD analysis project Ga0316205, IMG submission 204941) | Microbial mat bacterial communities from mineral coupon in-situ incubated in ocean water Damariscotta River, Maine, United States -... | ecosystem: Environmental > Aquatic > Marine >...
CATGCAAAAAACGAAAATTATTTTGTTGTTGACGTTTTTGTTCAAGGGATCGGTAGTGTTTTAGAGCTTGCTTTAATAAGTTAAAGGTTCCCATGATGTTGGTCTGAATAAAATCATCAGGTGCATCAATAGAGCGATCTACATGACTTTCCGCCGCAAAATGAACCACAGCATCAGGCTTGTATTGTTCCAAGAGTTGAGAAACAACAGATGCATCACAAATGTCTCCTTGGATAAAATGATAATTGGGATTATCGCTCAATTCGGACAATGTGTCGAGATTCCCTGCATAGGTTAATTTGTCTAAGTTAATGATTTTGTGGTTGTTTTTTAGAACTTGTCTGCGTATAAAATTACCACCAATAAATCCTGCACCGCCGGTTACCAGCCATGTTTTTGTCATTTATATGATTCCAAATTTACAAAACAGAACATTGTATCATAGAGACCTTTGCATAATTAAATAGCGAAAGAAAAAATAGAGAAAATTTTCTAAATTAAGCTGAAAAATGCAGATGAAGATAAGACGTCAATGCAAGTCTTTGGTGTCCGTGGTAAATTCAGAAAGAACTTCTTCGCCAATAAGATGGCTTTAGTTTTCCTGTTTGGTCTCAATCTGGCAACAATCTATTTTTTCACTACCTAATTGTGCAAAGGTCTCTAATATTCAAATTTCATCATGAAATATTGAACTATTTAAATTTACTGCTATCATACGTCCGTATCTTTTAAAAATGTATTTCTTTTGAACACTGTCAACTATAAAAATTTATTGGTTTTACTATTAGCTCTGGTCTTTTTGAGCCAAGCTATGTCTGTGCCATTGACGAGCTGTCCAAGCAATGAGAGTAATCTCATTACGTTTTCTGAAGATTCAACACAACTCACCCATGAATTTCACGACATGAACAATGTGTCAATGTCCTGTTGCAGTGAAGATGAATGCGAATGCCCTCTTGGCATGTGTCTGTCTTTTGTTTCCTTTTCCAGTCCCAATTTTAGAATTCATTTCGAAGCAGTTAAATCTTTGGGTTTTGCAGAAATATCTTTTTTTGACAAACAACCCCCATCCTCAATTTATCGTCCTCCAATTTTCAGCTAATACAATACAGTTGCGCCTTTTGTTTTTGAAATTATTGCAGAGTCTAAATTAATAAAATTTGAAAACAATATAGCAAAATAATTATAAGCAAGACTAAACTTGTTAGGCTTTATAATTAGTGTCTTATCATATATTTTAAATATTAAACAACAAACGACCTATTTTGGAGGCATTTATGTCTAAAAATGAAACTGGAAACAGTTCAAATAAAATTATAATTTTTTCGTGGGTATTTGCGCTTTCTTTGCATTTAAGTACCTATGCGAATGCTCAGAACAGCAAAGCTCTAAGTTTGAATAAAACCATTGCAATTGCACTAGAAAATGATCCATGGCTTGTTGGCAACAAATTCCAGCAAGACTCGGTTGATAGCATTAGTGTTGCAGCTGGAACCTTGCCTGATCCAAAAGTTTCTGTGAATTTTGCAAACCTACCGCTGGATACTTTTGACTTTACTCAAGAGCCTATGACTCAATTTAAAGTAGGGGTTTCGCAAATGTTTCCTCGAGGCAAATCCTTGCAGCTCAAACGCGAACAGCTGCAAATAAAAAGCCGCCAATTTCCTTATCAACGTGCTGATCGAAAAGCAAAAATAGAAGTGACAGTCACGCAATTGTGGTTAGAAGCCTACAAAGCTCAAATTAGTATCGCTCTTATAGAAAAAGACCGTGCTTTGTTTGAACAATTAGCTGATGTTGCTCAAGCTAGCTATTCTGCAGCATTGGGCAGAACCCGCCAGCAAGATGTTATTCGAGCACAATTAGAACTAACGCGATTGGATGACCGCTTAACCATGCTGAACCAAAAGTTAGAAATGTCAATGCAAAAACTATCGCAATGGTTGAGTGGTTATTTTCTTGAAGAATATCGCCAAAATGGATCTGGAATTACCATGAATCAAGAGCTTAAGGTGGATAAAGAGCTGCCTTCTCTCGAGCTCATTCATGCGCAACTGTACGAGCAAAAAAACACTCAGGAGCAAGAGTTGTTTTCCTATTTTTCTTCTCATCCTGCAGTATTGGCTCTAAAGCAAAAAATAGCCAGTACCGACAAAGGCATAGAGTTGGCAAAACAGAAATACAAACCGGCTTGGGGAGTGAATGCAAGTTATGGCTATAGAGGAACCACTGATGTGGGTATTAATCGTGCCGATTTTTTGTCAGTAGGTGTTAGTTTTGATGTACCCTTATTTACTAAAAACAAACAAGACAAAGAACTTGAATCAGCCATAGCTCAGTCAGAAGCGATACAAACACAAGAATGGTTGTTACTAAGAAAGCTGATAGCTTCTTTTGAAACTGCAAAATCTCAATTAATGAGGTTAAACGAACGTGAAACGCTCTATTCAGATCAATTACTTCCACAAATGCGAGAACAGGCCGAAGCTTCTTTAACAGCTTACACCAATGATGATGGTGACTTTGCTGAAGTCGTTCGTTCGAGAATTGCCGAATTAAATGCTCAGATTGACGCGCTAAATATAGCCGTTGATAGGCAAAAAACAATTTCACAACTTAATTATTTTTTTACAAACTCAAATGACACTATGACTGAAGTCAATCATAAAGGAGAACAAGAATGAACAAAGCAAGCCTTACTCTCATTGGTGGAGTGATTATCGGTATTGTTTTAACAACAATTATCAATCTAACATTGATGAAGACCCCTGGTGGGACTGTAACAGATTCAATGGAAGTCTCTAAACCTGATAAAAAAGAGCCTTTGTATTGGGTAGCTCCTATGGATCCCAATTATCGGAGAGACAAACCAGGAAAATCACCCATGGGTATGGATTTGATTCCTTTTTATGCAGATGAAGGTGGTGGAGTCGATGCCGGTCCTGGTACGATTAGGATATCACCTGATGTCGTCAATAATTTGGGTGTCAGAACAGCTCGCGCTCAGATGAAATCTTTGCACTCTGAAATCACCACAGTAGGATATGTTCAATACGACGAAGATCAGCTGGTTCACATTCATCCTCGTGTCGAAGGCTGGATTGAAAAGCTCAATGTTAAAACAACGGGTGAAAAAGTTGAAGAAGGTCAAGTTCTGTACGAAATTTACTCTCCAGCTTTGGTCAATGCACAAGAGGAATTGGTGTTGGCATTAAGCCGAAAAAATCAACGTCTTATCGATGCAGCCAAAGACAGGTTAGAAGCGTTGCAATTGCCAAAAGAGGCTATCAAGAAACTAATGAAAAGCAGGAAAGTTCAGCAGAATATAGCATTTTATGCTCCTCAAAGTGGTTTTGTTGACAATTTAAATATTCGCCAAGGCTATTTTGTTAAGCCAGGGACAACAATCATGTCTATTGCAAAACTCGATCAGGTCTGGGTTGAAGCAGAAGTTTTCGAACGCCAAGCGGCGCAAGTCTATAAAGGCATGGCTGTGAGTATGATGCTGGACTTTTTGCCAGGTAAAACATGGAGAGGAAATGTTGACTATATTTATCCCAAATTGGACAATAAAACCCGAACTTTAAGAGTTAGATTGCGTTTTGATAATTCCGATTTAGCACTTAAACCCAATATGTTTGCTCAAATTGTTATTCATGTACAAAATATGGAGCCTTTGTTATTGGTGCCAAAATCAGCAGTTATCCGTTCAGGTCAAAGTAACCGCGTAGTTTTAGCATTGGGTGAAGGGAAATTTAAATCTATCGAAGTTAAAGTAGGTCGGATAGATGATGAAAACATAGAAATATTAGCGGGTCTTGATGAAGGGGAAGAAGTTGTCACGTCTGCTCAATTCTTGTTGGATTCTGAATCCAGTAAAACATCTGACTTTATCCGCATGGATCACCAGTTAGAAACGGAGAGCGATGAACTTCCCATGGCGACAACAACTGGTGTCATTAATTCCTTAATGAAGGAACATGGAATGTTAAATATTAGTCGCGATGCTATTGAAGAATGGGGCAGAGGGCCTGCAACATTGGATTTCATAGCAGACAAATCTGTTGATATTTCAAACTTAAACATTGGCGATAAAATATATTTTACTTTTAAGGTGCAAGAGGGGCAATTTATAGTAACTGAAATTCAACCTTTAGCCTCTTTTGATGAATAGGAGAACCTTATGATTGCTTCAGTAATTAAATGGTCTGTTGGCAACCGATTTTTTGTGTTGTTAGCAGCCGTCATGCTGGTTGGGATAGGATTGTTCTCATTGAAGAATACGCCTGTTGATGCCCTGCCAGATTTGTCCGATGTTCAAGTCATAATCAAAACCACATTTCCAGGACAGGCACCACAAGTAGTAGAAGATCAGGTGACTTACCCATTGACGACGGCTATGTTGTCAGTTCCTGGTGCGGTGACAGTTCGGGGCTACTCCTTTTTTGGAGACTCCTATGTTTATGTGATCTTTGATGAGCAAACTGATTTGTATTGGGCCCGATCACGGGTCTTGGAGTATTTGAGTCAGGTGGCACCGAATTTACCCAGTGCTGCTCGGCCGCAACTTGGACCTGATGCTACAGGTGTCGGTTGGGTCTATATTTATGCATTGCAAGATAAAACAGGTGAAAATGACATCAGTCAATTGCGAAGCTTGCAAGATTGGTTTTTGAAGTACGAATTGCAAACTGTTTCAGGGGTTTCTGAAGTGACCGCAATTGGTGGCATGGTTAAGCAATACCAAATAAAAGTTGATCCTGATAAACTTCGAGCTTTTGGAATTCCTTTATCTCACATTACTATGGCCATAAAGCGGGGGAATCAAGAGATTGGAGCCTCGGTCATAGAAATGGCAGAAGCCGAATACATGGTTCGAGCAACAGGCTACCTCTCCAAGGCTGAAGATATTGGAAACATTCCCTTAGGTTTAAATCAGAATGGAACTCCTTTGTTATTAAAAGACATTGCAGAAATTGATACAGGTCCTCAAATGCGACGAGGCATCGCTGAGCTGAATGGTGAAGGCGAAGTTGTTGGAGGCATTATTGTGATGCGTTTTGGTGAAAATGCCCAAAAAACTATTGATGGTGTCAAAGCCAAATTGGAACAGTTGAAAAAAGGATTACCCAAAGGTGTCGAAGTTGTCACTGTCTATGATCGCAGTCATTTGATCGAACGAGCGGTAGAAAATTTATGGCATAAACTGCTCGAAGAGTTTGGAGTAGTTGCCTTGGTCTGTATGATATTTCTCTTTCATATTCGCTCTTCATTGGTTGCCATTATCAGTTTACCTGTTGGCATACTTTCAGCCTTTATTATTATGCATTTCCAAGGTTTAAATGCTAACATTATGTCCTTGGGAGGGATTGCTATTGCCATTGGAGCCATGATTGATGGCGCCATAGTCTTGATTGAAAACATGCATAAACACATGGAACGAACCCCAATAACCAAGGAAAATCGCTGGAGAATTGTGGCGGAATCTGCCAGTGAAGTTGGACCGGCCTTGTTTTTTAGTTTATTGATTATTACCGTTAGTTTTGTACCAGTGTTTACTCTTGAAGCTCAAGAAGGACGCATGTTTGCTCCTCTTGCCTTTACCAAAACTTATGCCATGGCTGCCTCGGCTTTTTTGGCAATTACTTTAGTTCCAGTATTAATGGGATATTTTATTCGAGGTAAAATTTTACCTGAACATAAAAATCCTATCAACAAAGCGCTGATTGCATCCTATATGCCTGTTTTAAAAACTGTTCTTAAATTCCCTAAAGTGACGTTGTTATTTGCACTTGTGGTCTTGGGTGTTGGTCTGTGGCCGGTTAATAAGATTGGGAGTGAATTTATTCCGCCACTGGATGAAGGGGATTTGATGTATATGCCGACCACTTATCCAGGTGTTTCAATTGGTAAAGCACGAGAACTGTTACAACAAACAGACAAACTAATTAAAACAGTTCCTGAAGTTGTCAGTGTTTTTGGAAAAGTAGGACGGGCAGAAACTGCTACGGATCCAGCACCGCTAACTATGATAGAAACTTTCATCCAACTCAAGCCTGTAGAAGAATGGCGCGAAGGTTTGACTAAAGATGACTTAAAAAAAGAATTGGATGCCTTGGTAAAATTACCTGGTGTTACAAACGCTTGGGTTGAACCTATCAAGACCCGAATAGATATGTTGGCAACAGGAATTAAAACACCTGTCGGTATTAAGATTTCAGGGCCTCAGCTACCAGAAATTCAAAAAATTGGTAAAAGGTTAGAAGAAATTTTAGAAAATGTCCCAGGAACGGCCTCGGTTTATTCTGAACGTGTTGCTGGTGGGCGTTATATCAAAGTGGATATTCAACGAGAAAAAGCAGCACGGTACGGTCTCAATATTGCCGATGTTCAACAAGTGATTGCCAGTGCTATTGGCGGAATGAATGTGACACAAACGGTTGAAGGTTTGGAACGCTATCCTGTAAACGTGCGTTATCCACAGGATTATCGAGATTCACCAGAACAGTTGGCCTTACTACCAATAATTACAGCTAAAGGACAAAGAATCTCATTAGGGGATGTCGCCAATGTTTTTGTTGAAGATGGTCCACCTGGGATTAAAAGTGAGAATGCACGTTTAAATGGCTGGTCTTTTGTTGATATTGAAGGTGTTGATGTTGGTTCTTATGTTGTTGAAGCACAAAAAATTGTAGCCGAGCAGTTGGATTTGCCAGCAGGGTATTCGATTGGCTGGTCTGGACAGTACGAATACATGTTACGAGCCAAAGAAAAGTTGGCTTATGTTGTGCCCCTGACTTTAGCAATTATCATCATCTTGTTGTTCATGAATTTTAGGAACTTTATCGAAGTTTCAATTATTATGGGAACATTGCCTTTAGCCATGGTTGGTGGAATTTGGTTGATGTACTTGCAGGGTTTTAATTTCTCAGTTGCTGTTGGAGTTGGCTTTATTGCATTATCCGGAGTCGCGGTAGAAATTGGTGTAATTATGCTGGTTTATCTCAATCAGGCTTATCATGCCTTTGTTGAAGAATCCAAAACAAAAAACAAGCCCCTGACTATTGCAGCTCTTAGAGAAGCCGTATTGCACGGCGCTGGAATGCGCGTACGTCCAGTAATGATGACTGCCGCAGCTATTATTGTTGGTTTGTTGCCGATATTGTATGGAACAGGAACAGGCTCAGAAGTGATGAGTCGAATTGCTGCGCCTATGGTCGGTGGAATGATTAGTTCTTTGATCTTAACATTGCTTGTTTTACCCGCAGTCTATTTTATTTGGCGAAGTATTGGGGTAAAAAAATCCATCAAAGAATCCAAGTAAATTTGAGTTTTACTGAGCAGATAATTGCAGAATTGTCTGCTTAATGTAAAATAATTGAATCATGACCAAATTCAGGTAGAGGAATGTAGGTGAGAATATGAGTTATTATGCTTATTCATTCATGAAAAGTTACACTCTTCCATGTGGACTTGCACTATCGCCGTATTCTCTCTATCAGGATTTGGTTTATATTAAAACTATAGGAAATTAAATGTATTACGTTATTAACTCTAAAAAAACATTTGAACAAGCTTCATCAGATTTAGAAAGCAAAGTAGCCGAACATGGCTTTGGTGTTCTCCATGTTCATAACTTAGGAAGCACCCTAAGAAGTAAAGGAATTGACTTTAAAGAAGAGTGCAAAGTCTTTGAAGTATGCAATCCAATACAAGCTAACAAAGTTTTGTCTATCGATATGCGTCTCAACATGGCATTGCCATGCCGTATTTCTGTTTTTACAGAAAAAAATATCACTAAGATCGGCATGATAGAACCAGCCAATATGTTATCCAGTCTATCAGAAGATCCGCAGCTTGCTGAAATTGCAAAAGAAGTGGAAGAAAAAACTTTAGCCATGATTAATGAATCGAAGTAGTCTCCAAATCCCAGTATAAATGAGGCATATTCATAACTAAAAATGGTGGGAATGTAGCCCACATTGGTTATTTTTTCTGATTAAATTTACTCAATAGAGTGACCATTAAGCTTCATTTAATCAAAAAAACTATCTCAATGTGCATCTCCATCCCATCCACTCTTAGTTATGAATATACCTCAAATCACGTTTTATTTAAAACTCTATTTGTAACTATTTAGCGGCACTGTGTTTGCTCATTTTATTTAGTAAAAAACTCATTTGAGCTCATTGCCATAAATTCGATACTTGTTTGCTGTAAGAGAGTTAGAAATGATTAGCGCTTTTCTAGTTCAAACAAGTTTTACTAAAGAAAATGAACAAACACAGCTCTTAGGTTGAGTTATACTGAGTGGTTACCTCTATTTAACTGTCAGATTTGTGCTTTCTATAATAATAGTACATTCCACTGCTTAATAATACAGGGAACCACAGTGTTTTTGTGAGTATCCCTGAGAGGATGTAGGTGCTAAACAAAACAAATTTCTGATTGTTAGACAAATGGGAAATTTTTAGAATAATCATTAAAGCTAATAAAAAAAACAGCTCTGACCACAAAGATGACATGCTGGGTTTGCCTGCTGCAAAAGCAAAAGGAACATTGCTGAAGAACAAAAAAACGATGAATTTCATTGTATGGATTATCATTGACCTTTCTGTTGTTGTCAATAAATAAAAGGCTATGCAAAGAATTGGAGAGGCTTATTATTAGACATCTCCATAGTCATGGTATAATTTTACGCAAAAAAGACCCTATGAAAGGTCTTGATTTAGATAAATGGTGAGGGCGGGGATCACATATATTTTTAAGTCATTGAATATTAAAGATATGATTTTTTATAACCTAAATATTGACAACAAAAAAAACTTGTCTAGGAACCTGTCCCAGAATAGAAAATCTACTGCAGAAAAGCTGGATTTGTGCTAATTTCCGCTTTTTCTCGTCGAATAGGACACACCATAAATGATTCTTTTTTAGGTATTTAGATTGAGGATATATGACGTGATATGAAGTTAAAAAATGGTACCGAGGGCGAGAATCGAACTCGCACTTCCGAAGAAACCGGATTTTGAATCCGGCGCGTCTACCAGTTCCGCCACCCCGGCACAATTTAGGATGACAAGTATAATGTTTAATTTCTATTGTTCAAGTTTATTTTAGCAAATGTTGATAATTATTTTAAATCCAATGCGATTCGAAAGCCAAGTCTGGCATCGGTGAAATTTCCTTTGGATTTTAGTCTGTGGGTTGATGAAAATTCGTTGATGGAACTGCTCCATCCACCACCACGAATGACATGGTCTTGGCAGCCTGGATTAATCCAAGCTCGGCCATCTAGTGGGGCTCTGGTATAAGAATCATGCCAGCAATCCATAACCCATTCCATAACATTTCCTGAGATATCATTGATTTTAAATGGGTTGCTGATAAAACTCCCCACTGGAGCAGGTCCCCAGTATTTGTCATTGTATTTATCAAAACCTTTTTTCCAACGAATTCGGTGGTTTTCTTTGGATTTGTCCAATTTTCCTGTGAGGTTCTCAATGACCTCACTTGGACTGCCGTCACCCCAAGGGTAGAAACTGCTGGATCCAGCTCTTTGCACGTATTCAAATTCTGCTTCTGAAAGTAAGCGATATTTTTTGCTGGTAATTTCTGATAGCCACTTTGTGTAGGCAATGGCATCGTTCCAAGACACATGAATCACAGGGTCAAGATCATTGCCTCTTTTGCCCAAGTAGTTTTTTTGCCAATTTATTCTGTATTTGTTTTTTAAGCGTCCTGTGCGGATATCGTAGATTCTTGAAGCTCTATTTTTTTCGGCATCTGTAACATAAGAAGTGGATTGGATGAAAAGTTTGAAATCAGCGATTGAGATTTCATTTTGACTGACAGCAAAACCGTAATTAATATTCACTTGATGGGCGGGTTTCTCATGTTTGGGGCCATTTTGGGAACCCATAATAAAACGGCCTGTTGGCATTACAATCATTTTTGGTAAAATTTGACCCTTTGTGGTTTTATCGCGAATGGCATCAAAGGGTTTGAATTTCCCATATATTTCAAGGCGGTTAATGTTCGCCTGATGTTCTTCAAGTTGTACTAGTGAAATACCCATGTCTTTTAACTGCGCAAACATTCTTTTAGCACGAGCGAGATTGTCATTGGAAATCGCAAGTTCTAGCTGTTGTTGCAACCAATTGATCCGTTGTTGTTTCAAGACTTGTATTCTACTTTGTGCCAGTTCAACAGCCATCGAATTAGGAATGAGTAAGGCGGCTTTTTCTATTAGTTCTTGAGCCAGTTCAAAGTCTATTTCTTCAGCAGCCCGAAGTGCAGAGTTGATAAGAGTGCCATTAACCTTTGAAGCCAATAATTGAGCTTTAGAGTTGCTGGAATCGACGCTTAAACCTTGCTTTGCGGTATGCCATGCTCCTTCTGAATTCTCATTGGCGATTTGATTATTTTGCAGCTGTTTCGAGCCTTTGTCGTATAATTTGTTGATTGTTTTGAGCACAGAGAGCTGTTTTTGTAGTGTTTTGATGTCCTTTTTAAATCCAAGAGACTTTAATCGAGAAATTGAAGATTTTAATAGGGTTTCATTGCTGTCTTCTAAAGCGATTTCAATGCTGCTTTGCAGTCTTTGTTTGATACTGTTTGTCAGTGACTTTATGTTACCATGTTCAGGGTCTAGTGATTTTAGGTTGATCAAATAAAACAGGGCATTGTCATTTTCAGGTTGGAAATAACGCTGTTCTTGCAATGCTAATTCTGCTGCTTTAACCAGCTCATCACTGGTTAAAGCTTCTAAGGCTTGTAAGTCAAAATTCCACGCTGGAATATCGAGAATTTTATCGTAAATGGGAAACTGTGTTTCTGGGCTAAAGCTTTTAGTTGCAGGGGTGGTGTTTGACGTTTCTAGAATCAATGAATCGTTTTCAGAAGTGTTTATTTCGATTTCTGCTGAAGGGTGCTTCATGACATACAAAAATGCCACGAGCAGAAAACCAATAAATAAAACTGAGAACTCTTTAGCAGACATTACAAATCACATTGACCTCTTAATGTGTTGCATATACGACCATCAATTTTTGGATTGATTCCATTGGCTGAAAATTTGATTTGTTTAATGACCAATTGCTTTAAACTGCTGTCATTTTTGTCGCATTCTTGCAGCATTTTTTCATTAATCATGTCATAGCCATCGTGATCTGTTTTTGCGCTGATAAGATAGTTGGGAACCACCACAGTGAATGATTCTTCATCGGTAATAAGTTGATTGTTTTTAGCCCAT
>Ga0316205_10004976_pt1 | contig 11253 bp, 9 predicted proteins | sample 3monthpyrite_MG_FD_204941 | JGI IMG/M metagenome (GOLD analysis project Ga0316205, IMG submission 204941) | Microbial mat bacterial communities from mineral coupon in-situ incubated in ocean water Damariscotta River, Maine, United States -... | ecosystem: Environmental > Aquatic > Marine >...
ACCGTTGTTGGTTGCGATTACGATTACCTTGCTGATTGCGTCTTTGTTGGTTATTACGTGGTTTTTTAGGCTCTTCTTTGACTACTTTTTTAGTACCAAAAATACTTCCCCAAAGGCTTTTGATAAAGCCAGGTGATGAACTTTCTTGTTTAGTAACGACTGGAGCAGGAGCGGCCGGTGCAAGTGCTTGGACGGCAGCTTCTTCTGATGCAACTTGAGGCTGTATAGTTTGTTTGGCTATTGGCTCCTCTTTTTCAAGATTACTAGCCAGTTCGTGACTTACGTCATCAGCACTACTATCGTCAGTACGTATGCGTGTTACTTCGTAGTGAGGTGTTTCAAGTGTATTATTAGGTATTAGAATCAGATCTACTTTGTTGCGATCTTCGATTTCACTAACCATTTTACGTTTTTCATTCAATAGGAATGTTGCTACTCGAACAGGTAGCTGAGCGACTACTTTTGATGTTTTATCTTTAATCGACTCTTCTTCAAGAATACGCAGGATAGATAAGGCTAATGATTCAACACCTCGAATTGTGCCTTGTCCATTACATCGTGGGCATACAATTTGACTTGCTTCACCTAGTGAAGCGCTAAGACGCTGACGTGACATTTCAAGAAGGCCGAAACGTGAAATACGACCAATTTGTACGCGGGCTCTATCAACTTTAAGGGCGTCACGTAAACGATTCTCAACAGACCTTTGGTTTTTAGTTTGATACATATCGATAAAATCAATAACAACTAAGCCACCTAAATCACGGAGTCTAAGCTGACGTGCTACTTCATCAGCTGCTTCAAGGTTGGTGTTGAGAGCAGTTTCCTCAATATCTCCACCTTTGGTTGCTTTGGCTGAATTGATATCAATTGATACTAATGCTTCAGTGTGATCGATAACAATTGATCCACCTGCAGGTAAACGTACTTCTCGATTAAAGGCTGTTTCTATCTGGCTTTCAATTTGATAACGGGTAAAAAGAGGAACACTGTCCTGATAGAGTTTAAGTTTTTGCATATTATGAGGCATTACTTGCTTCATAAAGTCCTGTGCATTCTTAAATAACTCTTCATTATCAATGAGGATTTCATTGATATCTTTACGTAAATAATCGCGTAGGGCACGAATAATAACATTGCTTTCCTGGTAGATGAGGAAAGGAGAAGCGCGTTCACTTGATGCTTTCTCAATTGCATCCCATAGGGTAACGAGGTAATCAAGATCCCATTGAAGCTCTTCATGATTACGACCAACACCAGCCGTTCTTACGATAAGGCCCATGCCGTCTTTTATATCGAGAGCAGCCATTGCCTCGCGTATAGAATTTCGGTCTTCTCCCTCAATTCTACGAGAAACTCCACCCGCTCTAGGGTTATTAGGCATTAATACCAGATAACGTCCAGCGAGGCTGATAAAGGTCGTTAGCGCAGCGCCTTTATTGCCACGTTCTTCCTTTTCAACCTGTATGACAAGTTCCTGTCCTTCTTCAAGGACATCTTTAATATTTACTCGCCCACCGCCAGATTTCACATCTTTCTTAAAGTAGCTACGTGATATTTCTTTTAAGGGAAGGAAGCCATGGCGTTGAGAACCATAATCGACAAAACAAGCTTCAAGACTTGGTTCGATACGGGTAATTTTGGCTTTATAGATATTGGATTTTTTTTGTTCTCTGGCTGATGTTTCAAGATCAAGGTCATATAATCTCTGACCATCTACCATGGCAACACGCAACTCTTCTTGCTGAGTTGCATTCACTAGCATTCTTTTCATTTTGTAATCTCTCGGGCATTCATGCAAATTTCACTCGCATCTATATATAGAAAGTAAGATGCGTAGGTTTAGCAGAGTGCCATCTATTCTGTTTCCTGACTTGTTGCTTTAAAGCAACTAGTCAGGATATTAAATTTTGTTAGGGCAGTTATTGTTATCAATAAACATTGAGTAACTTTTTCTTTAGTGCCCATGCGTTTTGTACATGTTCAGCTGATTGACCACATTTATGCAAAGATGTGAAAAACCTTAATTGTTCTTATTTTCAATCTAGTTCTGAGTCTGCATACGGCACCTTGGATAAACCTAATGCCTTGTACTAAAAACAATTTTCTGAAATCACAATATAGCAGTGTTTCTGCATGGCATCAATTCCGATAGGCGATATGCATGGCAGCTGTTATTATTATTGAAATGAATGAATCACCCGCCAAAATCAAAACTAGCGTGCAAGTTGTTGAAATAAAAGAAGATCAAGATGGTCAACGTCTTGATAATTTTTTGTTGCGCGCTCTGGGTGATATACCTAAGTCTATGATTTATAGAATAATTAGAAAAGGTGAGGTCAGAGTTAACAAAGGCAGGATAAAACCTAATCACAGGCTGAAAACAGGTGATTTGGTAAGGATTCCTCCTGTTCGGCATGATATTGAGACATCTGAGATAAAATTACCGCAGGGTTTGTTAGGCGAAGTAGGCCGACAAATATTGTTTGAAAATAACGATTACATCGTAGTGAATAAGCCTTCCGGTCTTGCTGTACATGGGGGTAGTGGTCTTCGTTTTGGTTTGTTGGACGTAATTCGTGCAATTAGGCCTCAGCATGACTACCTTGAATTGGTGCATCGGCTTGATCGTGAAACCAGTGGCTGCCTACTGTTAGCAAAAAATCGACAAGCACTGATCTTTATGCATGAACAATTTAAGCAAAATCAGGTCATAAAGAAATACCTGGCAGGCATTGAAGGCGAATGGAAAAATGGTACAAAGACAGTCTCAGCACCTTTGATAAAAAATGCTATTCAAGGAGGCGAGCGTATTGTTGAGGTCAGCGCAGATGGCAAAAAAGCAGTTAGTCATTTCAGGCTTGTTCAGCATTATAACCGTTTAAGCGTGATTGAAGTTGAGCTGCAAACAGGTCGAACGCACCAAATAAGAGTACATGCAGCGCACGAAGGACACCCAGTAGCTGGTGATAAAAAATATGGTAATAAAACCTACAATAAATGGATTAAAGAAAAAGGATTAAAACGACTTTTTTTACATTCACACTGGTTAGAGTTTTACTTGCCGGGTGACAATGAACGGACGCAAATTAACACACCATTGCCTGATGAGCTGCAGGTAGTCTTAAATAATTTGGAATTTTGAAATTGATGAAAGATATAGAGTTAATTATTTTTGATTGGGATGGAACATTAATGGACTCAGCCAATCACATTGTCTCCTGTTTGCAGGGAGCAATTAAATTAATGGGTTTAGAAGACCGCCAAGAGTCCGAATTAAAAAATATTATTGGCTTAGGAATGCGTGAAGCGCTTCTTGCTTTATATCCAGACGAACAATCCAATGCCTTTGGTGAAAAATTTTCCGCTGCATATCGTCAGTTTTATTTTGTAAATGAGGCGCCACAAGTTATGTTTTCGGGTGCACATGAAACGTTAAAGGCACTAAGGCCGCACTTCCAATTAGCCGTCGCAACAGGGAAAAGCCGTCGAGGTTTAGATCTTGTTTTAACAGAAACAGGGCTTGATTCATTTTTTCATGAAAGTCGTTGTTCGGATGAAACGCAATCTAAACCTCATCCTCAAATGTTAGAGGAGATCTTGAAGTCACTTGATATCAATGCTGATAAAGCAATCATGGTCGGTGATACAGAATATGATTTAGAAATGGCCAATTTGGCAGGCGTGCACCCAGTAGGGGTGGCTTATGGTGTGCATGATGTGTCACGATTAAATAAACACAATCCAATACACATGCTGGATAAAATAGAAGATTTACCGAATTGGCTAAACATTACTAATAATGCTTAACTCTATTAATTCTATAGAAAGGACCGGAATATGAGTGATCAACAAAAAGAAGGCTGGGAAAAAGAACTGGTTAACAAGTTAGCCTTTGCAGCAATAACAGAACAAAGACGATCCAGACGTTGGGGCATCTTCTTTAAAATGATGTTTTTGCTTTATATTGTCTCGGTCTTAATGGTATTTGTTGCAAATGATAGTTCTAGCTCACCGGGTATGCCTAAAGGTGACCATACAGCGTTAGTGGAGTTATCTGGCATTATCTCTGCTGATAGTGATGCAAGTGCCGACATTATTATTACAGGCTTACGCGATGCATTAGAGAATAAAAAAAGTAAGGCGCTAATTATACGTGCCAATAGTCCAGGAGGTAGCCCTGTCCAGGCGGATTATATTTATAACGAAATTCTTCGTTTGCGAAAAATATACCCTGACAAACCAATCTACTCGGTTATAACTGATGCCTGTGCATCTGCGTGTTATTACATTATTTCTGCAACCGATAAAATCTATGCTAATGAAGCTAGTTTAGTAGGGTCAATTGGCGTGCTATCTGATGGTTTTGGTTTTGTTGGATCGATGGAAAAGCTGGGCATTGAAAGACGTTTATATACTGCAGGTAAAAACAAAGGCACGCTTGATCCGTTTTCACCACAAAAACCGGAAGATGTTGAGCATATGTCTAAAATGTTAGGTGAAGTGCATGAGCTGTTTATTAACTCAGTGAAAAAAGGACGCGGTGATAAATTAAAAAATGATCCTGATTTATTTAGCGGCCTCTTTTGGGCAGGGAAAAAAGCACATGCTCTAGGGTTGGTTGATGAGTTCTCCAGTTCCAGTGCCGTTGCACGTGATGTAGTGGGGCATGAAGAGATAATAGATTACACACCTGATGAACGCTTAATTGATAGGTTGTTTGATCGTTTAGGTGCATCGATTGCAAATACAGTTATGCCTAAAAATGAAATGCGGTTGAGATAAGTAATAAATCTGTTTAGGGAATGCGTGTGCTGCCACTATTAAGCTATAGGGGCTAGCGCACTTGTATTTTATAAAACCTGAAAGTTTTCATTTTTAAGCATGGCAACCAAGCGAATCAAAGGCAGCCCTATAAGAGTATTAGGGTCATCGCCTTGTAATTTTTCAAACAAAGTAATACCTAATCCTTCCGATTTAAAACTGCCTGCACAGTTGTAAGGCGTTTCTTTTAATAAGTAATTTTCAATTTCACTGGTTTTTAAGTCTCTAAAAACCACGCTAAATGGTACGACTTCACATTGAACGTTTTCTGATTGGCTATTATATAAACATAACCCGGTATAAAAGTGGACGGTTTGCCCTGATGCTTCCGTGAGTTGTTGCACCGCTTTTTCATGAGTGCCGGGTTTCCCAAGTATGTTGTTGTTAACAACTGCAACTTGATCTGAACCTATAATTAAATGATGAGTGAATTGTTTGGCGACTTCTTTTGCTTTAAGTTCAGCCAGACGAGCCACCAATGCTTGAGGTGACTCATCTTTTAATGGAGATTCATCGATATCAGGCGCCGCAGTTTCAAACGGGATGGCTAGTTTTTGTAATATTTCTTTTCTGAAAGGGGAGGTAGACCCTAATACGAGTGATGGGCTTTTCTCAGGCATAACTTATTCCAGTTCTATCAGTATTTCATCCGGGTTTACACTATCACCTTTGCCGACGTTAATGCTAACAACTTTTCCAGCAATAGGTGCTTGTATTTCAGTTTCCATTTTCATGGCTTCGGTAACCAGTATAGAATCACCCGCGTTTACACTGTCACCTTCTGATACAAGGATATCCACAATTGTACCCGGCATAGACGTTGTGACATGACCCGGTTGAGTTGCCCGTGGTCGTTTACTGCTTTTTGGACTACCCGATTGCACACTTTCAGAATCACCAATTTCGTCCAATGTTTCAACCAGAATTTCTTCTGGCATACCATCAACACTGACGTAAAATGGTCTGGTCTCTAAATTTTTATGGCCTGTCCCTGTTACTTTTATATGATATGACTCACCATGGAGTGTGACATTGAATTCAACTGGGGCGGGATGTCCTGCATTGTCCGACTGAGGTGGTTCTAGTGGCTCTGGTACAAGATTATTATCTTCACGTTGTTGCAGATAGTCTCGGCCAATTTCGGGGAACATAGCGTAAATTTGTACGTCTTCTTCAGTTTTGGCCAAATCTTTTATTTCTTTTGAGAGTTTATCCATTTCATTATCAAGCAAGTCTGCTGGCCTGCAATCTATAATATCTTCATTGCCTATCGCTTGACGTCTTACGCTAGTATTGACCTGACCGGGTGCTTTTCCATATCGCCCCTGAAGGTAATGTTTTACTTCGTTTGTAATGGTTTTATAACGTTCACCTGTCACTACATTCAATACAGCCTGTGTGCCAACTATTTGTGAAGTAGGGGTAACTAGTGGCGGGTAACCCAGGTCTTTTCTGACTTTAGGGATTTCTTCAAATACATCGTTCATATGATGTAGTGCGCCTTGCTCACGTAATTGCGAGATAAGATTGGATATCATGCCACCAGGGATCTGATTAACTTGAACACGGGTATCAAGCCCTGCAAACTCACTTTCAAATTGATGATATTTTTTTCGTACTTCATGGAAGTACATACCGATTTCCTGAATTAACTCCAAATCCAGACCCGTATCAAACTCGGTTCCTTTTAACGCAGCTACCATCGTTTCTGTTGGTGGGTGGCTGGCGCCATTAGAAAAAGAAGAGATAGCCGTGTCGATGTGATAACAACCATTTTCAATTGCTTTTAATTGACACATATCGGCCATGCCTGATGTCGCGTGAGAATGAAGATGGATGGGTATTTCAATGGCCTTGTTTAATTCAGTCACCAACTCTGCGGTGGCATGAGGCGTTAAAAGACCAGCCATATCTTTAATGGCAATACTATCGCAGCCAAGTTCCTGGAATTGTTTGGCCATGTCTACAAAGGTTTCAGTCGTATGTACCGGACTTACTGTATAGCTAATAGCACCTTGTGCATGCTTATCAACTTCTCGAACGGCTTCTATGGATACCCTTAGATTTCGAACATCATTCATAGCGTCAAAAATTCGGAATACATCAACGCCATTTTTAGCCGCTAATTTAACAAAGTTTCTAACAACATCATCAGAGTAGTGGCGATAGCCTAGTAAGTTTTGACCACGAAGCAGCATTTGAATAGGTGTGTTTGGCAAAGATGACTTTAGCTGACGCAGGCGTTCCCATGGGTCTTCTTTAAGAAAGCGTACACAGGCATCGTAAGTTGCTCCCCCCCATGCTTCCAGCGACCAGAAGCCGACTGAATCCAGTTTCTCGCATATTGGCAGCATATCTTCTGTTCGCATGCGAGTTGCTATCAAACACTGGTGAGCATCTCTAAGTATTACGTCTGTTATTTCAACCTTGGCCATTTAAGTTGATTCCTTGTTTGATTAACTGATAGTTATAAACCCATGTGCGCCGCAATGGCTGCTGCAATAACGGCTGCACGTCTACTGGGTGGGTTACGTGTTGAATAATTAATTAATTCCGGGTGTGACTCAACAAAACTGGTATCAAATTGAGCCGTTCTGAACTGTGGATTTTTTAATATTTCTAATTGATAGGGGATGGTTGTTTTAACACCATAGACGACAATATCATTTAATGCGCGATGCCCACGGCAGAGTAGTTCATCCCATTCTGCAGCCCAAACTATAAGCTTTGCACACATTGAATCGTAAAAAGGTGGAATATAATAACCCGTGTAAATAGCGCCGTCTGTTCTCACGCCGGGGCCACCTGCAGCAAAGTAACGAGTAATACGACCAAAACTTGGTAAAAAATCATTTTTAGGGTCTTCCGCATTTATACGGAATTCCATTGCGTAACCGTTATGAGTAATTTCATTCTGTTGATAACTTAATGGCAAGCCGGCAGCTATTCGAATTTGTTCTTTAACAATGTCTATCCCTGTTATTTGCTCGGTAATAGTGTGCTCAACCTGTAAACGCGTATTCATTTCCATGAAATAAAATTGGTCATCGTTATCAAGCAAAAACTCGACCGTACCCGCATTGGTGTAATCCGTGTATTTGGCAGCTTTTACCGCCAATTCACCTATGTAATTTCTTTGTTCTGGACTTAACTGGGGAGATGGCGCGATTTCTATTAACTTTTGGTGACGTCTCTGTATGGAACAGTCGCGCTCAAATAAATGGACGGCGTTGCCGTGTTCATCAGCTAATATCTGAACTTCTATGTGTTTTGGGTCAACGACGCACTTTTCCATGAAAATATCGGCAGACCCGAAGGCTTTAGTGGCTTCAGACAGGACGCGATCATAATTTTTCCTTAATTGTGTAGGGTTATCACAGCGCCGGATTCCACGTCCACCACCACCCGACGTGGCTTTTAACATAACCGGATAACCAAACTCTTCCGCTAGTTTCGCAGCTTCTTCTACATCTTTGAGGTTACCTTCACTGCCAGGGATAACAGGGACACCTGCTTGTATCATCGATGTGCGAGCTTCAATTTTATCGCCCATATGCTTGATAACATTGGATTTAGGCCCAATAAACTTAACATTACGCTGTTCACAGATTCTGGCCAACTCTGGATTTTCGGATAAAAAGCCATATCCAGGGTGCAGAGCATCGCAGCCTGCTGCAATGGCAACGTTCACAATACGGTGGGCATTTAGATAGCCTGAGAGTGAATCCGGGCCTAAATTATAGGCTTCATCTGCCTTTTTAACGTGAAGGGAATGTCGGTCAGGTTCAGTGTAGATGGCAACTGAGGTTATATTAAGCTCAGCACACGCACGCACGATACGTACTGCAATCTCTCCTCGGTTCGCTATGAGTATTTTCTTTATCAAAACGACAGTTCGCTCCTTATTAAACGTACATGAAGAACTTTCCTATTTTCTATACATTTTATCTACGCAATAGCGCCACATAAGTCAAGAAATTCGTCAGGATATTATTGAAAAAACTCAGTATTTTCGACTATTTACTTTGACAGCTGATTAATCAGCGGCTAATATACACGCCTTATGTCAAAGGGTATTCCCGAGCATATCGATTTAATGCGTGCAGCTAACCTAGGAGGCCATTTTAAGGGCACCTATAACATTGCTAGCATGAAGCGATTATCAGAACTATTGGCCGATAAGAATGGCCAGATAGCTGTTGATGTGCAATTCGGTAGAAACGAACAGAACAGGCCGTATTTCAAAGGCAGGGCAGTTGGACAACTTCAATTACCTTGTCAACGTTGTATGGAAACTATTTCAGATGACATAGATATAACATTTGAATTGATATTGGTTTCATCAGAATATCAATCCAATAAAGTAGAAGACAATTCTGAGGTGCTGATTATTGATTTAGTTCCGGCATCGTTTCTTGAAATTGTTGAAGATGAATTGCTATTGAACTTTCCATCAGTTTACATGCATGAACCAAGTGAGTGTAATGCCACTAAGTACATGCAAGATAAACGGGAAGTTCAATTAAATGAAAATGAGACACAAAAGGAAAACCCTTTTGATGCCTTAAAAGATTTAAAGCTAGATAGTTAAACTTTTTACCAGGAGCAAAGAAAATGGCAGTACAAAAGAGCCGTAGAACACCTTCCACACGTGGAATGAGACGTTCACATGATTCATTAAAGGCATCCGAATTATCTGTAGATCAGGAAACAGGCGAAAAACATTTACGTCATCAAGTAAGCCCTGATGGTTTTTACCGTGGTCGTCAAATCGTCCCGAGCAAGAACTAGAAATCAGCAAAGCCATCTTTGGCTTGGCATGCGATATAAAGACTGCAGATGTGTTCTTTTTGGGACCGCTGCAGTCTTTGTCGTTTAATATGTCTCTGATATCGAATAGATGAAACCAGAATACACCATTGCTATTGATGCCATGAGCGGCGATTTTGGCCCTGAAATTGTGTTGCCTGCCGCAATTGAATTCATCAAAAAACGCAAAACAGTTTGCTTGATTCTGGTTGGTCAAGAAGAAGAGTTACGTCCGCGATTGCAAGCTTTAGGTAGTTCAGAAAACGAAAACCTACGCATACACCATGCTTCGCAAATTGTGGAAATGGACGAATCACCCTCTAAAGCGATGCGTGGCAAAAAAGATTCATCTATGCGTATCGCGTTGAATCTTGTAAAAGAAGGCAAAGCCGATGCCTGTGTTAGCGCTGGTAATACAGGTGCGCTCATGGCGACGGCACGTTATGTTTTAAAAACCCTTTCAGGTATCGATAGGCCTGCCATTATTTCGAGCTTGCCTGCCATTAGTGGCCATACTCACGTTCTTGATTTAGGCGCCAATATTGATTGCACTTCTGATCAACTTTTTCAATTTGCTGTAATGGGTTCTGTTTTGGCCAGTGCGATTGATAATATAGACAAGCCGAAAGTTGGCTTACTAAATATTGGCGAAGAAGAGATAAAAGGTAACGATAAAATAAAAGTTGCAGCACAGTTACTGTCAACAAGTGATTTAAATTACATTGGTTTCGTCGAAGGTGACGACATTTATACAGGCGATGTTGACGTTGTTGTTTGCGATGGTTTTATAGGCAATGTTGCATTGAAAGCGAGTGAAGGGCTAGCTAAGATGATTAGCCATTATATGAAAACTGAATTTAAGAAAAATATACTTACTCGACTAGCAGGCTTGATTTCCATGCCAGTGCTCAAAGCGTTTAGAAACAGAATTGACCCACGAAAATATAATGGTGCCAGTCTTGTAGGCTTACGTGGTATCGTTATTAAAAGTCACGGTGGTGCTGATGCAATGGCATTCGCCAATGCAATTAACATTGCGTTAATTGAAGTAGATAAAGCGGTTCCACAAAAAATAAGTTCTAATTTGGAATCATTGCTCTCAGAGAGGCATTTCGATTGAGTTACGCAAGAATTCTGGGTACAGGTAGTTACCTACCCGAAAAAATTATCAGTAATTCTGATCTTGAAAAAACAGTTGATACCAGCGATCAATGGATTCAAGAAAGAACGGGGATTAAAAAACGTCATGTTGCTGCTGAAAATGAAACGACATGTGATCTGGCAGAAAAAGCAGCTCGTAATGCGATGGAAGCGGCCAATCTAACCGCTAAAGATATTGACATGGTGATTGTTGCTACAACAACACCCGATCGTGTTTTCCCAAGCACAGCCTGTTTGCTGCAGCAACGTTTAGGTATTTCTGGCGGCGCGGCTTTTGATATACAGGCTGTATGCACGGGTTTTGTTTATGCCATGGGTGTTGCAGAAAAATTTATTATCACCGGCTCCGCAAAAAATATTTTAGTCGTCGGTGCTGAAACATTGTCGCGCATAGTCGATTGGACAGATCGATCAACCTGTATTTTGTTTGGTGATGGCGCAGGTGCGGTTGTGCTCGGT
>Ga0316205_10004977_pt1 | contig 11252 bp, 6 predicted proteins | sample 3monthpyrite_MG_FD_204941 | JGI IMG/M metagenome (GOLD analysis project Ga0316205, IMG submission 204941) | Microbial mat bacterial communities from mineral coupon in-situ incubated in ocean water Damariscotta River, Maine, United States -... | ecosystem: Environmental > Aquatic > Marine >...
CGTCTGTTTCTCTAACCGAATTCCACTCGTTTCTGGGGCCGCTATTCGTTGGGAAGGGCAACTGACGACGTTTATGATGACTGACCAATCTCCCTGTTATCGTTGTTTATATGACGAGCAAAGTTTTAATGATCAGAGCTGCTCACAAAATGGTATCGTCGGGCCGGTTGTCGGCATCATTGGTACAATGCAAGCATTGGAAGTGATTAAAGTTATTACTGGAGCAGGTCAACCGTCTGCAGCAGAATTAACTTTGTTTGATGGTCTGGACAATTCTTTTTCGAAAATCAAATACGCAAAAAAAATTGATTGTCCCGTTTGTGGTTAGTAGCTCATTCTGCTTTGGCCACGCTCACCTTCGCACATTGATTCTGCGCGCTAAAAATCGACTTTGGCGTTACAAAGGGATAAGTTTCGCCCATCTCAACCCAATCTCCTGCCTTTATCTGATCGATCCTTAGATTGACTGGGTAGGCAATCGCTTGATTGTCAAAGGATTTGATTATTTGCACCTGACCTGCCGGTAACGCAGACAAAGCTTCAGTTTGTTGTTGATAATAAAGTCCCAGTAATTCACCTGTCACAAAAGAGCCATTGTTAGATTTCAGGAATAATTCGTTTTGGTCGTTCCTGATCACTTTGGCCAATCCGGGTTTTTGATTGATATATTGCACGGCCTGTAATATCAAATAGTTACTAGCCGCCAGAAATGCTTGCCCCGGCGTTGTTTGGAGATATTCTTCGATAGTTTGGTTCTGGTTAAGCGCCGAAGTTAAAGATTGAGTCTGTTGATTAAGATCACAATTGGAGAGTGTTGTTTCTATGGATTGGGACCAGTCGGCAATATATTTACTGGCGCTGCTCACTCTTAAGGATAATTTAACCTTTGCATTTTTGGCATTAGCAAACCATCGGTCTACATTGGCATTTTGCTCTTTCCACCAGATATCATCCGGGGCGTAATCAAATGGCAATTGATATTGTTCTATCGATAACTGAAAACGGTAGTCTGCAGACTGGCTATTAGTCGCTTCAGTGGTAAAATAGCGACTCGCATTGACCAGACTGGAAAATAACAAATTAGTTTCCAGAGGAATTTTACCGTGGTTGAAATAGTCTGCCTTTTCCTGACGAATTTCTAGGGGGATCCCTGAAAAATTTTTAATTGATAAAATTTGAATGGCAATGGGGTGGTCAGGCACCTGCTGCCAGTTTAAATGGCTGAATTTTGCTGCTTGCTGGTACTCCAATTTAGAGACTATCGGGACAGGCTCAAAAAGAGATGTTGCAGATAGGGGCCTGCTGGACAAGCTTAATGCGATGATTATTATCACGGCCACAATTATTCTGTTTTGGTTCATAGGTTTTATCCGAATCCCTGAGTTGAGATACTAGGTTATCGGCAGGCAAAGGGGGAGTCTTTAATTAAATGCTTATAGACGTTGAGACAATTTTTGACGACGGCTAACAACCAAAGCTTGTAAAGGGTCTAATTGAGAGGTATCTGTTTTGATTATTTTGAAGCGTTGCTGATTAATCAATTCGATAAGCTCTTTTTTTGTAGGTTCGGTAATTTTTTTCCCACCGCCATCCGAAAATATATAACGCTGTGTGGTTCGCGATATCAACATCAAAGATGCTTCGATCCAACGATCGTTTTCGAGCATGATCGCGACTACGGAACCTGGACCTAGTTTCCTGAGCATGCCTTTGCTTTTGAATCGTTTTTCAGCTTCAATTTTTTCGAGTGCAATAATTTTCTCATGAGACTTCCGTTTTTCTTGCTGGATTGCGAGTCTGCGAATTTCTATTTCTTTCTTTTCTGCTTCCAGTCTTTGCAATACTGCCTGTTTGGCTTTTTCTTCTAGTTGTTGCTGTTGTTTTTGATTAATGAACTTTTGTTGTTTATAAGCTTTAAATTCAAGTTCCAACACTTCGATTTTTGCGTTGAGCTCTCTTGTTAAAGCAGCAATAGAATGACTAAAATGAATTTCTTCATCTTCAATAAACGCGTTTAGACTTTCAGCTAAGTATTGTTGTTGATCAAAACCGACTGTCACTAGCAATTCACCCGATAAATTAACAAAATAGAGTTTTTCTGTGAGTTGGTTGTTCATCAGCAGTTGGCTTCTTACTTTTTCTCCTTCATTTTGAAGATAATACCAGCGCCCTTCAATTAAGCTTTGAATCTCAAAGGTTGCTTTGTCAGGTGTTGACCATTCATTAAATGGATCGATATCGTATTCTTCGTCAGCAAAGATATCGGCGCTGATCATAACGTCCAAATGAACGCGTTTGCCATCGAGTTTCTTTCTGTGTAATTCTTCAATTTCGAGGAAGAAGTCTTTTACGTATTCATTAACAAGTTTCTGCTCCTCAAAATTGACAAATACTCGTTTCATGGTGGCGGGTACATCGGCCTCAAATCGTGTTTTGTAATCAGGATCACCAAAAGCACAGGTAACGCTCCAGGCGATGGTATCCATGTCGGTCAATAGTTGCTGACATTGCTTACTTTTCGAACCATGTTTTAAAATTATTTTATGCAGAACTGATTGAATTTGGTTTTCGAAAAAATCGAGTAAAAATATGGGGATTTCATCACCTTGAGTTTTTGATTTTATCAGGTGTGAGGTATAAAAATCTGCTTCTATTTTGCGGGATTTTTTTTCAATTTCTGACAATAGTTTAGATTTATTGACATTTACTTTTTCTTCAAATCCTTGAAAATATTCATCCAGTCGCCGATTGGCAACAGCAAAGGTTTTGACGGACACCTGATCTCGACTGGCTAATCGGTTAATTAGCAGTTCGATAGCATGTACAAAATAGCTGGCCAGTTTGCCGGCATTCTCATCAAAATGAAAACCTATATTCACCATTTTTTCTAAAAACGTTACAGCAACATGTTTTTGGTTGTCTAGGAAACTTAAGTCGTCCAGGGCTAGACGAGTAAAGGCCAACTGAAGGCTATTAAGAATATGGTAGTATTTTTGGTGATATTCGGTATTGACTCTTAAGTAGTTAAAAAGTATTTCAACCACTTGCAGAGCATTTTTTTCATAGGAAGCTAGTGGTCGTCCTTTAATAAAGTCGACGTCATTAAGCATTTTGAGAACCGATAGTTCTTTAGATTGGTTGGCGGTTATTTTGGTAGCCAAATAGGTTAAAGCATCTGATAGCTCTTTTGGGCTGATCAGATCTTTACGCCAATCTGAACTTCGAGGTTCATAGAAGATTTTTTCTTCGAGGCGTCTATTGTGCTTTAACAGGCTGCGAAGCTTCCTAGACATGTGTTATTTTATCCATCGGGTCGTTCAGTAAATATAGTCCAGTAAGCATTTTAAACCAATAATTTATGTTTATAAATGCTTGTTACGGCAGAATTTTTATTATGATTGTGAAATGGTACCGTAATTCTTGCCAATATAGCGGCGGTGTGGCTGCTGCACATTGAGGTGGGATGGGTATATATGGTCTAATCAGTGCTAGTTAGTTTTGCTAATCGACTAAAAGCGGTTAGAATGTCGAGAAATAGCGCAGACTGCTTGTTGCATTTCGGACTTTCGGTCGATTTACCCAATTGATGAGACTAAATAAAAATTATGAATTTCTTAGAATTTGAACGCCCAATTGCGGAAATGGAAGCTCAAATAGAAGAGTTACGCTTGATGGGAGATGATAGCGAAATAAATATAAATGATGAGATTGAACGGTTGCAGGCAAAAAGTAAGGAGCTGACCACACAAATCTTTTCTAAATTAGATGCCTGGCAGGTTGCCCAATTGGCCAGACATCCGCTACGTCCTTATACTCAGGATTATATTAATCTTATCTTTACAGATTACGATGATTTGGCGGGCGACCGAGCCTATGCCAATGATTTGGCCATTATTGGCGGACCTGCCAGATTGGACGGAAAGCCTGTGATGATTATCGGTCATCAAAAAGGACGAGATACCAAAGAAAAAGTGGCTAGAAATTTCGGTATGCCCCGCCCAGAAGGATATCGAAAGGCACTTAGATTAATGGAAATAGCAGAAAAATTTAATTGGCCAATCATTACCTTTATCGACACTCCCGGTGCTTATCCGGGTGTTGGCGCTGAAGAAAGAGGCCAAAGTGAGGCAATTGCGCGCAATCTAAAAATGATGTCGCAGTTAAAAGTACCAATAATTTGTACGGTGATTGGTGAGGGTGGTTCCGGCGGTGCATTAGCTATTGGGGTTGGTGATAAAGTTAATATGCTGCAATACAGTACCTATTCGGTTATTTCTCCAGAGGGATGTGCGTCCATATTGTGGAAAAGTGCTGATAAAGCATCGAGTGCCGCCAAGGCCATGGGGATTACCGCCAGGCGATTAATTAAGTTGGATTTAATCAATTCTATAGTCGAAGAGCCTGAAGGTGGCGCACATAAAGATCATCCGTCGATGGCGATTAATTTGAAAGCCCAATTGCTAAATGATCTAGCCGAATTAGAACAGTTGAGCAAGGACGATTTACTCGATAAACGCTATGAACGATTAATGTCTTTTGGTGTTCAGGAAGACTGGGACTAAGTTCTACCAGCCTATGCATTTACTCGAATCAGCCCTATTTGAACACTTAGAAAAAATAGTGGCTGATAATCCCACCCTGGAATCGACGCAATCTCTCGAAATTATTGTTGCTTTTAGCGGGGGGCTTGATTCCTCAGCATTACTTCATTCGGCGTTTAATCTATTACAGTCCGGGCATATTTCTCAACTTTCTGCAGCGCATGTCAATCATGGGTTGCAAATACAGGCAGACCAATGGCAAGTTCACTGCCAGAGCATCTGTAATCATTACCAGATCCCTCTATTAAGTAAGGCTTTTGATTTGGCTCGTCAGGGTAAAACCAGTGAAGCCGATGCAAGAGCTTGTCGTTATCGATTTTTTGAGCAATGCATTAAAGAGAACCAAATACTGCTTTTTGCTCATCATTCAGATGATCAGGCGGAGACTATGCTGTTTCGTTTGTGCCGTGGCACCGGCATCCATGGATTAGCGGGCATTCCCGAAGTAAGAAAATTTCATCAGGGTTTTATACTCAGACCTTGGCTAGATTTTTCAAGAGATGATTTGTCGCAGTATGCCGACGAATGTCAAATTAGCTGGGTAGATGATCCCAGTAACCTGTCTAACAAATATAGTCGAAATTTTATTCGTAATGAAGTGATTCCCTTGCTTCGTTCAAAATGGTTGACCGTCCCTAAATCAATTGCCCAGTTTTCCAGAATCGCTAAAGATCAAATCGAAATTTTGGATGAGGTCGCTGCGCAAGATCGATTAAGCGTTGAAATACAGCCCGCGATTTTGGATATTTTGGCGCTAGCGAATTTATCCCATGCAAGACAAAGAAATTTATTGCATTTTTGGGTCAAAGATTATACTCATCAAGCGCCTTCTACTGCAGAAATCGATGAAGTCATAAAGCAATTATATTTTTCGAATGCCTCACAGATCAATGATAAAAAATCAATTAAAGTTCGAGCGGGCAATGGTTGGATCAGAAGTTTTGATCATCAGTTATTTTATTATTTACATGATGAACCTGAAGCGGTCCGGGAAAGTAGGGTATGGCAAAATATTAATCGAAACCTGAGGCTAGATAACGGCTTGGTCATCTGTTCTATGAATAGCATGGAGCCATCCGATGATAATGATTTTGAAAAAATGGACACCACTCAGAACCTGCCGGTAAGATTACCAAATGAAAATGAAGTAGTGAGTGTGCGACCGAGAGTGGGAGGCGAGTTAGCACAGCCTGAATATCGCAGACATAGTGCTGAGTTAAAAAAGATTTATCAGGAGCTAAGAATACCGAGCTGGAAAAGAAAGTGGTTGCCACTTATTTATTATAACGATCGGCTAGTAGCGGTACCTGGAATTTTTAGTAATAAGGAAATGCAGGTTGAAGTTAATGGGATCCTCTTCTATCAAAAGAAAAAAAGTCCAAGCGAAGCTCGCTAGCTTAGTCGACAGCTACGTCACAGTTACTTGAATTAATGAGTCACGGCCTAAATTAATGGCCCCCGATTTAAAGACCTATTGAGACTTCATCAATGTAGGCGTATTTTTGGTTAACAGCTCTGTTAGCATATCAAGTTTCGCTCGATAGAGTTTTTGGGTATTGTTGTCGTGAGTATTATCGAGGGCTTTATTAATCGCTTTTTTTGCATGGTCAGGATTTCCAAGTTGTAATTGTGAGCGAGCAATACCGGCAAATCCTTCGTGTATATAAGGAGCCAGTTTGTTCGCTTTGCGATAATATCTTATCGCCTTATCATATTCCCTCGAATTGTAGGCAGTATTACCTAAACTAATCCATTTGTAGGGGTTTAAATCATTTTTGCGCCCAATCTGCTCGGCGATTGCCTTGGCTTCACTAATTCGATTTTGTGATCTTAATAGCGAATGGTAATTATTTAATAGGTCTAGTTTTTCCTGAGAATTTGCAATGCCATAAAGATACAGTTTTTCTGCATAATCAGGGTAACCAACATTTACATGTAGAAGCGCCATGATATTGATGGCGTGTGAGTGATTTGGCTTTAATTTTAATGCGGCGTCTAGATACCAATAAGCGAGATTGTGATCTTTTAGAATCATCGACTCTACTGCCTTGTTAGTGTAATACATCGACTTAAATTCTGCTTCATCAACGTTTCTTAATACATGTGAGCGAAAGGTCGGAAAGTAGTCAATATAAATGCGGCCTCTAACTATCCGCCAGGCGTCAGGACCTTTGGGAGTTGGAGAAAATAAGATCGATCTGATATGTTGGGAACTAACGATAATATTGCCTTCCTTTTTGAAGACTGGAGCTGTTTCTACCAGTTGATAGTCAATCTCTACATTCGCCAAGTCGGCCAATGTTTTAGTTAATATTGCTAGAGATAAACAATTTCCTTTATTTTGTGTCAAAGACTCCGCCGCATTTAAGGTTTCAGAATAATAGTTAAAATCAGTTAGATGACTTTCTAAATATTGGTAGACCCGTCTGTGAGGCTCGTTAGAGCTATATTGTTGACTATTAAACGCTTCCAGGAAATTTTGTTTTTGGTCGGAGGTTAAAGAATAAACTTGCTCGATTGGAATAATATTTCTGGGCTCGCCAAAAAAGGAAGATGATAGTAATTTAGGCAGTGGCGGTATGGTATTTTTTTGACTGGCTGATTCGGATTGTGTGGAGGAGGATTTAGTATTTGATAGACTGGAACACGCTGATACTAATATTGTGGCGGCAACTAGCAAAAATTTAATTTTCATAAAATATTTATCTTCCTAAAAATATGGGTCTATCGTAAACGAAATCCATTATTTACTCCCATTATTATCAATAATTAGAATAGCGATAAATAAATTTCTTTTTTTTGATCGAACTATTAACATCATCTTACAACATTCAAAATACTCTGTCTGCTAATTTATCTAACCTCCAGCCCTCATATCATCAGGCGTTCAGTTTAAAAGTGTCGCGCTTTTATTGTTTACACATTTTGAAATAACTTTTTAATAAGATTAGTGCAAACTATTGGTTATGCTCTAACGTCCTAAGAAATAGTAATTGTAATTTCGATTGGGGAAATCATATGAATAAGAAGATCATTAAGGTCGTAGCACCCGTTGCTATCCTGCTTGTCGGTATTGGCTCTTTTAAAATGCTCGAAGCCGGTAAACCGATACCTGAAAAGAAAACCGAAGAAATCAGACCATTGAGTGTTTATGTCGAACATGCAGCTCAAAAAGATGTTTCGTTATTAGTTTCAACACAAGGTGAAGTTCGTGCGCGAACTGAAGTTGATCTGGTCGCACAAGTCGCCGGGCGGGTGGTTTCAATATCCACAGAATTTACGGAAGGTGGGATTGTTGCCGAAGGTGTTTCACTAATCAACATCGATGATGCTGATTACAAACTCGCTTTGGCTCAGTCTCAAGCAGCGGTCGCAGAAGCGGAAGTTGGCGTTCAGGAAGCGTTAGCCATCGCCGATGTTGCGCGCAAACAATTGGATCGTACAAAAAAACTATCCCCATTGGCGCTCAAATTACCTCAGGTCGCACAAGCAAAGGCAAGATTGGCAGCCGCTCGCGCCTCACTTTCTCAGGCTGAATTAAATCTTGCTCGAACCAAAATATCATTACCTTTTAATGGCCGTGTTACCGAAAAAAGTGTGGATATAGGACAATATGTAAGCCCCGGCATTTCCATGGGTCGCGCGTTTTCGACTGATGTGGTTGAAGTTCGCGTGCCCTTGGATGATGATGAGTTGGCCTCTTTAGATTTGCCGATCGGTTTTGTTGCCAATGGTGAAGAGCCATTAATAGTCGACCTCAGCGCGAGGGTTGCTGGAAAAATACAACATTGGCAAGGTGAGTTAGTTAGGCTGGATGCGGCTATCGACAGTCAGACACGTACCTTGTTTGGTCAAATAGAAATAAAGTCACCTTACGATAAAAATGTTTCTCAAAATGGTATGCCGTTAGCGGTCGGTATTTATGTGAATGCTGAAATTAAAGGGCGTCGTATCAGCGATGCAACGGTTATCCCAAGAGATGGTTTAAGAGCGGGTAATAATGTGTTTGTGATTGACTCAGAGGACAAACTTGATGTTCGAAAAGTTGACGTAGTACATAGCTCATCTACCATGGCGATCATTGGTTCAGGCGTTCAACCGGATGACAGAGTGATTGTCTCTTCCATTCGAAATCCTATTCCAGGAATGCGGATTTCTGCTTTGAATACAGATGTTGCTGATAAGGATGACGCTAACGATATTGACGAAGAAGAGAAAAAAGCCATCGCTCTTGCGGGAGCGCTATAATGCAGAGAATGATTGCTTGGTGGGCAAACAACCCTGTCGCTTCAAATTTGCTAATGGTCGGAATTTTACTCGCTGGCGTATTAGGTTTTTTTTCGATGGAAAGAGAGACCTTTCCTTCGTTTAAGCCAAGCCAGGTTAAAATTGAATTTGTTTGGCCCGGCGCAGCGCCTCAGGAAGTTGAAGAGCAGATCATTATTCGCATGGAAGAAGCGCTTAGTAATCTAGACAATGTTTATCGGATTTATTCAACCGCCACTGAAAACTATGGCGAAGTGGAAATTGTCACTTACCCATCGGTTGATATGGAAGAGTTTTTAAATGAAGTAAAAGGCATTGTTGATTCGGTAAATGCGCTGCCAAGGGACATGGAAAATCCTCGAGTAAGTCGGGTGATTTATCGGCAAGAGGTTTTGCGGGTGGCGGTTCATGGAAATCTGGATGAACGCACTTTAAAAAATCTAGCGGAAGATATTCGAGACGAAGTGGCCGCGCTGCCTTATGTCTCTATCGTTGATTTATTCGGAACTCGGCGAGAAGAAATTACGATTGAAGTTTCAGAAGATTCTTTGCGTAAGTACGGTCTTAGTTTTGCTGATGTTTCGGAGGCGATCCGGGGAAGTTCGATCAATGTTTCTTCAGGTCGGGTAAGAACAGAAACTGGCGATGTTTTACTCAGAGCCAGAAATCTTGCAAATTCTGAACGTGAGTTTAAAGAAATTATTATTCGCCAAACTGAAAGTGGTGCAATTGTTCATTTAGGTGATGTGGCTAGCATAGTCGATGGATTTGAAGATGAAGAAATTCTGGCGACCTTAAATGGTGAACCGGCGGTGTTGGTTCAAATCATGTCGACCGATAAAATGCAAATAGTAAAACTAAGTGATTCCGTTCGTAGCTGGATGACGAAAAGAGAAAAAACATTACCAGAAGGCGTCGGTTTATCCATTTGGTTAGATCAGGCCGATACCTACAAGTCTCGGATGAATACCATTAGTAGCTCAGCCAGTCTTGGACTATTACTGGTGTTTCTGGTGTTATTTTTATCTTTACGACCTAAGGTGGCTTTTTGGGTGACCGCAGGAATTGCGGTCGCTTTTTTGGGCACCTTTGCGATGTTACCAGCCAATGATGTTTCGCTCAATATTTTATCTACTTTCGCTTTCTTACTGGTACTCGGAATTGTGGTAGATGATGCGATAGTTGTCGGCGAAAGCATTTATGAGCATAGCCACAAACATAAAGGCGTCGACGCATCTGTAAAAGGTGCCATGGCGGTATCTAAACCGGTTATTGTTGCGGTCTTAACCACCATCGTCGCATTTGCACCATGGTTTTTCTTAACGGGTGAAGACGCACAAGCAACCAAACAATTGTCGATTGTAATAACCGCGGCTTTAACTATTTCCATTATCGAAGCTTTCTTTATTTTGCCTGCTCATTTGCGTCATCTAAAACATCGTGAAAAATTAAGTCGGTTTGCCGCATGGCAAAAAAAGATTGAACGAAGTCTGGTTAATTTTGCGCGCAATACTTACCGCGGTTGGGTGAGCGCGGCAGTGAAACATCGCTACATTACCACCAGTGCGTTTCTTGCATTGTTTGTTATCAGTCATGGTATTTTCAGCAATGGTTGGGTTAAATTTAGTTTCATGCCGGAAGTTGAAGCTGAAATTATATTCCTGAATGTGACTTTGCCCACTGGCACCCCTTACAATCGGGCGCTTAAAATCTTAGACCAACTGCAACAAGCAGAACGCAAACTAATCGATGAAGTCGAAACGCGAGCTAAATCCGAAGGCGGCACCGGAAAATTAATTCAAGGTTGGTATACCCGTTCAAGGAGAGACAGTGTGATTGCCATTATCAGTTTAGCGCCGCCTGAAGTCAGAGATCTATCGGCCAAAGAAGCGGCGTTAAGACTGAGAGAGTTAGTCGGCGATGTACCTGATGCGGATGAAATAGAAATCAACTACACTATGAATAATTCCACGCCGCGAGTGAGTTTTGTATTGAAGCACCGTGATATGAAAATGCTGCAAAATGCCGCCAATGATCTCAAAGCGAAATTACATGAATATGAAGGTACTTTTTATGTTCGCGATAATATGCGCGGCGAAACTTTTGAACTGCATCTTAGTTTATTACCCGGCGCTGAAAAATTGGGGATCGATTTAGCCACGGTTTCCGAGCAAGTGCGTCAAGCTTATTACGGGGAAGAAGTGCAGCGCATACCCAGAGAAAATGGTGACGTAAAAGTGATGGTTCGCTACCCCAAAGAATCTCGTTACAATCTGGAAAGCTTAAACAACTTTAGAGTTCGTACTAGTGACGGTCGTGAAATTCCATTGTTGTCAGTGGTCGACATTGAAGTTGAGGCAGGCGTTCAACGAATACAGCGGCAGG
>Ga0316205_10004978_pt1 | contig 11251 bp, 8 predicted proteins | sample 3monthpyrite_MG_FD_204941 | JGI IMG/M metagenome (GOLD analysis project Ga0316205, IMG submission 204941) | Microbial mat bacterial communities from mineral coupon in-situ incubated in ocean water Damariscotta River, Maine, United States -... | ecosystem: Environmental > Aquatic > Marine >...
TATGAAAGCTTATCCCGTTAAATGGCGCGTCTCCGATCTGGATGCCAATTCCAACACGGTGGTCATTGAGACCATGGAACTCACCTATCAACGTATGCAAGTCATGAGAATATAACGCGATGCCTGTGGAAATTAAAGAGCTTGTGATTCGTAGCAAAGTCACTTCTTCAGTTGACGCTTCGAGCGAGCAGAATTCAGTCACTCAGCTCACAGGCGAGTTACAACCTGTCGGTGATTCAATGAGTAATAATGATGCCATCATTCAGGAATGTGTGCGTCAGGTGTTGCGAATTTTAAAAAAGAAAGAGGAACGTTAAATGGCGCTTAACCTGTTTAACAAACTACAAAAATTAACCATAAATGCTTATGGCAATGCCCTGCGTGCCGGCCTTCCTAAACCGGGTAGTAGCTTTAAAGTGATGTTTAACCCCGAATCACTCAGTACCTCACATACTAATAAGTTCAGCCATTTACAGGGCATAGCGACTACTGGGCGAGAAGCTAAATATACTTACAGTCGATCAAATGTCATCTCCCTGAAATTGGTACTCGATGGCTCGGGGGTAACCGACTACGGTATCAGCTCGCTGCTGGGTAAGGGCACAAAATCGGTGGCAGAACAGATCAATCAGTTCATGAAATTATGTTTTCATATGGATGGAAAATTACACCGGCCCAAATACCTGAAAATTCAATGGGGCGATGGTGTGTTAAAAGATTTCAGCTGTATTTTAAAATCAGTCGATATCGAATACAGCCTGTTCGACAGAAACGGCGCGCCGCTGCATGCGGTTTTGACAACAAAATTTGAAGAAGATATCGGGTCACAAAAACGCAACCGAAAAGCAGGCAAATCTTCGCCTGATCTGACCCATAGCCGAATTGTCAAACACGGAGATACCCTGCCCCTACTGTGCAAAGAAATTTATGGTTCTTCACGACATTACTTACGCCTCGCCCAGGTAAACAATATCAACGATTTTCGTAATCTGACGCCAGGACAGGAAATTATCTTTCCACCCCTTAACACTAACGAAACAAATACTAATGAAGTGAATACTAGCGAAACCAATGCTAGCGGAATAAATGGATGAGTGCAGTAACGGTTACCATCTTAAGTGAAAGTAAAGTGATGGATCCTGTTTATGAGGTGCTGTCTATAGATATCGTTAAAGAGGTTAATCGTATTCCTTATGCACAGATCATTCTGCTCGATGGTGATGCTGCCAAACAACAGTTTGCCATCAGCGATGAGTCTTTTTTTGAACCGGGCAAAACTATCGAAATCAAACTGCGTTACGAAGATGGCAAGAGCAAAGAAGTCACGGTCTTCAAAGGTTTGGTTGTACGCCATGCCCTGGAGGCTAACGATCAGGGATCACTGCTCACAGTAGAGATGAAAGATGCTGCGATTAAACTGACGCACGCGCGCGAAAGCGCCGTTTATCATAATAAAACCGACAGCAAAATCATTGAAACATTGATTAGCAAAAGTAACCTTAAAAAAGGCGTGCTGGCGGCCACTAAAGCAGAACACGCTGAAAGTGTTCAGTATTATTGCACCGATTGGGATTTCATCCGCTCACGAGCAGATGCCAACGGCTTATTGGTGGTGGCTAACGATGGCGAAATTTCGCTCTCCGAGATTAAGTTTAACGGCAAACCAAAACACACGTTTGAATTCGGCATCAGCAATATCTTCAATTTTGATATCGAAGTTGATGCCAGTCATCAATACGCCGAAATCCAGAGCGTGACCTGGGATGTCAAAACTCACAAGCTGACCAAGGCAAGTAAAGCTCAGGACTTTAACCTGCAGCAGGGTAATCTGAAGGCTGCAAAAGTGGCCGAAGCGGTGGGTAGCAAGTTACAAAGCCTCACTGACGCAGTACCGCAAGACCCAAAAGCACAGCAAGCCTGGGCTGATTCGAACCTGATTAATAGCCGTATGACAATGCTGCGCGGACGCCTGTCCGTACCCGGTTTTGCTGACATCCAGTGCCTGGATTTAATGGAGGTATCCGGTGTGGGCAAGCGTTTCAACGGCAAAAACCTGATCACTGGACTGCGCCATCGAGTCGATGAAAGTGGCTGGTTAACGGATGTGCAATTTGGTCTTGGCGCCGAAGCTTTTGCCAGCAAAGCAGACGTGATGGATGCACCTGCTGCCGGCCAGTTACCCGGCGTCAATGGGCTGCAGATTGGTGTGGTAAGCGCTTTTAAGGAAGACCCTGACAAAGAATTTCGTGTCAGTATTAATTTACCGGGGCTCGGTGAAAGTGCGGAACCTGTCTGGGCACGACTGGCCTCACCCGATGCCGGCAAAGAGCGCGGTTATTTTTTTCGCCCTGAAACCGGTGACGAAGTCATCGTCGGCTTTTTTAATGATGACCCTCGACAGGCAGTGATCCTCGGTGCCATGTTCGGCTCAAAAAACGCCCCCCCCAAAGACCTGGCCAGCATAAATGAGAAAAACATTTGCAAAGCCATTGTCAGCAAAACCGGTACCACCATCGGTTTTATAGACGATGCCAAATCATCGCTATTTATAGAAACACCATCGAAGGCCAAAATTTTACTTGATGACGATACTGAAACCATTCTACTCGCCGACCAGAACGGCAACACCCTAACAATGAACAAAGATGGCATCACAATTAAAAGCAGCAAAGATTTAATGTTTGAAGCCAGTGGCAATGTTGAAATAAAAGGCAGCAAAGTTGATGTCAAATAACGGATTAACCCACTCATGAGCAAAACATCATTCTTAGGTTCAGGCTGGCGCTTTCCACCCACATTTTCTGCGGGTGGTGCCGATGTGGCCATGGTGAGCGAAAATGAAGATATCGAGCAATGTTTGCAAATTTTACTTGCGACGCGTCTGGGTGAACGCGTGATGAAAGATGACTTCGGTTGTGACTTGCAGGATTTGCTGTTCGAGGAAATTGACCAAAGTCTGGAGAATAATATTACCAGCATGGTGACGGATGCCATTTTGTACCACGAACCGCGCATCATAATGGACGATCTGGTTGTCTCGCAAAATGAAAGTCAGGCAGGGCTGTTACTGATTAGCATTACCTATACGGTGCGCACAACCAACTCGCGATACAACATGGTGTATCCCTTTTATATTAACGAAGCTGCCTCTCAGGGTACCTTTTAAATGGACCGTTATTTTGCCTGATTTCATACTTATAAACGGTGACAAAGCCAACTTTATTCCCAGCTTTGGTGCCGCGATTGTGACGGTAAAACCCGGCACACTAGAAGGTACTGGACCCGCCACTCTAAATGGCAAAAAACTTTGTGTGGATGGCGATGAGAAAAAACTCTCTGTGCCAGGTTGTCCTTATATGACGCCACAATATTCCATCCCCGGCAGCGGTACGCTCAAAATTTCTGCGCTTGCCGGGAATCAGACCGCTAAAAAATCCAGTTCAGGGGGTCAGCTCGTGTTGTTAAAAGGCGGCAACTTTACCGCCAAATTTGAAGTGCAGAGTCCGGCCAAACAACCCCCTCCCGGCCCTGGCTCCCCCATACCCGATGCCACTCCAGAATATTCTGGACAGGGTATGTTTATAACCACCAACACCAAGTTTCAAGGGGCTTAGAGCGTTATGACAACGTCACTTACAACGCCCCAGATACCCGTAAGAAATGGCACCAGCCAGGCAGAACGTAATCTGCCGGCGCTGGCACCTGATTATGTCGCGGTGGATGAGCGCTCAATAAAAGATCTGCTGATTTTTGCCCAGGACTATGCCAAAGAACTCGTCTACTTTAACGCACAAAATCAGGTTGAGGGTGACTGGTCCCACTTCCTTGGTGAAAAAGAGAGTGATCTGGAAACGATACTGGCATATCTGGCCGAGCCCGAAGCAAACCCAGGTAACTCACGCCCGCACTTAACCCTCTTTCTTACCTTTCTCAAACTACTGCAGCATGCCCGCTCCCAGCTCAATGAACTGACCCAGAGGCACCTTGAATTCTACTACCGAGAAGCCCTGCGCCTGACCTCACAACCCTGCATACCCGACCAGGTCCACGTCATTGCCACTCTGGCGCCCGCACAACAACAGCACCTGTTGCCCGCCGGCACCCTCTTGCAGGCGGGGCAGGACAGCCGCGGTAAAGAACTTATCTACCGTAGCGAAAAAGATCTCGTGATAAACCGGGCGAGTGTGGCAAATATAAAAAGCCTGTTCACTCAGAAGACTACCATTGATCTCCAGGCGGCTCGTCAAAACCCAGCGTTGTTACAAGATATTGAAGCAGATTCGCGACGACAGCAGAGCTTTTTAGCCATGCTGATGATGGCACTGGGAAAATCTGGCCCCGGCACGCCTCTGCCACCTTACCCGGACCAACGCCTCATTCCGGTTCCAAAAAGTAAGTCTAATAATACCCCCAATAATACTTCAGAGCAGACAGATGTTCTAACCGATTTAGATACACTACTGGCCTTTGTAAAAGACAAACTTTACATGCCTTTATCAAGCTTTCGCACACTCATGCAATTAAAAGCCGAGCAGGAAACGAACGATGCTGAATGGCAAGCGATCATTGGCTATATAGAAAAAATCAAAAAACTCGCGCAACCCAAACCCGCGCGCCCATATAATTTCGAGCAATATCTTAAACAAGCCCTGGGCCTCAACTCCAACAACTTCGCTGATTTTTTTGACACACTGCCCGAAATCGAAGATTTCTATGGTCTCTACCGGCGAAAGGAAGATCCCGAGGTACAGCAGTTCATCGAAGACAAACTCAGCATGGCGCTAGATGACTTCACGAGCATGATGCAAATAGTCGAAACAGTTAACCAGCGCTGGCGGCAAATTTACGAAATTCTACGCGCCGCAAGTCGTCGCATGAAGCAGCAGGCAATCAAAACAGACACTGTAAATGAGACACTGCCACCCCTGAACATTCGAACTTTTGAGGCCGATAAATTTAGCTCACTCGTCAACCGAACATTGGGCACGATTGTTTATCCAGACTACAACGCCAAACCGCTTAGCAATCTTGACGATTGCGCCAGCCAAATTACTCAGCTGGAAAATTACTTTTTTATCAGTGCCGAAGAATTTGCATTTATTCGCGCGATTAACAAAAAAAATGAAACCAGTAACAACAAGGACGAGGTCAAGGTAGAAAGCTGGGAATGGCAACAGGTTTACAGCATTTTAGAAAAAGCCTACGCCAATAAAGAGCTCCCCGACCGACTCAACATGTTAAAAGAGATACATCAAAAGAGTGGCTTTGCGGCCTTAATCCGCTTTGCATTAGGTGACCCCAAACCTTTCGATCAGCTCCCAGAAGGGAAAGTTTTTTTCGAACTCAATGCGCTAAAAGATGCAGGTTATATCAGCGAGAAACTCTTTCTCAATCCGACAAACTTTGCGCAGATAAAGGCTGACTATCAAGCCGCCGGCGATGCCTATGATACTAAGAGTGACAAAGAGAATAAGGCACTCTACACCCTTCTGGAACTGGCACAACGTCGCAAACGAGGCAACCAGAATACGCGGGCTGAGATAATTAGCTGGGATAATCTTTACGCTGCGCAAGATGCTACCCAGGTACAGGTGCAGCAGAATCTGGCGGGGGATTCTACCACGCCTCGTTGGCGCACCTTTGGCCAGGGCTATTCCCCCAGCCAAACAGGCAGTAAACCAGCCAAAATAGGTTTTGCCATTGCCTCACCACTGCTGGCGTTAGCCGAAGGCCAGCGCAGCATTACCCTGACGCTGGCTTTTCGTGAAGAAGAAACAATAGACTGGGAGAGTATAACGGCTCTACTCCAACCGCCTTACCCCTTCGAGTTTTTGCTCAGCAGCGAAAAAAAGATGCTGCCGATAGAATCTGTCAAGATGGAGAAAAGCGCGATTAATCTGGCAGAAAAAAGTTATAAAAATGCGCTGAAAATCACTCTGACACTGGAGCAGACAGCGCCTGCCATTGCCCCCCTGTTAGTTAAGCCACTTATCCAGACACCCTGGCCCGTGCTGCAAATGCTGCTGGTGGATATAGCCGTGCCTGAAATGGCCACGAGTGAGCAAACCGGGCAGAAGGTTACGCCAGCTAAAAAGAGTAACGATTCGCTGAAAAATCCGGAGTCAAAAAAGCTTTATGGTCTTTTTCAATCACTGCTGCTTGAGAATCTTCAACTGGTTGTGGCGGTACAAGCGCTACATGCACTGACATTGCAAAATGATGAGCAGGTACTGGATGCCAAAAAACCTTTTGAACCCTTTGGCTATTCACCCGTATCTGGCTCCAGTTTCTACCTTGCCCATCCAGAACTCTGCGCTAAAAAACTGAATAGTCTGAGCTTAAATATTGAATGGCTCGGCGCCCCAAAAAACATCGTTACGCATTACAATGGCTACTCAAATCACACCGAAATAAATCAGGCGCCAGCCAGCCCAATTAATACAACTACAAATACGATTAGTGCTCAATTATCACTGTTCAACAATCGCTCAACTTTTCCGGTCACTGTGCAGGGAAAGAAAAATGCACAACTGGAAATGTTCTCGCTATTTGATATTGCCGACTCAACTAAAACAGTCCACATCAAGGTTAACAGCATCACTGAAATCGATTACCTGCCTGACAACCATATCAAGCTGGAGGCTGAGGTGCTCGACTGGCAGCGTTACTGGAAAGTGGAATTAGGCCCAATCGATTTTCAACATTCAATTTATCCCCAGGTGGCCTCAAGTTGGGCCGCCAGAACGGTTAATGTCAATGAGAAAGGAGTGGAGGTGAAGGTGGTCAGCGCATCTAGCAAAAAATCACCCAAACCGTTTATTGTCAACCCACCCTACACACCCAAAATAAAGCGTCTTACGGCGGATTACACCGCCGTGCTCGATATCGACCTGAGAAAAATAGACCAAAACTCGCCTGATCAGCTCTATCACCTGGAGCCTTTTGGCTACCGTAACCTGGCCACACAGGGTGGTAACTTTGCTCGGCCTTTTTTGCCTCAATATCCATATGCGGGTGAGCTTTTCATTGGTATTAAAGATCTGCTGCCACCGCAAAGCCTGGCGCTGTTATTTCAACTGGCTGAAGGCAGTGCCGACCCGAGCCTGGCTCCGGCAAAAATTGACTGGCACTTTTTAGATGGTAATGGCTGGCAAAGTCTTGAAGAGGGTCAGCTGCTGGCCGATGGCACCAATGGGCTACTCAATTCGGGCATCATTGAATTTAGCCTGGCCCCCGCCCAAACTAGCACTATCCTGCCCACTGATCTGTACTGGATTCGCGCCACCATTACCGGCAATTGTCGTAGCGTGGCAGATGTGGTCGAGATAAAAGCCCAGGCGGTGTGCGCCACTCTGGTAAGTAACAACAACGCCGCAGATCATCTTGAGCAGTTATTACCGGCGGGCAGTATCAGTGATTTTGCCGAGCCGATCGCCGCCATTCAACGCATAGAACAACCTTACAGTTCTTTTGGTGGCAAAAGTATGGAGCGCACAGAGCATTTTTATACGCGGGTGAGTGAGCGCCTGCGGCACAAAAATCGCGTGCTCACCAGCTGGGATTACGAGCATTTAGTGCTGCAGGCATTCCCCGGTATCTACAAGGTAAAATGTTTGCCCGTGGGCAGTTCCGCTGATCCGCATTTAGCCCATGTTATTCAGATTATTGTTATTCCCGATATCAGAAACAAACTTCCCTTTGATCCATTTGAACCCAAATTACCGGCTGATGTGTTACTGCAAATAGAACAGTATCTCAACCAGCACTGTGCCGCCGGCGCGCATTTCATCGTTAAAAACCCAGCCTATGTACGGTTGCAGGTTCGTCTGGGTGTGCGCTTAAGAGCAGATGCATTGAGCAACCCAGGCTACTACCAGAATCAACTAAATGAAGAGCTACAACGTTACCTGTCTCCCTGGGCTTATGACCGCAGCGCTGATATTGTCTTCGGCGGCAAAATAAACAGCAGCCTTATCATTAACTTTGTGGAAAAACGCCCCTACGTCGATTACGTCGCCGGCATAAAACTCTATACCAGCCGGCATGGGGAAACCGACATTCAGGTCTACGACGAGAGCCTTAGCACCTTGTTACCGGAGGCTATTCTGGTTGGCGATCGCTTACACAAACACCAAATTGATCTGATTAGCGCTGAAGTTTATGACGCGGAATTTTTCACCGGCATCGGTCATATGAAAATCGGACTGGATTTTAAAATTGGGCCTGAAAATGGGCCCGAAAATGAATCAGAAATTAGAGCAGAAACTAAGCCTGAAAACACAAACACCTAACAATCGTTATAAATAATCACCCCAATTAGGAGACGTAATCGTGGCAATAAAAAATCGCAGCACACTCAAAGGTTTCTTTACCACTGGCGCCGTACCGAGCCAGACAAATTTTGAAGAGCTGATTGATAGCATGCTCATTCAAGATGAGGACGGCATTGCCAAACAGGCCAGTGGCGTTTTAAAGATAGATGCGACTGGTGACGAACAAGAGCTACTCAGTTTTTACGCCAAGGAGGGAAATACTGACCCGGTACTCAGCTGGCAACTCAACCAGAAACCCGCAGGCAAACCTGGTCTGAATATCAGTGATTCAGTTGCCAGTCGGCTGTTCATCGAAACTGACACCGGTAATGTCGGCATTGATAACACCTCACCGGTGGCGAAACTTGATATCCAGACAGAGACCCGTACTGCTTTAAATGGAATCAATCATCCTACTGAGGTTAAAGGTTTATACGTTACTGCTGCTTTTAAAGACAGCAGTGATGGTGTCGAGTTTCGCCACACCAATGGGTCACAGGGAATCGGCTTTGGCTATAATACAATTTATGCCACCGGCACAAATGCAAATCAGCCCCTGGGATTAAAACCACGCGGAAATGAAAGCGTAATAGTTCAAGGCCCGCTGGTAGTCACCGGTAATACCGTCTTCAACGGCAATGTCGGCATCAATGCAACCCCATCACAGCCAAATAAATTAAGGGTTGAGGGGGGGGCTATTTCAACTAATGGAAACCTTCATACCGAACGCGGCCGTTTGGCATTTTCAGACTCCGCAGATGACCAAAATCATACTATCTATAACAACTTTAAAAACATTGATGGTGAAGGGGTTTGGGATGGCATGAAAATGAATGTCTTAGCTGGATTAAGTGTTCGAGTGGGAAATGTCAGAGGAAAAAACCTTAAAACTGCCTTATACATTGATAATGCCGGCAAAACTGGCATAGGCACCACTAAACCCACTGCAAAACTGGAAGTCGTGGGTACTTTTATGGAGAAACTGGACCTAATCCGCTGCGGTAATCGCGGTGACTGGACCGCCCAAAATCATCCGATTATGCGATATTTCAAAGGCCAATTGAGAGGAAAACCTGTCGGTACAATGATGCGCGCAATTACAGATCATCCAGGTTGGCGTGGACACTATTGGCAGGGCTGGGTTGATGCAGATAGCAAAATTCATGTGATTCACAATTATTATAACAAGAATTATATCGCTCTATGATTCGAATGCCTGCGAATTCAACCCCGATTTATTGAGATTAAATTTTTAGAATCAAATGTGGAAATAACGCGATGAAAAAACAACTAGAAACACGTTTAAACAACCTTAAAACCGAATTTGAAACCGGTCAAACCCTGCTCGCTGATCTCAACAAAAAACGCAGCGACCTCGAAGCCACACTGTTACGTATTAGCGGTGCGATTCAGGTAATAGAAGAGCTGCTAGAAGAAAGGCTAGAAGAGCAGCCCGAAGAACAGCCAAAAGAACAGCCCAAAAAGCAGATAAAACAAGCCGAAGCACCCGAGAAACTACTCACTATAGCTGAGTAATCGGCATACAAGCGGACATTTATAAACCGTTAACTAAGGTTAAAGCCTGAGAATATGAATCCATCCATCACCCTGCCCACTACGCCCTTTGAATATCCGTCCATGGATTATGACTTGCTACAGCGCGAAGGCATTAAGCTGCTCGAGCACCTTGATGGGCAGATCTGGTCCGATTTTAACGCTCACGACCCGGGTATTACGATTCTTGAGCAGCTGTGTTACGCCATTACCGACCTGAGCTACCGCATTAATTATGATATAAAGGATCTACTTTCAGGGGGGCAAGATGCGCCGTATGACTCACTTTACAGCCCGGCTCAAGTGCTCACGACCCACCCGGTTACCCTGCTTGATTTGCGCAAACTGTTAATCGATATTGTCGGGGTTAAAAACGCCTGGGTTGAACCCGCCAGCCACGCGGAAGTGGGGCTCGTCTATGACCCTTCCGAGCTGACACTCTATCTAAAGGGTGAACTGCAACCCCTGGCTCACCATCAGGCGCTGTCACCGCTCGGCCTTTACCATGTGTTAATCGAAGCCGATGACGGGCCATTGGGTGTAGACACACAGGAAATCGTTAATCAGGTGAATAAACGCTTATTGGCCCATCGCAGCCTGTGTGAAGATTTTTTACCGCCACAGGTCTTGCCACGTCAGGCCATCCTCGTGCAGGCCTCCATTGAAATCAGCGCTGTGGAAGACCCTGTACAATTGCTACTAGACGTTTATCAAAGCCTGGCCAGCACAATCTCGCCGAACATTTGTTTTTATACGCTGAGTGAATTGCTAGAACAGGGTAAAAGCATAGACGAGATTTTCGATGGCCCACCACTCAAACAGGGCTTTATTGATAGTGCCGAATTGCAGCAGTTTCAACGCAAAACAGGCCTGCGTAGCTCTGACCTGCTTGAAATAATCATGAATGTGACTGGCGTCATGACGGTCACCGATATTACTATCACGGATGATTTAGCACAGGCACCACAAGACTGGTACTTCAAACTCGACCCAGAAAAAACGCCCTGGCTGGATGTGCAAAGCTTGCAACTTACACTGACTCGCGGTGGCATTCAGATTCCACTTGACGAGATTACTGCCAATGCCAAAGAAAAATATGCACATCAACAAAAAAGCGCCGGCTATAAACCCCCACTACCGCTTAACCAGCTAGACATTCAACTAGCCGCGGGCAAGGACCGTCAGACTGAGCAATATTACTCCCTACAGCACCAGTTTCCGGCACTCTATGGTATTGCCGCTATGGGTTTGCCTGAAACGGCCTCAGCAGAGCGCAAGGCACAGAGCAAACAGCTTAAAGCCTATTTACTGTTTTTTGACCAGATTCTAGCCAATTATTTTGCCCAGCTGGGTAACGCGAAAGCGCTCTTCTCTTTTTATCCAAA
>Ga0316205_10004979_pt1 | contig 11249 bp, 7 predicted proteins | sample 3monthpyrite_MG_FD_204941 | JGI IMG/M metagenome (GOLD analysis project Ga0316205, IMG submission 204941) | Microbial mat bacterial communities from mineral coupon in-situ incubated in ocean water Damariscotta River, Maine, United States -... | ecosystem: Environmental > Aquatic > Marine >...
GTCCGCCTTGCCCACCAGCGGCATCACGGTCACATCGAAGCCGAACCGCTGCCCGAACTCTTGCAGGGTTTGCGCGGTGCCCTGGCGGCCCTTGCCGAATTGGAAATCCGCCCCGACGACGACATGCGACACGCCAAGCCCTTCAGCCAGCACGTCGCGCGCGAACGCCTCGGCGCTCAGCCCGGCAAGGGCCGGGGTGAAGGGCAGCTCGTACAGCACATCGACCCCCAGCCGTTCCAGCCGGTTGGCCCGGGCCTCGGCGTTCATCAGGCGAAACGGGGGGGCGTCCGGCGCGAACACCTCACGCGGGTGGGGCTCGAACGTCACGACGCCCAGCGGGGCGTCAGGGCGGCGCGCGGCGTCGATCACGCTGTGATGGCCGCGGTGCACGCCGTCGAAATTGCCCATGGCGACCGACGCGCCGCGCAGCGCATCCGATAGCCCGGTCCAGTTGGTGACTGTCTTCATCCTGCCCGTGTCCACACTCTGCGAGGGTCCCCGCGAAAGCGGAGCGCCCCGCCCGGTGACGGGGTCAGTCGAACTTGCGGCTGGGCGCCAGAACCAGCGCGTCGCCTTTCAGGACGGTGGTATTGCCTACCCGGCAGCGACAATCAAGGGCCACGCGGCGCTTGGCGTAGTCGATGTCGGTGACCGTCACCTCGGCGGTGACCTGATCGCCCGGACGCACGGGGGCCAGAAATTTCAGGTTCTGGCTCATGTAGATGGTGCCATGCCCGGGCAGTTGTTCGCCGATGATCGCCGAGACCAGGCCGGCGGTCAGCATCCCATGCGCGATGCGCCCCTCGAAGATCGTGTCCTGGGCATAGGCGTCGTCCAGATGCACCGGGTTGCGGTCGGTCGAGATCTCGGCGAACAGTTCGATATCGCGGTCGGTGATGGTTTTCGACAGATCGCGCATCATGCCAATTTCCAGGTCTTCGATGCAGATGGTTCCGCGCGGCAGGTTGTCATGGGGGCGGGCGTCAAGCATGGCTGGTTTTCCGGTCTGGGGGCCCATGGGCAGGGGACTCGTTTCCTTGATACTGCGGTGCAGCGTAACCGAAAGAGTCGGCTGTTGCAATATGGTTGCGCAACATAGATGCAAAAAATGCAAGAATGTCGCAACTTAATTACTCGGACGCTTTCCGGCCCCGCCGCAAGCCGGGCCGGGGCCGGTCAGGCTCACAATCTGCTTTTCCCCGGGCGCCGGGCGCAGTAAAGGGGGCACAGAAAAGTGGGTGCATTCCGCCACGCCAAGCGACCGGAGGCCGTCATGAAAGCCGCTGTCATCACCTTCCCGGGCTCCAACTGCGACCGCGATCTTGCGGTCGCGTTCGAAGCCGCCGGCGCCAGCGTGACCCGCGTCTGGCACAAGGATGCCGCGCTGCCCGAAGGCACGGACATCGTCGGGCTTCCCGGCGGGTTTTCCTTTGGCGATTATCTGCGCTGCGGCGCAATTGCCGCGCGCTCGCCCATTGCCCGTGCCGTGGCCGCCCATGCGCAGCGGGGCGGCTATGTTCTGGGCATCTGCAACGGGTTTCAGGTTTTGCTGGAAACCGGTATGCTGCCCGGGGCGCTGATGCGCAATGCGGGGCTGAAATTCATCTGCAAACCCGTTGTGCTGGATGTGGCGACCAGCGACAGCGCCTTCACCGGCGGCTACCAGTCCGGCGCGCGCCTCACCGTGCCGATTGCCCATCATGACGGCAACTACCAGGCCGATGCCGCGACCCTGGGCGCGCTGCGGGATCAGGACCGGATCGCGTTTCGCTATGGCGACAATCCCAACGGCTCGCGCGATGACATTGCCGGGATCCTGTCGGAAAATCGCCGGGTGCTGGGCATGATGCCGCATCCCGAACGGGCGATCAGCGCCGCGCAGGGCGGCACCGATGGCGCGGCGCTGTTTGGCGGGCTGATGGCGTCCCTGGCGACCGCTTGACGGCGTCCGGCGCTGTAAAATCCTCCGGTCTGCCTTGTGGCCCTGCGGCGGCGCGGATGGGCGTTTTGACGCCGACAAGCCGGGCGCGCATGGGGCGGCGCCTTGAGCCCCACGACGGCGGGGCATAGATTGGCGCCATGATCGATGAACCGGTTCCAGCTTCCGTGGGCGCCTTGCGCTCGGGCATGCCCGCATGGGGCAAGGCCGTCGTGGGACTGTTGCTAGTGATCGCGGCGGCGGTCGTCTGGGTGCTGGATGACTGGCTCAGCGCGTCCTTCACCGAAACCACGCGCAACCGCGCCGAGCTTCGGCTGGTGCTGTATGCCGGCAATATCGAGGCCGAACTGCAACGCACGCAGGTGGTGCCGATCCTGCTGGCGCGCGATCCGCTGTTGCGCGACGCGCTGGAAAACGGCAATTACACATCGGTCACGCAGCTGTTGATCGGATTGCAGGATGATGTCGGCGCGGCGTCGATCGAGCTTCTGGATATCTCGGGGCGCGTGGTGGGGGCGACCGATCGGGTCCGTCTGGGGATGATGCGATCCAGCGACACGCTGTTCGTGGATGCGCGGCGCGCCAACGATACGATCTTTGCCGTGCAAGCGCGCGATTCGGGCGGGTTTGGCTTCTTCTACGCGCGCACCATCCGGGCGGGACCGCAGAACATCCTGGGCGTGGTGATCGTCGAGGTCGATCTTGCCAGGCTGGAACGCGCCTGGTCTGGCTTTGCCGACGCGGTGGTGTTGCTCGACAGCGAGGGGCGCATCATCCTGTCGACCGAGCCGCGCTGGCGCGGGCGCAGCGAGGCCGAGGCGCTGAGCCTGCACGGCGCACCCTCGGCGATCGAGCGCGCGCTGCGCTATACCGCCGATCTGGCGGGACGGGGGCCGGACACGTTCCTGTCTTCGGAAGCGGTCTTGCGGTCCGAGGCGCGTGTGCGCCATCGCGGCTGGCGGCTTGTCAGCTACACCACCTATGACGGTGTGCGCGAAAAGGTGAACGGCGTTCTGGCGCTGGTCATCATGGGCTTTGCGCTGCTGCTGGCGGCGGTGTTCTATCTGTTCTCGCGCCGGGCCTGGTCCCAGTCGGCGGTGTTCGAAAGGGAATCGGTGGAACTGCGGCAGTTGAACCTGCGCCTGCAACGCGAAGTCGCGGCGCGCGAGAAGGTGCAGCAAGAGCTCAGCGTGGCCGAACAGACCCTTGTGCAATCGTCCAAGCTGGCCGTTCTGGGCGAGATGTCGGCGGCGGTCAGCCACGAGTTGAACCAGCCGCTGGCGGCGATGAAGACCTATCTTGCCGGCGCGCGGCTGCTGCTCAACCGGCGCCGGGGCGAAGAGGCACTGGTGTCCTTTCAGCGCATCGACGACCTGATCGACCGGATGGGGGCGATCACCCGGCAATTGAAAAGCTTCGCCCGCAAGGGGGGCGATGCCTTCGCGCCGCTGGATCTGCGCGACTGTGTGACCGAGGCCCTGGCGATGATGGAACCGCGCCTGCGCGAACGGCGCGTGCTGGTGGTGCGCACCCTGCCCAAGGAACCGGTGATGGTGATGGGCGATTCGCTGCGCCTGGAGCAGGTGCTGATCAACCTGATGCGCAACGCGGTCGACGCCACGCAGGCGGTGAACGCGCCGCAGATCGACATCGTGTTGACCCAGGGCGACACGGTGACCCTGACAATCCGTGACAATGGCAGCGGCATCGCCGATATCGATCATGTGTTCGAACCCTTTCACACCACCAAGACGGCGGGCGAGGGGGTTGGCCTGGGGCTTGCCATCTCGTCGGGGATCGTGGCCGATCACGGCGGTCGCCTGACCGCCCTGAACCTGCCCGACGGCGGCGCCGCGTTTGAGATGGCGCTGCCGCTTCTGGCGCGCGACACAGATCCCGCAAGCGTGACCCCGGCCAGGCTTTCGGCCTGAAAAAGACGCGGTTTCAATGCCCACACCAAGGAACGCCAACATGACCGAGAGCAATTCGCCGACCCTGCGCAACCCGGCCCGGATCGTGGTTGTCGATGACGAGCAGGACATGCGCGCCTCGATCAGCCAGTGGCTGTCGCTGTCCGGGTTCGCCCCTGAAACCTATGCCAGCGCCGAGGAGGCGCTGGGCGCCCTGAACCCCGATTTCGCCGGCATTGTGGTCACCGATATCCGGATGCCCGGCATGGATGGCATGGCTTTCCTGAAACGGCTGATGGGGATGGATGCAAGCCTGCCGGTGATCCTGATTACCGGGCATGGCGATGTGCCCATGGCGGTCGAGGCGATGCGGCTGGGCGCCTATGATTTCCTGGAAAAACCCTTTGACCCCGAACGCATGACCGAACTGGCGCGCAATGCGCTGAAAGCACGCGGCCTGGCGCTGGAAAACCGGGCGCTGCGCCAGGAACTGGCGGATGGCAGCACGCTGATGCGGCGGCTTGTCGGGGCCTCGGCCGACATGGTGCGCCTGCGCGAGGACATTCTGGATTACGGCCAGGCCGACGGGCATGTGCTGATCGACGGCGAAACCGGCACCGGCAAGACCCTGGTGGCGCACGCGCTGCACGCGGTCGGCCCGCGCGCCGGCAAGCGATTCGTATCGGTGTCCTGCTTTGGTCAGAGCGACGACCAGATGGCTGCCCGGCTGTTCGGTCCGGTGGAGTCCGGCGGCCTGCCGCTGGTCGAAGAGGCGCGCGGCGGCACCTTGTGCCTGGAGGATGTCGAGGCCCTGAGCCCGGCGATGCAGGGCCGCCTGTTGAGCTTCATCAACGGCCAGGCGTCACCGCCCGAGACGCGCATCGTCGCGGTCTGCAACGAGCACGCGCCGGGGCGCACGCTGGAGGATCTGTTGCGCCCGGATCTGTATTACCGCCTGGCCGCCATGAAACTGACCCTGCCGCCGCTGCGCGCGCGCGGCGAGGATATTCTGGCCCTGTTCCAGAGCTACGCGGAAAACCATGCCGAGGAATACGGCTGCCCGGCGCCCGACCTTTCTGCCCAGGATGCCGCCTATCTGTTGCAGGCGCCCTGGCCCGGCAATATCCGCCAGCTGATCTCGATCGCCGAGCAGGCGGTGCTGCAAAACCGGCGCGGATCCGGTTCGGTGGTGTCGCTGGTGATGGCCGAAAACGAGGCGTCGGGCGGGGCGCTGACCACGGAAGGCAAGCCGCTGAAGGATTATGTCGAGGCGTTCGAACGCACGCTGATCGACAACACGATGCGCCGGCACAAGGGATCGATCGTGGCGGTTATGGAAGAACTCTGCCTGCCGCGCCGGACCCTGAACGAGAAAATGGCCAAATACGGCCTGAGCCGCGCGGATTACGTCTGAGTTTCAGCTTGTTGGGCGTTCCTGCGGACCAATTTCCTGTTGTGGATCCAGCGTCGGATTTTGGTGAACTGGTGAAATGAATCGCCGCCGCGCGCAATTTTGCCATTGCGGAAGGCCGCGCTTCACCCCTATTGTCGCAACACAGGGGCGCGTTTGCGTGCTCCTCACGAAATTCACACTCTGCGTTGCCCTGACTTACCGGCGCCCGCGGATGGGATCGGCCTGAAAAGGCTGCTGAAATGCCCGGCGCGGCCTGAATGCCCGCCTGGCCTTGAACGGGTATCTCCTGCCCCAAGCGGGACGATGCCGGAGCATGAAACCGCGATGCACCGGTGCGCATCAGCCAGAATCGTGAACAGGGCGCGCAATTGCGCTGCCCTCCGTCTGCTGTCGCCCGGTATCGCCCACACTTCACCCCTTGACGTCAGACCGCGCGGACCTTCGGGGCCGGGCACAAGGCGGCCCGGGGCAGGCAGGACATTATGGGAAAGAAACTACTTATCGACGCCACGCACGCAGAAGAAACGCGTGTCGTTGTCGTGGACGGTAACAAGGTAGAAGAATTCGACTTCGAAACCATTCACAAGCGCCAGCTCGCTGGCAACATCTATCTGGCCAAGATCACCCGGGTTGAGCCGTCGCTCCAGGCGGCCTTCGTCGATTACGGCGGCAATCGCCACGGGTTCCTGGCCTTTGCCGAAATTCATCCTGACTACTATCAGATCCCCGTCGCCGATCGAAAGGCGCTGCTGGAAGAAGAACGCGCGCTGGCGCGGGCGCAGGACGATGATGGCGCCGCAAATGGCAACGGGAATTCTGGTGGCGGAAACGGCACCGCTGACAGGGGCAAGGCTGCGGGCAATGGTGGCCGACGCCAGCGCCGTCGCCGGACCAAGGACCCGGTCGCGGATGCCGTCCAGGCAAGCGACGCGGCCACCGACGCCGCCGCCATTGAAGAGCCGGCAACCCCGGACGCGGCACAGGACCTGGTCGTGGACACGGCTGTCAATATGGCGGTTGAGGCCCAGGCGATCGCCACCGACGCGCCGGTGAACGCCGCTGACACATCCGTGCCTGCCGCAGATCCTCAGGCGGCCGACGCGGTGGCAGAGTCCAATGAGTCCCCTGCCGTTGAGCCTGAAGCCGCCGCACAGGGCGCTCAGGTCGAGGCCCAAGGCGAAATGGAGACGCCCGAGCCCCCGAAGGTGTCCGAGGCGCAGGTGCAACCGGCCCCCGCCGCAAAATCCCCCGCCGCCGAAACCACAACCACCGTATCCCCCGCCGCCGAAATTCCGGCACGCGAGGCGTCTGGCGATGACTCCGCCAAGGGCGGGTCGATCGCCGCCAATGCGGACGGTCTGGAATCGCGCACCTACGGGGCAATGGATGTCGTTGATCTGGGCGACGAGGAGGATGGCGCAAACGCCAAGGCAGAGGCGGAAGCCGAGGGCCAGGACGATGACGCCGCAGTTGCCGCCGAATCCAGGGATGACGAGCCCGAGCCTTACCGCGCCGCCGATCACGCCAGTGATGTTGACGATCAGGTGGAATCGGTCGCCGATGAAGACGTCACCGACGAGGTGCGCCCGCCGCGCCGCATGCGCACACGCCGCTACAAGATCCAGGAAGTCATCAAGGTCCGCCAGATCATGCTGGTGCAGGTCGTCAAGGAAGAGCGCGGCAACAAGGGCGCGGCGCTGACCACCTACCTGTCGCTGGCCGGGCGCTACTGCGTGCTCATGCCCAACACCGCGCGCGGCGGCGGCATCAGCCGCAAGATCACCAACGCCGCCGACCGCAAGAAGCTGAAGGAAATCGCCGGAGAAATCTCGGTCCCCGAAGGGGCCGGGCTGATTATCCGCACCGCCGGTGCCAACCGCACCAAGCCCGAGATCCGGCGCGACTATGAATACCTGTTCCGCATGTGGGAGCAGATCCGCGAGTTGACGCTGAAATCCATCGCGCCCGCGCCGATCTACGAAGAAGGCAACCTGATAAAGCGGGTGATCCGCGATCTCTACAACCGCGACATCGACGAGGTTCTGGTCGAAGGCGAGGGCGGTTATCGCACCGCCAAGGACTTCATGAAGATGATCATGCCGTCCCACGCCAAGAACGTGCAGCTTTACCGTGAGACGATGCCGCTCTTCGCGCGCTTCCAGGTGGAAAGCTACCTGGCCAGCATGTTCAATCCCACGGTCCAGTTGAAGTCGGGCGGTTATATCGTCATCGGCGTGACCGAGGCGCTGGTCGCCATCGACGTGAACTCGGGCAAGTCCACGCGCGAAGGCTCGATCGAGGACACGGCGTTGAAAACCAACCTCGAAGCCGCCGACGAGGTGGCGCGTCAGCTTCGTCTGCGCGATCTGGCCGGTCTGATCGTGATCGATTTCATCGACATGGAAGAGCGCAAGAACAACGCTGCCGTGGAAAAGCGCATGAAGGACGCGCTGCGCACCGATCGCGCGCGCATCCAGGTTGGCCGCATTTCGGCCTTCGGGCTGATGGAAATGAGCCGCCAGCGCCTGCGTCCCGGCATGATCGAGGCGACGACCCAGCCCTGCCCGGCCTGCCACGGCACCGGCTTGATCCGCTCGGACAATTCGCTGGCCTTGCAGATCCTGCGCGCGCTGGAAGAAGAAGGCACGCGCAACCGCTCCCGCGAGGTGCTGGTCAAGGCGCCGATCGATGTGGTGAACTACCTGTTCAACGCCAAGCGCGAGCATATGGCTCAGATCGAGCTGCGCTATGGCATGGCGATCCGGCTGGAGGCCGATCCCAGCCTTGTCAGCCCTGATTACGTGATCGAGAAGTTCAAGACCGCGACGCGGATCGTCACGGCCCCGTCGACTCCGGTCGTGTCGCTGAGCGCGCAGACGATGTCCGAAATCGACGATGAATTCGCCGAGGAAGAGGACGACAGCACCGAGATTCCAGACCAGTCGGCAAATGAGTTGGCGGCGGGTGCCGATTCCCCTGATGGCGAAGACGCAGGCTCGGAAGGCGGCAAGCGCAAGCGCCGGCGGCGCCGGCGGCGCCGGGGGCAGGGTGGTGAACAGGGCCCCGACGATGGCAGCGCGGACGCCGGGCCCGAGGGCGACGATGCCGGGACCGGCACCAGGGCCGACGCGGCGCTTGCCGACGCCCCACCCGCCGACGCCGCATCCGCCGACGCCCCACCCGCCGACGCAACCGTAGACCAGGCCGCTCAATCCGACGATGCGCCCGCGTCTGACGAAAAACCCGCGCGCAAGCGGCGCACCCGCACCCGCGCCAGAAAACCCGCCGACGGCGAGGATACCTCCGCACCCGCGTCCGATGGCGCCGATGCTCCGGCACCCGAGGCCGAGGCCGAGGCGCCGAAAAAGCGCACGCGCCGTCGTAAGCCGAAAGCCGAGGCCGACGCCCGGCCGGCGCCCTTGGCGGAGCCCTCGCCAGAGCCAACTGCCGATCTGACGGCGGACGACAGCGCCCCGACCGCTGCCGCCCATGGCGACGCCCCCGCCGACGCGGCAACCGACCGGCCGGAGCCGGTGGCGGATCCGACACCCGAGGCCGAGACAACGCCGCCGGTCGAGACTGTCGCGGCGATCGAAGAACAGCCCGATCCTTCGGTCGTTGAAGCGTCAGAATCCCTGCCTGAACCGGCGTCCGAGGCGGCTGCCCCGGCCAACCCGGAGCCCTCCAAACCCCGGCGCCGGGGTTGGTGGTCACGCTAGGCCACGCGCGCCCGGCGACACCCAGTGACCAGAACGTGATCGCCCCCTGCGTGACGAAAGGGGGGTGGTCGCGTATCAGTGCAACAAACGGTTCGGAGCCCCTGAATGTTCGGCATTGATCTTTTCGACGCGGCGCTGATGCCGTCGCTGTTCGTCGCCTTGATCGCCGGGTTCCTCTCGTTCCTGAGCCCTTGCGTGCTGCCCATCGTCCCTCCCTACCTGGCATACATGTCAGGCATTTCGGTTCGCGAACTGACCGACGAACATACCGGCCCCAGCCGTGCCACCGTTCCGGCGCTGTTCTTTGTCATGGGGTTGAGCACCGTATTCCTGTTGCTGGGCTTCTCGGCGTCCAGCCTGGGACAACTGTTTTTGGTCTACCGCGATCTCTTCACGCAGATCGCCGGCGTTGTCGTCATCGTCATGGGGCTGCATTTCCTGGGCGCGTTCCGCATCGGCTTCCTGATGCGCGAAGCGCGTTTCGAGGCCAGGAACCGGGGTGGCTCGGCGTTTGGCGCCTATGTGCTGGGCCTGGCCTTCGCCTTTGGCTGGACGCCCTGCATCGGGCCGATCCTGGGCATGATCATCACCCTCGCCGCGACCACGGACTCGGTGGGGCGCGGCACCGGACTTCTGGCCGCCTATGCCTTCGGCCTGGGTCTGCCGTTTTTGCTGACGGCGATCTTCATCGGTCAGTCGATGAGCCTGATGAGACGCATCAAGCCGTGGATGGGCGTGATCGAAAAATCGATGGGCGTCTTGCTGATCATCGTCGGCATCGCGCTGATCACCGGGGCGATGGCCAGCTTCTCGTTCTGGCTGCTGGAAAACTTCCCGGCGCTGCAAATCCTGGGCTGACCCGGTTCCGCAACAATTTGACTAAAATTGCGCATCTTTGTGCCGCAAATATCCTGGGGGTGAGCCCGCAAGGGCGAGGGGGCAACGCCCCCTGACACGCGCGCCCCTTGACGCACGCGCCGCATGCGCATCCGAAACCGGTCGCGCCGAAGCAGCCCACAAGCCGGCCCCGGGCCCCACGCCATCTTTCCAAAGCCCGCCGGGCGGCATAGCCTGCGGACATGACCGGCCCATCACCCCAACAACCGCCAGAGCAGGACGTGCGACGACGCCGGGTGTTCTACATCCCCGGCTATGATCCCTTTCCGCCCCGCCGCTACCGCGAAATGTATCGCCGCGATGGCACACTTCAGGCGCGGATCTCGGGCTATGCGCTGGATCTGGCGGCGCGGCAGACCGGCACCGGGGGCTATGGCTGGTCGGTGAACACCGATATCGGCGGGCAGCGGACTGAAACCCATGTCACCGTGCTGGTCTGGTCCGATCTGGTGCAGGCGTCGATGCGGCGCGGGGTGCTGGCGACCTACGTTCTGATGCTGCGCACATTGTGGATCTTCGCCTCTACCGGGGCGCTGTGGGCACTGTTTCGCCTGCGGCGCGGGCCGATGCTGGCCGGGGCCTGGCCCGTGGCGATGCTGACCGGACAACTGGTGCTGGCGCTGCTGGCGGGATGGGGGCTGGGGATGACCGTGGCCTGGGCGGTGCCTGGCGGACCGGGAACGGTGCTGGCGCTGGCGTCGGGCGCCGGGTTGGCGTTCGCCGTGTTGCGGCTGTTCCGGCGCTGGGACGCCCGGCTTTATGTCTACTACCTGCTCTATGATTTCGCCCATACCGCCGCGCATCGCGGGGCTTACGGGGCTGAACTGACAGCACGGCTGTCCGATTTCACGCGGCAAGTGCGCGCCGCGCTGCAAACCGACGCGGATGAGGTGCTTGTCGTCGGGCATTCCTCGGGCGCGGCGCTGGCGGTGTCGGTGGTCGCGCAGCTGCGTCAGAACATGCCGGCCAAGGCGGCCCCGCTGGCGCTGCTGACGCTGGGCGAGGCCATTCCCATGCAGGCCTTCCTGCCGGACGCCACCCGCCTGCGGCGCGATCTGCGGGCCCTGTCGCGGGATCCGGGCCTCACCTGGGTCGATGTGACGGCCCTTGGCGATGGCTGCTGCTTTGGCCTGTGCGACCCGGTGGCGGTGTCGGGCGTGGCCCCGCCCGATCAGCGCTGGCCGCTGGTCCTGTCGGCGGCCTTCAGCCAGAGCCTGAAACCCGAGACCTGGCGCCGCATGCGCCGGCAGTTCTTCAAGCTGCACTTTCAGTATCTGTGGGCCTTCGACGCGCCGCGTGACTATGACTATTTCCAGATCACCGCCGGCCCCCGCAGCCTGGCCAGCCGCTACAGGGGGCGCAAACCCTCG
>Ga0316205_10004980_pt1 | contig 11249 bp, 7 predicted proteins | sample 3monthpyrite_MG_FD_204941 | JGI IMG/M metagenome (GOLD analysis project Ga0316205, IMG submission 204941) | Microbial mat bacterial communities from mineral coupon in-situ incubated in ocean water Damariscotta River, Maine, United States -... | ecosystem: Environmental > Aquatic > Marine >...
CAACCTCGTCACTGCTCCGCCCCAACCAAAGTGGCAGATCCGTTGTCTGCCCGGAATTGGAGGGACGACTAATGGAGCTCGAAAATAAAGCCACAAGGCTTTGGGGCAATTTCTTTAACGTGAAGATGGTGCAGATCAGAACGTTCCACATGACGTGGTTCGCGTTCTTTTCGTGCTTCTTTGCGTGGTTCGGTATCGCGCCGCTGATGATAATCGTGCGCGAGGAACTGGATCTTACCAAAAGCCAGGTCGGCTGGTCGATCATCGCATCGGTCGCCGTGACCGTGTTCGCGCGGTTCTTCATCGGCTGGCTGTGCGACCGGATCGGTCCGCGGATGGCCTATACCTATCTGCTGACACTGGGTGCCTTTCCGGTGGCCGGGATCGGCCTTGCGCAAAGCTTCGAGGTCTTCCTGTTCTTCCGCCTGCTGATCGGCATCATTGGCGCATCCTTCGTCATCACCCAGTATCATACCTCGGTCATGTTCGCGCCCAACGTGGTGGGAACGGCCAACGCCACTTCGGCGGGCTGGGGCAACCTTGGCGGCGGTGTTACGCAATTCGCCATGCCGATGGTGTTCTCGATGTTCGTCATCGGCTTCGGCTTCACCGACGCGCAAGGCTGGCGACTGTCGATGATCGTGGTTGGGGCCGTGATCTTCGTGACCGGCATCGCCTATTACTATCTCACCCAGGACGCGCCGGACGGCAACTACAAGGAACTGCGCGCCAAGGGAAAAATGGAAAAGAAAGAGGACGTCACCAAGGCCTATTTCAACGCCATGCGCGACTACCGGGTCTGGTTGCTGTTCCTGATCTACGCTGCCAGCTTCGGCATCGAACTGACCGTCAACAACACCGCCGCTCTCTACTTCTTCGACTACTTCGACCTCAGCCTCGTGGCTGCGGGCGGCGTCGCGGCCAGCTTCGGTCTGATGAACATTTTCGCCCGGACATTGGGCGGCATCTTCGGCGACAACTTCGGCCAGCTTTGGGGTCTCAAGGGGCGGACGTTCTGGTTGTTCGTCGTGCTTCTGGGCGAAGGCATCGCGCTGATGATCTTCAGCCAGATGGCGGTTTTGTTCCTGGCGCTGCCGATGCTCATCATCTTCTCGCTGTTCACCCAGATGGCCGAGGGCGCAACCTATTCGGTGGTTCCCTTCATTAACAAGAAAGCCCTGGGCGCCGTGGCCGGCATCGTCGGCGCGGGCGGCAACGCCGGTGCCGTTGCGGCAGGCTTCCTGTTTAAGGGCGCGATGGAATGGAACGACGTGTTCTTCGTCATCGGCGTGACCGTGGCCTGTGCGTCGGTTCTGGCCTTCTTCGTCCGGTTCACACCCGAGCAGGAGGAAGAGGAAAAAGCACTGTTCGAAGCGGCCCATCTTGAAACGCTGGAGTTGCGCGCGGCCCGTGCCAACGCCGCCCTGGCCGAGTCGGTCGCCGTGGTCGAGAACTACAACCGCAAAAAACCGAAACTGGCCTGATTTGAAATTGGCGGGCCGCTAGACTGGCCCGCCCCAACCTCACCTTCGAGGAGACAAACGTGGGACAAGATCTAAAAAATTGGAATATTGAGGACGAAAGTTACTGGTCCTCAACCGGTAAGGCGATAGCCACCCGCAACCTGTGGATCTCGATCCCCAGCTTGCTGTGTGGATTTGCCGTCTGGCTCTACTGGGGCATCATCACCGTACAGATGATTAACCTGGGCTTCGGCTTTGCAAAGTCCGAGCTTTTCACCCTGGCGGCCATCGCCGGTCTGACGGGCGCAACGCTGCGTATCCCGTCAACCTTCTTCATCCGCATCGCGGGCGGGCGTAACACCATCGTGTTCACCACCGCGTTGCTGATGATCCCTGCCGTATTGGCCGGTCTGGCACTGCAGAACCCGAACACCCCGCTGTGGTGGTTCCAGGTTCTGGCCTTCCTCAGCGGTTTGGGTGGCGGCAACTTCTCGTCCTCGATGTCGAACATATCGTTCTTCTATCCCAAGAAGATCCAGGGTTACGCGCTCGGCATGAACGCGGGTCTGGGCAACTTCGGTGTGACGACGATGCAGATCGTCATTCCGCTGGTCATGACCTTTGGTCTGTTTGGCGGCGAAAGCCGGACATTGCTGACCACGTCTGGCACGATCTTCAAACGCATCCCCGAAGGGTCCGAGACCTATATTCAGAACGCGGGCTTCGTCTGGCTGATCGCGCTGGTGCCACTGGCGATCATCGGCTGGATCGGCATGAACAACATTCGTGACGAGCATGTCTCGCCCAACATCCCCAATCCGATCGGTGCTTTCGCGACCATCACCGGCATGTTGGGGATCGGTTTCGTGACGGCTGCCTTTGGTGCGTGGCTTATGCTGCCATCTGTTGACGGTGGTCTGGCGACCTCCGGTCTCGGCCTGTCGAAATGGATCGTGCTGCCAATCGTGATTGCACTGACCGTGCTGGGGCTGAGGATGATCCCCGGTGCCGTGGGCCAGAACCTGTCCCGCCAGTACAAGATCTTCGGCAACAAGCACACCTGGGCAATGACGGTCATCTACACCATGACCTTCGGTTCGTTCATCGGCTACTCGGCGGCACTGGCGCTGACGATCAAGGTCGTGTTTGGCTTCCAGCACATCGAAGTCGATGGCCTCATGACCCATGACGTGGCCAACCCGGACGGCCCCTCGGCCCTGATGTTTGCCTGGATGGGTCCGTTCATCGGTGCCCTGATCCGTCCCATCGGTGGTATGATGGCCGACAAGCTGGGCGGTGCCCGCGTGACGCAGTGGATTTCGATCGTCATGGTCGCAAGCGCACTGGGCGTGGCCTATTTCGTCCAGGCCGCCTATGCCTCGGCAACGCCACAGGACTTCTTCTGGCCGTTCCTGATCCTGTTCCTGATCCTGTTTGCCGCCACTGGTATCGGCAACGGTTCGACCTTCCGCACCATCGCGGTTGCGTTCAACAAAGAGCAGGCAGGCCCGGTTCTGGGTTGGACCGCAGCAGTTGCCGCATACGGCGCGTTCATCATCCCGAAAGTGTTCGGCGAGCAGATGGCCGCGGGAACACCGGAATACGCGCTCTACGGGTTCGCCATTTTCTACGGCGTCTGCATCGTCATCAACTGGTGGTTCTACATGCGCCCCGGCGCCTACATCAAGAACCCCTGATCTGACTTCGGGCGCGCGCCCGGCAAAACGGCGCGCGCCCGCCCCTTTTTCCGAGGAGACAAAAACATGAGCCACTTGCTCGACAGACTGAACTTCCTCCAGTCCAAGGAACTGGAACAGTTCTCGAATGGACATGGGCAAGTGACCCGTGAGAACCGCGACTGGGAGGACACCTACAGAAACCGCTGGCGCCACGACAAGATCGTCCGCTCGACCCATGGTGTGAATTGCACCGGGTCTTGCAGCTGGAAGATCTACGTCAAATCCGGGATCGTGACCTGGGAAACCCAGCAGACCGATTACCCCCGCACGCGTTCCGACCTGCCCAATCACGAGCCGCGCGGCTGCGCACGGGGTGCTTCTTACAGCTGGTATCTCTATTCGGCCAACCGGGTGAAAAACCCGCTCATTCGCGGCAAGCTGATGAAAGTCTGGCGCGAGATGCGCAAGACCATGAGCCCCGTCGTGGCCTGGACTAAGCTGCAAAACGACCCGATCCTGCGAGCCAACTACGTGCAGTCCCGTGGCAAGGGCGGCTTCGTGCGCGCCAGCTGGGACGAGGCGACCGAGATCATCGCCACCGCCAACGCTTACACGGCCAAGACCTACGGCCCCGACCGGGTCTTCGGCTTCTCTCCCATCCCGGCCATGTCCATGGTCAGCTACGCCGCCGGATCGCGCTACCTGTCGCTGATGGGCGGGGTCTGCATGTCCTTCTATGACTGGTATTGCGACCTGCCGCCCGCCTCGCCGATGACCTGGGGCGAACAGACCGACGTGCCGGAATCCGCCGACTGGTACAATGCGGGCTTCCTGCTGCTCTGGGGGTCGAACGTGCCCCAGACCCGAACCCCGGACGCGCATTTCTACACCGAGGCGCGCTATCGCGGCACCAAATCCGCCGTCATCTGCCCGGATTATTCCGAGGCCGCGAAGTTCGGCGATGTCTGGCTCGCGCCCAAGCAGGGCACCGACAGCGCGCTTGCCATGGCCATGGGCCACGTGATCCTGCGCGAATACCATCTCGATCGCCAGGCCGAGTATTTCGAGGATTACACCCGCAAGTATTCCGACTTCCCGATGCTGGTGAAGCTGAAAGAAAAGGACGGACGCCTCGTTGCGGGCCGCTTCCTGCGCGCCGACGATCTGGATGGCAAGCTGGGAGAGGACAACAACCCCGAATGGAAAACCGTCGCCTACGACGCCAAGGCGGGCCTTGTCGCCCCCAACGGTTCGGTCGGTTACCGCTGGGGCGAGGACGGCGAGTGGAACCTTGAGGAACGCGCCGCTGGCGGTGATACCGCGCTCAAGTCCTCGCTGATCCTGGAAGAGGATCACGACGAAGTTGTCGGCGTCGATTTTCCGTATTTCGGCGGACAGGCGACCAAGTATTTCGCCCAGTGCGAACACCCCGACGTGCTGACCCACAACATCCCGGTCAAGAAAGTAAGCACCGCCGAGGGCGATATTCTGGTTGCCACCGTGTTCGACCTGTTCTGCGCCAACTACGGTCTCGACCGGGGTCTGGGCGGCGACTGGGTGTCCAAGGACTTTGCCGAGGACAAACCCTATACTCCGGCATGGGCCGAAAAGATCACCGGTGTTCCGGCCGACAAGATCACCGCTGTTGCGCGTGAATTTGCGACCAACGCCGAAACGACCAAGGGCAAATCCATGGTCATCCTGGGGGCCGGTCTGAACCACTGGTACCACATGGACATGAACTATCGCGGCATCATCAACATGCTGGTGATGTGCGGTTGTGTGGGTCAATCGGGGGGTGGCTGGAGCCACTATGTCGGCCAGGAAAAACTGCGCCCGCAAACCGGCTGGCAACCTCTGGCCTTCGCGCTCGACTGGCAACGCCCGCCACGGCACATGAACTCGACAAGTGCGTGGTATGCCCATACCGACCAGTGGCGTTACGAGACGCTGACCTCGGACGAGATCCTGTCGCCCACGGCGCCCGAAGGCGATTGGGACATCAACCTGATCGACTACAACATCCGGGCCGAGCGCATGGGCTGGTTGCCCTCCGCGCCGCAACTCAAGACCAACCCGCTGGAAGTGGCGAAAGCCGCCAAGGCTGCGGGCGTCGAGATCAAGGACTATGTCGTGCAAAGCCTGAAAGACGGCTCGCTCGAAATGGCCTGCGAGGACCCGGACGCACCGGAAAACTGGCCGCGCAACCTGTTCGTGTGGCGCTCGAACCTTCTGGGTTCGTCCGGCAAGGGGCATGAATACTTCCTCAAGCACCTTCTGGGCACCGATCACGGCGTCATGGGTCACGATCTGGGCGAAGAGGGCGGTCAGAAACCCAGAGAAGCCAAGTGGCATGACGAGGCCCCGAAAGGAAAACTCGACCTTCTGGTGTGCATCGACTTCCGCATGAGCACCACGGCGGTCTACTCCGACATCGTGCTGCCCACGGCCAGCTGGTACGAAAAGAACGACCTCAACACCTCCGACATGCACCCGTTCATCCACCCGCTTCAGGCGGCGGTTGATCCGGCTTATGAGAGCAAGTCCGACTGGGAAATCTTCAAGGCCATCGCCAAGAAGTTCCAGGAAGTCGCGCCGGAAATCCTCGGGGTCGAGACCGACATCGTGGCACTTCCCCTGCTGCACGACACCCCTGCCGAGATTGCGCAGGACCAGGTCAAGGACTGGAAGAAGGGCGAATGCGAGTTGATCCCCGGCAAGACCGCGCCGAACTACATCGCGGTCGAGCGGGACTATACCGCCGTCTATGACCGGTTCGTCGCAGTCGGCCCGCTGCTCGACAAGCTCGGCAATGGCGGCAAGGGCATCAACTGGAACACCGAGGTCGAGGTTCAGCATCTGCGCGATCTCAACGGCGAATGGCAGGACGGCCCGGCCAAGGGGTGTGCGAAGATCGTCAGCGACATCGACGCGACCGAAGTGATCCTGATGCTTGCTCCCGAAACCAATGGTGAGGTGGCAGTAAAAGCCTGGCATCAGTTGGAAAAGGCAACCGGGCGCGAGCACGCGCATCTGGCGCTGCCCAAGGAAGACGAAAAAATCCGCTTCCACGACATCGCCGCCCAGCCACGCAAGATCATCTCGTCGCCCACATGGTCGGGCATCGAGAGCGAGAAGGTCTGCTATAACGCCGGCTACACCAACGTGCACGAACTGATCCCGTGGCGCACGCTGACAGGCCGTCAGCAGCTCTATCAGGACCATTTGTGGATGCGCGCCTTTGGCGAGGGCTTCTGTACTTACCGCCCGCCGGTCGATCTCAAGACCATCAACAGCGACGTGCAGGACGATGGCGACAACCTGATCCTGAACTTCATCACCCCGCACCAGAAATGGGGCATCCACTCGACCTATTCCGACAACCTGTTGATGCTCACGCTCAACCGGGGCGGGCCGGTGGTCTGGCTGTCGGAAGTCGACGCCAAATCGGCCGGGATCGTCGATAACGACTGGGTCGAGGTCTATAACGTCAACGGCGCGCTTACCGCGCGTGCGGTGGTCAGCCAGCGCATGAAGAACGGCACTCTGTTCATGTACCATGCGCAGGAAAAGATCGTGAACACGCCCGGTTCTGAAAAGACCGGACATCGCGGCGGCATCCACAACTCGGTGACCCGCGCCACGCTCAAACCAACGCATATGATCGGCGGCTATGCGCAACAATCCTACGGCTTCAACTACTACGGCACCGTGGGGTCCAACCGCGACGAGTTCGTCATCGTCAGAAAAATGCGGAAGGTCGACTGGCTCGACACACCCGCGACCAAAGTGGAGGCCGCAGAATGAAAGTCCGCGCACAAATCGGCATGGTGCTCAACCTCGACAAATGCATCGGGTGCCACACGTGCTCTGTCACCTGCAAGAACGTGTGGACCAGCCGCGAAGGCGTCGAATACGCCTGGTTCAACAATGTCGAGACGAAACCGGGAACCGGTTATCCCACCGATTGGGAAAACCAGGCGCGCTGGAAAGGCGGCTGGGAACGCTCCCGGTCCGGCAAGCTGCATCCAAAGCAGGGTGGCAAATGGCGGATCCTGGCGAACATTTTCGCCAACCCGGATCTGCCCGAGATCGACGACTACTACGAGCCGTTCGATTTCGACTATGACCACCTGAAATCCGCGCCCGAGATGACCGCGTTCCCCACCGCGCGCCCGCGTTCCAAGATCACCGGCGAGCGGATGGAAAAGATCGTCAAGGGCCCGAACTGGGAAGAAATCCTGGGCGGGGAATTCGCCAAGCGCAGCCAGGATTACAACTTCGAGGGCATTCAGAAGGAGATTTACGGGGAATACGAGAACACCTTCATGATGTATCTCCCCCGGCTGTGCGAGCACTGCCTGAACCCGGCCTGTGCCGCGTCCTGCCCGTCAGGTGCGATCTACAAGCGCGAAGAGGACGGCATCGTCCTGATCGACCAGGAGAAATGCCGTGGCTGGCGGATGTGTGTTTCGGGCTGCCCCTACAAGAAGGTGTACTACAACTGGTCCACCGGCAAATCCGAGAAATGCACGCTCTGCTATCCGCGCATCGAATCCGGCAACCCCACTGTCTGCTCGGAAACCTGCGTCGGGCGCATCCGCTATCTCGGTGTGATGCTTTACGATGCCGACAAGATCGAAAGCGCGGCCAATGCCGAGAAGACGACCGATCTGTACGATGCGCAGCTTGACGTCTTCCTTGACCCCAAAGACCCCGAGGTGATCGCCGCCGCCCGTCGCGACGGTGTGCCCGAGGACTGGATCAAGGGTGCGCAGGAAAGCCCGATCTGGAAAATGGCGATGGAGTGGAAAGTCGCTTTCCCGCTGCATCCCGAATACCGGACGCTGCCGATGGTGTGGTACATCCCGCCGCTCAGCCCGATCCAGAACGCAGCCGAGGCCGGCAAGATCGGCATGGACGGCGCAATGCCGGACGTGAAATCGCTGCGCATCCCGGTCAAGTATCTGGCCAACATGCTGACCGCAGGCGACGAAGCCCCGGTGGTCAACGCGCTGGAACGGATGATGGCCATGCGCTCCTACATGCGCTCGAAAACCGTGGAAGGTGTCATCGACGAGGGCATCGCGGCCCGCGTTGGCCTTTCCGGCCGGGTGATCGAGGACATGTACAAGACCATGGCGCTCGCCGATTACGAGGACCGCTTTGTCATCCCGACAACCCACCGCGAACAGGTCGAAGAAGCCTATGACCTGCGGGGCGGCTGCGGGTTCACCGACACCAACGGCTGTTCTCCGGGGATCAGCACGGGGTCGCTGTTTGGCGGCAAGAAGAAGCCGCTGAAAATGCCGACGGAGGCGATGTGATGGACCGCACCCTGAAAGCTCTGTCGCTTCTGCTGACCTACCCGACGCGTGAATTGCAGGCGGCCATGCCCGAAATCGGAGGCGTTCTTGCCTCCGACACCCGGCTGACCGCCGCCATGCGCCGGGATCTGCGGCCCCTGGTCGAAGACCTGCGCGACCGCGACATCTACGATCTGGAAGAAACCTTCGTGCTGCTGTTCGACCGCTCCCGCACGCTGTCGCTCAACTTGTTCGAGCATGTTCACGGCGAAAGCCGGGACCGGGGCGGGGCGATGGTGTCGCTGGTCGAAACCTATCGTGCGGCCGGGTTCGATCCGAACACGTCCGAACTGCCCGACCACTTGCCGGTCTTGCTGGAATTCCTGTCGACACAACCCTTCGGTGAAGTGCAGGACACCTTGGCGGACGCGGCCCATATATTCCAGGCTCTGAACGCGCGGCTTGTCCGCCGGGAAAGCCCGTATGGTGCCGTGTTCGCCACTCTTTTACAGCTTTCCGGTGCCAACGCGGATGCAGAGGCGGTCGCGGAACTTCTCGACCAGCCCGAGGTCGATCCCAACGATCTCGAAGCACTCGACGCGGTGTGGGAGGAGACCGAAGTCACCTTCGGTCCCGACCCGAACGCCGGATGCCCCCAGGTGCGCGACATGCTCGCGCAAATGGACACCCCCGTTAACCCCGCGCCCCACGCGGCTGAGTAAAGGAGGCTCAGATGAACGACTTCTTGTTCGGCATTTACCCTTACATCGCACTGACGGTGCTGATCGTCGGGTCCATCGTGCGCTACGAGCGCGATCCCTTCACCTGGAAATCCTCGTCCTCGCAACTGTTGCGGCGCAAGCAACTGGTGTTGGGGTCGATCCTGTTCCATGTGGGCATTCTGGTCATCTTCTTTGGCCACCTGATCGGCCTGCTGACACCGCTCGCTGTGTTTCACGCGCTCGGCATTCCCGACAGCGCCAAGCAGACGCTGGCGGTGGTTGCGGGCGGGCTGGCCGGCATCATGGCGCTGATCGGCGGGCTTGTGCTGCTGCACCGGCGGCTGATGGATCCGCGTGTCCGGGCCAACTCGACCTTCGCCGACACCGGCATTCTGGTCCTGCTGATGGCGCAGCTCATCCTTGGCATCGGCACGATCTTCATCTCGATCCAGCACCTGGATGGTGGTGAGATGGTCAAATTCATGGCCTGGGCACAGGGCATCTTTTTCTTCCAGGCCGGTGCGGCGGATTACGTGGCCGATGTGGCTCCGATCTTCAAGGCACACCTTTTCCTGGGCCTGACGATCTTCCTGTTGTTCCCGTTCACGCGGCTTGTGCACATGCTGTCGGTTCCGGTGCGCTTCGTGCTGCGTCCGGGCTATCAGATCGTGCGCTCGCGCCGCAGCAAAACTGCGGAGTAATCGGGATGAGTATCGCCATGTTCCCGGATGTCACCGTCAACGGTGTCACCATACCCTCAGCCGCAATCGCGGCTGAGGCACAGAACCACGAGGCCCCTCAGGGCAAGCCCGGTCTCGCCTGGCGCAAGGCCGCGCGGGCGCTGATCGTTCGCGAATTGCTGTTGCAGGACGCCGCCCGGATCGGCATCGCCGCCGAGCCGCGCGAATTGCGCGAAGGTCAGCGCGAGACCGAGGACGAAGCCCGCATCCGTGCGGTCATCGACGCCCGGATCGAGATCGACGACCCGACTTCGGAAGCGGTTCAGGCGCTTTGGGCCAAAGACCCCGACCGGTTCCGCTCGCCGCCGCTTTGGGAAGTGTCCCATATCCTGTGTGCCGCCGATCCCGGCGATGCGGGCGCGCGCGAAAAGGCCAGCGCGCGGGCGCAGATTCTGGCCGAGGCAGCCCGGAAAACGCCAAAGGGTTTCGCGAAACTGGCGGCCGAGCACAGCGATTGCGGTTCCAAAAGCAATGGCGGTGCCCTGGGTCAACTCAGCCCCGGCGACACGGTGCCCGAATTCGAAGTCGTGCTGCGCCAGTTGTCGGAAGGCGAAATCACCGCCGAACCCGTCGCCTCGCGCTTTGGCTATCACGTCGTGCGACTGGATGCGGTGGCCGAAGGCTCGGTCCTTCCCTTCGATGCCGTTGCACCAAAACTGAAAGCGGCGATGGAAAAAGCGGCCTGGGCAAAAGCCGTGCAGAACCTGACCCAAACCCTTGTGAACGACGCACAGATCGAAGGGATCGACCTGACCGCGTTCTAGAGAATGGCAAACGTGATGAATAATGGTCAGGGCCCATCGGCGCGCGGCGAATACCTGACGCCCGAGGAAGTCACGGGTACCAGCGACCCGCTGGACTTGCTCAAGGGCGATCATTTCCGCCTGCGTCACGTGTGCGCGCTTCTGGATGCCGCCGCCGGGCTTCCGTCCAAGGAACCGGGGGATATCGAGCATGTGCGCCAGTTCCTGGCCGGGGAACTGGCGACCCATATTGCCGACGAAGAGGAAGACCTGTTCCCGCTTCTGCGCGAACGCTGCGCGCCCGAGGATGAAATCGCCCGGATGATTGCCCTGCTGGAACAGGACCATCTCCGCCAGATCGAAGCCAGCGGCGACTGCCTTGCAATTCTGGAGGACATCGGTGCGGCGGGCCAGACCCTGACCGGCGACCAATCCGAAACGCTACGCAAGTTCGCGCGCGCGAAGCGCAAGCATCTCAGCCTGGAAAACGCGATCCTGATGCCACTGGCACGCGCACGCTTGAAGCCGTCCGATCTGACCGGCATGCTGCATAGCATGCGCAAGCGGCGCGGACTTGGCCCCCAAGCTGAAGGATA
>Ga0316205_10004981_pt1 | contig 11248 bp, 10 predicted proteins | sample 3monthpyrite_MG_FD_204941 | JGI IMG/M metagenome (GOLD analysis project Ga0316205, IMG submission 204941) | Microbial mat bacterial communities from mineral coupon in-situ incubated in ocean water Damariscotta River, Maine, United States -... | ecosystem: Environmental > Aquatic > Marine >...
GCGCTGCCTTAACCCAATCTTTGCCGATTTTGCCAATCCTGAGGGTGTTGCGACCGATGCTCCGCTCCCACTGAGCGACAGCATCTACACAACACCATTTTTGCCGGTCTCGCTCAAATATGGCGCGCCCCCAACTACAGGAACGTTGAAATGACGAAACACCTCTTTGGGCTCTCTCTTGGATTTGTGGCTTTGGTTATGGCCACCAACATCGCCACGGCTCAGGCCCGGAATATGTGCGCAGAACGCGGTGTGGTGATGAAAAAGCTGACCAGCCAATACGGCGAAACCCGCCGCTCCATGGGTTTGGCGGCCAATAACAGCATCGTCGAATTGCATGCCTCGGATGACACAGGCTCGTGGACCATCACAGTCACCCGCCCCAATGGCATCACCTGTCTCGTGGCAGCGGGTAGCTCATTTGAAGCGGTCGAGGAAGAATTGCCCGCGTCGCTTGGGGCCCCGACTTAGGTCAGCCCGTCGAAGATCAGCTTACTGCCAGCGCCCAAAAGCAACGCGTAGGTGAGCAAGAAGAAATAGCGCTCCGGCATAGCCCGGTGCGCATAGACCCCCAAAGCGACGCCTATCAACAGGGGTGGCAACATATAGAGATCAGCGCGCAGCGTCTCCCAGCTAAAGACCCCTAAGAACGCATAAGGCACTGCCTTCATGGCGTTGATTGCCCAAAACGCGATAACCGTCGTTGCCTGATAGGTGGTCTTGCCCATGCCCTGCGCCAGCAGAAATATCGCCGCCGGCGGCCCACCTGCGTGGCTGACAAAACTGGTGAACCCCGAAATGACACCGGCAATCAGCCCCTTGCGCTTGCTGAAGCCCGTTTGCTCAACCGCGATCCAGTTGCGGGACCGTGCCAGCTGGAACGCCACAAACGCCAATGAAATAGTCCCGATCAGCACGCGCAGCACATCCGGGTTGGTCGCTTTATATAGCAATGCGCCCAAGACGACGCCGGGCACACCGCCGATTATCAACGCCTTGGCGCTCGGCCAGTGCCATTCGCCCCAAAACGGGCGCAACGTCGCCAGATCTGCGATCATCAGAAGGGGCAACATAATGCCCAGCGCGGTGGCTGGCGGCAGCAGCAGCGCAAGAATCGCCGTCGACACAAAAGCTGCGCCACCGCCAAACCCGCCTTTCGCAACGCCCGAGATAAAGGCCGCAGGCAGGGCAATAGCGAAAAAGGTTGCGTTGAACTCCATGGCGGGCACGTTCCGCAAAAAAACTCATGAGTTCAATAGCTAAACCCGCCTCGTCAAAAAGCGTACCCTTCACATTTGCCATTTCTGCACTGCGGCGCACTTGCGCGACTCCCCCACAGGCGCTACCCCTCGCCCCCAACATCAACCGCACCAAGGACCATTCACATGGCCAGACCCAAAATCGCCCTGATCGGCGCCGGACAAATCGGCGGCACGCTTGCTCACCTTGTCGCTCTGAAAGAGCTTGGCGACGTCGTCCTATTCGACATCGCGGACGGCACTCCGCAGGGCAAGGCACTCGACATCGCAGAAGCTGGCCCCGCTGGTCCGTTTGACGCGACCCTGAAAGGCACCACCGATTACGCCGACATCGCAGGCGCAGACGTGTGCATCGTCACCGCTGGCGTGCCGCGCAAACCAGGCATGAGCCGCGACGACCTGCTGGGTATCAACCTCAAGGTTATGAAATCCGTGGGCGAAGGCATTGCCGCCAACGCACCGGACGCGTTTGTGATCTGCATCACCAACCCGCTCGATGCGATGGTTTGGGCGCTGCGCGAATTTTCCGGCATGCCCCACGAGAAAGTCTGCGGCATGGCAGGTGTTCTGGATAGCGCACGCTTCCGCCATTTCCTCGCGACCGAGTTTGAAGTCTCCATGAAGGACGTCACCGCGTTCGTTTTGGGTGGCCATGGCGACACCATGGTGCCGCTGACCCGTTATTCGACCGTCGCAGGCATTCCGCTGCCCGATCTGGTGCAGATGGGCTGGACCACGCAAGAGAAGCTTGACGCAATCGTACAGCGCACCCGTGATGGCGGCGCCGAGATCGTTGGCCTGCTGGGCAATGGCTCCGCGTTCTACGCCCCTGCCACCTCCGCCATCGAGATGGCCGAAAGCTACCTGAAAGACCAAAAACGCGTGCTGCCCTGTGCGGCATATGTAAAAGGCGCTTACGGTCTCGACGGCTTCTATGTGGGCGTGCCCACCGTGATCGGCAAAGGTGGCATCGAGCGTGTCGTCAACATCATGCTGGCCAAAGACGAGCAAGCGATGTTCGACAAATCCGTCGACGCCGTGAAGGGCCTCGTCAAAGCCTGTAAAGAAATCGACGGCTCGCTGGCATAAGCGACGCGGTTGTTTCGAATTGAAGGCCTGCCCGAGAGAGCGGGCCTTTTTTGGGCCTGAAATCTTAGCTGCTTTGGTTCGAGGTTTCATGCGCTGGAGCAAATGATTGTTTGAAGCTGATTTTGTTCTCTAATCTGTCGTATAGATTTCTGCGCTGCCATGCAGCGACCTAACCGGACGTCCATGCTAGCTGCAGGTAAGAATTTGGTGTAAATTCACACAACGCAAACTTTGCTGTCATCCAGTGTCCTAATGCGATTGGCGGCAATGAAGGTTTGACCAGATCGAGTTCAAGACCCTAGTCTGCCTTATTGTGATCGAAGGAATACGCTGATGCTCATGGAAACGTATTTAATCTATTTGGCAGCAGTCGCCGTGTTTTTCGCAACGCCTCCCGATACCAGCCAGCTTCTCATCATATCCAACAGCGTCAGGCACGGGCTAAGATGCAGCGCCTACACTATTGCCGGAGATTTGACCGCCAACATATTGCAACTGACAGGCGCAGCCTTCGGACTTGCCGCAATCATTGCAACCTCCGCAAATGCGTTCATTTGGATCAAGTGGCTCGGGGTCGCCTATCTGGTTTGGATTGGCGCTCAACTCATTCTCTCGAAAGATCGACCAGATGACGTTGCCGCCAATGCGTCAGGTCAATCTTTTCGCTTGTTCCGTCAAGGTTTTATGACCTCAATGGCCAACCCTTTCGCAGTCGTCTTTTTCGGCGCGCTTTTTCCTCAGTTTATCGACCCTACCATGCCGGTGCTGCCTCAGCTTCTCATTTTGGGTGTAACCTATTTGGTAGTCGATGGTGCAATTCTACTGGTCTGGGGATGGCTCGGAGTGCGAGCGGCCGCGGCGCTAAAGCAGTTTTCCTTCGGCTTAGTGAACAAGGTCTGCGGCGCGCTAATGATTGGCGCAGCGGCGTTGCTGGCGAGCAAAGATTTTCAACCCAACGGTAGTCGCGGGATCGCATCGCCGGCATGAAAGAACGCGACGAGCATCGATATGTGAACCAAGTCAGCGGACGGTTCATCTCGTTTGCCGCGCGCAGCTTGCGGATCCAATACTTTGCATGTGTGTTTTCCTAGGAACAATGAACTTTCATGTCCGTTTTACCTTACATCGATCAATTTCTGGTGGTGAATAGGCTCTAGTTGGTCCTGATTGGTCCAAGAATTTCTCGATACCAACCAAACAACTGTGCGCAGTGGGCCCCTGCGCGAGTTCTGAGGTGCCCTGGTCGCGGGTAAGGGTATTGGGATTGCCGTTGCGGCAAATCAGAGTCCCATCTGCCTGCCGTTCTGCATCAAGCCAGGCCCCGGTGCTTATCGCCACGCAGCCTTGCATTATTGACGTATTGAGCCGCGCACTTACAAGACAGGCGCCGCGATCGTTGAACACGCGAAGTAGATCACCATCGACAATCCCAAGCGACTTCGCATCCGACGGATTGAGGTCTACTGGGGTCCGGCCCTTCGATTTCGCTGCCCTGCTTTCGGACCCATGATCCAATTGAGAGTGCAGCTTATCTGCTGGCTGCCCTGAAATCAGGTGAAAACGGTGATGGGCCGTGGTACTCCCCAGCCATTCTGATGGGGGATACCACGCAGGATGCGAAAGAACGTCAGTGGTTCGAATTCCGGCGATATGCGCGCTGCAAATTTCAATCCGCTGTGATGGCGTCGTAAGCGGCGTGGCCTCCGGTGCCTTGCGATACTCGGCTAGGGCACCGCTACCCGGGTGAAGCGGGTCGATGTAGTGCCACCGCTTGGCGGTAAATCCCTCGTAATCCGGCAAGGTGATGTCATATGTCGCTGCCCTTTCACGGCTTTCGTTATAAAGCCAGCGCAGCCAATCTTCGCAACTTCGACCTTCTGTAAAAGCCTGTTCAACACCGATCCGGCGGGCGATTTGCGACAAGATAGTATAGTCGTCGCGCGCTTGCCCATGGGGCGGAACGACCGCCTCCATCGCAACGACATAAGGATCGCGCGGTGTCATCATTAGATCCCGACGTTCCAACTGCGTCGTGCATGGCAGGACTATATCCGACCGTTTGGCCAGTGCGTTCCAGCACCACTCATGGGCAATGATCGTATCGGGCCTTTGCCAGGCTCGTTCCAGTTTCGTAAGGTCCTGATGATGGTGAAACGGATTGCCGCCCGCCCAGTAAACCAGTTTGATATCGGGATATCTGTGCGTCTGACCGTTGAACCGGAATGTGCCGCCGGGATTTAACAACATGTCACTGATCCGGGCCACGGGAATGAAACTCTTGACCGGGTTGGTGCCCTGAGCAAGCGACGCGAATTTGACGGGTCTCCGCTCCATCCCGATGGAATTGGCGGCGCAATAACCAAAGGCAATTCCGGCTCCGGGCAACCCAATCTGACCCAACATGGCGGCCAAGGTTGTGGCCATCCAAAACGGCTGTTCGCCATGCTCTTGCCGGGTCAATGACCAACTCACCGAGATCAGAGTGCGCGACTTTGCCATACGCGCGGCCAGATCCTTGATTGTTTGAACCGGAACATGCGCGATTTCAGCCGCCCACGTTGCAGATTTCACGACCCCATCTGATTGGCCGGTCACATATCGCGCAAAGGTGTCAAAACCCGTTGTATAACGATCGAGAAAGGCCCGGTCATGCCAGCTGTTCTTAAGTAACTCATGGGCAATGGCCAACATCAGGGCCACATCACTGCCGGGCCGCGCAGCTATCCACTCCGCGTTCAGATCAGCGGCCACATCACTGCGCATGGGCGAGATATTGACGAAAGATACGCCGTTGTTCTTGGCCTCTGAAAGTGCGGTTCGTGCACGATGCGCGCCGGTTCCACCAGAGCTGATCTGGCTGTTGCGCAGGGGCATTCCTCCGAAGGCCACCAGCAACTCGCCACTTTCAACCACTGATTGCCAGCTTGGCGGATTATGGATGAGCGTCGCCGGATCGCCCAGTATGTGCGATAGGATCACCTCGCCGGCCGCTAGGGAATATGTGTTCACCGACTTTGTGTAGCCACCAATGCAATTCAGAAACCTGTGGAGCTGGCTTTGCGCGTGGTGAAACCGGCCCGCGCCTGACCACCCGTAAGAGCCGCCATAGATCGCTTCGTTCCCATACATTGATTTGACGCGGTTTAACTCATCGGCGACAAGCGCCTCGGCCTTATCCCATGTAACCTGAACAAATGGGTCATGGCCGCGCTTGTGGGTCGCGCTGCCAGGGCCGTTTTCAAGCCAACTTTTGCGCACCATGGGCGCATCAATCCGCAAGGCATCACCCAACACACTTAGATAACCATTGGCGATCGGAGAAGGATTAGGGTCTTGCTCAAACGGATGCAGGGCGCAAAGCTTGCCGTCCTTGACCTCTGCCCGGTAGACGCCCCAATGAGCGGCCGTCAGCGGCATGTCTTCGACAGATGTCTTACGCGGCATTGAACCGGTCAATCATACCGTCCCAAACCGGCACCAGATCCATCAACCCATCCCAGAACGACTGGTCGCGGCGGCGGTCGAAGGCTTCCAGCGAGGTGCCCTGCTGCTCGACCCAAGTGTAGTAGGCAAGGTTGAAGATGCGTTCGCGGTCAAAACGGCCAAGCTCTTGCGTGTGGTCGATGCTGGTGCCGAGAATATGTTGGCCAAATGCCTCCGCCGCTTGCACCTCGCCAAAGCGCCCGTCAAAGTGCCGGTCCCCGGCAATGGCCATCTCGGTGTGATACATATCCGCGCCATCCGTAGCGACAGTCAGCACCACATCGTCTGCGCCAAGATCGTTGAACTTGGCGTATTTGATCGCTCCGATGATATTCGCGATGGACGACAGGCCTAGATCACCGAGCTGCGCAATCTGCTCCTGGGCCAAACCCCGATGCTGAGACAGATAGGCGCGGCCTGCTGAGGTGTTGAAGACAAGGTTCAGATCATCACAAGTGGCATCAGACACCCCGATGACAAAATCAGACCGCATCACGTTGTGTATCAGGGGCACATGCTTGTCGCCGATGCCTTGGATGTTGTGCTCTCCGTATCCGTTATACAGCAACGTAGGGCATTCCAGCGCCTCGATCACACCCGTCTGGGTGCCAAGCGCCTGCTTCAGATAGTCGCCCGCCGCCAGTGTTCCGGCGGAGCCGGTCGCGGCGACAAAGGCACGCGCGGTCTTCGTATTATCTGCATTCACGTGGTCGAAAATTCGCTGCAGAGCCGGTCCCGTAACGGCGCGGTGAATGACATAATTCCCATATTCGCCAAATTGATTGAGGATCAGGTTCTCAGCGTCTTTCGCCAATTCGTGGCATGCGTCGTAGATTTCCTTGACGTTACTTTCTGTTCCGGGCGTGCGGTAAATGTCATTTGGGTCGGCCAGCCAGCGGTTCAGCCAGTCAAACCGCTCCTGGCTCATCCCCTCAGGTAGAACGGCCACCGACCGGCAGCCCAACAGGGTGGCAATCGCAACACCGCCGCGGCAGTAATTGCCGGTCGAGGGCCAGACAGCCCGGTGCCGGGTGGCGTCAAAAGCGCCCGACATCAAGCGCGGGATTAGGCAGCCATACGCCGCCAAAACCTTATGCGTGTTGATCATTGGGAACCGATTGCCCAAGGCGACAACGATCTTTGCTTTCGCACCTGTCAGAGCGTCGGGGAGGACGATATGCTCTGGCACCGACACCAGACTGCGGCGGTCTGCCCCATTATGCCAGTGCACACGAAAGAGGTTTCGTGCGTCTGGCAAATCGGGATCCGCATCTGCAATTTCAGCCATTTTTCCAGCAAGTCTTTCAGCAGGATCAGCCAAATCGGATATCCGCGGCAGCACAAGCCCAAGGCTGTGCAAGCTTTCAACATTGCGATCATAGCTCTCTTGATGCGTGACCGTGGTTTCCAGCCCTGGAATCATCTCGTCTTCCCTTGTCTTGTTGGAATAGCCCTCGTCAGGGTAGCTGTGATTCAAGAGAAAAAAGCGCAATTTACAACCTGAGCGTGACGAAATTGATTGCGATCGCGCAGAATTCGAGGTTTGCGCGCATAGCATGAATTTACAGTTCGATCCGGCGGCGCCCCTTGGTTTTGCACCGTCCGACACCCCATTCCGACCGCCTCAAATAAGCGTCGACGGCAGAATCACTGTGACCTGCAGGTCAGTTTCTGGAAAGCGTTGCGAACCTGAAATAATGCGAAGAATTTCATCGCCGATCAGCGATCCTTTGATGATAACTTCCGCTCATACGGCGTAATCTCACACGGAAATCATACGAGAGACAAAGATGAATGCCTTTCAGAACAGTTTGACTGACCTGCGCCGGTCCTTTCATCGTGATCCAGAGCTAGGCTTTGACGAAGTGCGCACCAAGGCCAAGGTGGCCCACTGCCTGCGCGCGCTCGGCGTTGAAGTACACGAAGGCATCGGAGTTATTGGCGTTTTGCGATCTGGCGGCGGTAATCGCACCATCGGCCTGCGCGCCGATTTAGATGCGCTTCCGATCCGAGAAATCAGCACTCATAACTATGTCTCGCAAAACGCCGGTGTGATGCATGCCTGTGGCCATGACGGACATATCACGATGCTCTTGGGGGCTGTTGAACTATTGGCCAGCGACCCCGATTTTGACGGTAAGGTCGTCTTTATCTTCCAGCCTAACGAAGAACATGGGTTGGGCGCACGGGCGATGATTGACGAGGGCCTGTTGGAACAGTTTCCGCTGGACGAAGTCTATGCCATCCACAACCTGCCCGGCGCGCCATTAGGCGAGGTTTCAACGCGCACCGGCCAAATCTGCGCGAGTGAGAGCCTGTTCGAGATCGAAATCACAGGCCAGGGGGGGCATGCGTCAATGCCGCAGGTCGGTGTCGATGCGATCACGGTTGGCGCTGAAATGGTGCAGGCGTTGCAAACTATCGTGTCGCGAAAACTGGCACCTAGTGCCGGTGCCGTCGTGTCTGTGACGGAGTTCCTGACAGACGGGCAACGCAACGTTCTGCCCGGCACCGCGACGCTGAAGGGCGACGTGCGGGCCCGGCTGCCACAAGACAGGAAGGATGTCGAACGCTTCATGCGTCAAATCGCCGATGGCATTGCCGCCGCCCATGGGGTGCGCGCCGAAACGACATTCAACACGGAATTCATCGAAACCATCAACGCCCAGGGACCGGCCGAGGCCGTGGTTCAGACCGCAAGAAACGCTGGCCTCAAAGTGATCGGCGATCGTTCCCCCATGAGTTTTTCGGAAGACTTCGCCCATTTCTGCGCTGCGGTTCCGGGATGTTTCCTGCTTCTTGGAAATGGCACCAAGCCACCTTTTAGCCAACCGCTGCACGCTGCGGACTATGATTTCAACGATGCGCTTCTTCCCATTGGTGCCGCTCTTTGGGCGCAGCTAGTGAAAGACCGCCTGCCAATACGAAAGAACACCTGATGACCACATTACTTCCCAAAGCGCCCATCCGGCATGTCGTAGCAAAGCTGACCAAGGGAGATGCCGCGCATCGTGTGCTGACAGCCGAAAGCTTCGCGACTGCGCGCAAGGAAATCACTGCATGGGACGGCTATGCGCCTACCCCGCTGGTCTCACTTTCCGCGATCGCAGCCGAGATCGGCATCGGCGAGATCCTTTACAAAGATGAAGGCCCACGCTTTGGGCTTGGCAGCTTCAAAGCGTTGGGTGGGTCTTATGCAGCCCTTCGGGTTCTGCAGCGCGAGATTTCCAAGCGTTTGGGCAAGGACGTATCCCTTGCAGATATCAGAAACGGGAGATACGCCGACGCATGCGCAGCAATCACGCTTGTGTCTGCGACCGACGGTAACCATGGACGATCGCTTGCCTGGGGCTGCAAACGCTTTGGCGTGCCCTGCCGCATCTATATTCATGCTGAAGTCAGCGAAGGTCGCGCCGTTGCCATGCGTGATCTGGGGGCCGAGGTTGTGCGGATCGCAGGGGATTACGACGAGTCGGTCCTACTTGCGAAGACGGAAGCCGAAGAAAACGGTTGGTTCGTGGTCTCTGACACGTCCTGGCCCGGTTATTCGTTGCCCCCGCGCGACGTGATGTGCGGCTATGGCGTAATGGTTCAGGAGATTTGCGATGCGCTGGATCAGGCGCCGACCCATGTGTTTTTGCAGGGCGGTGTTGGTGGGCTGGCAGCCGGAGTGATTGCCGCACTGCGGCAGTACTGGGGCGATGCCTCCCCCCGGCCGATCATTGTTGAGCCTGAGCTTGCCGCTTGCCTGTTTGAAAGTGCAAAGACCGGTGTGGCAACGAACGTTGCCATTGCAGAGGAAACATTGATGGCTGGGTTGTCCTGTGGCGAACCATCGGGCCTGGCGTGGAAAATCCTTTCAGAGGAAGCAACCGATTATCTGACTATCCCCGAGGCATTGGTTGCTCCGACAGTACGATTGTTGGCCAAACCGCGAGGCGAAGATACGGCAATAGAAGCAGGGGAAAGCGCCGTAGCGGGACTGGCAGCCCTGATCGCTGCGATGGCGGATACATCCCTCGCGGAAAAGCTTGGGTTGGGATCAACGTCACGCGTCTTGCTGATCGGGTCGGAAGGCGTAACTGATCAGGCAATCTTCAACATGATAATGGAAGGCCATGAGGCCGCGTGATGGCGTAAATGCAGACCTGCAAAGAGATGCGGAGGCACACAAATGTCAAAATACAAGCCCGGGGATGATGTTGGGCCGCTTGAATACTGGCCTTTCGACGCCCCGGAAAGCAATTACGTGATCACCCAAGGCGCGCCAAATACCTATGGCCGCATTGATGCTGGCGGTCCGGGGCGCACAACGCGATATGGGATCTGGCGCTGTACCAAGGGCGCGTTTGAATGCACGGAACAGGGCGATGAGCTTATGACCGTTTTGTCCGGACGATGCCGCCTCATCCAGCACGACACCGGCAAAAGCATCGACCTTGGTCCGGGTGACACGTTGTTCGTTTATGACGGGAAAAGGGTGACTTGGGACGTCAGCGAAGACATCACCAAAGTATTCTTTGGACACAAGGCAGATGGCTACTAGGGCAAAAGCTCTGTGCCGGGTTGTTGGAAGAGCTGACCAAAGCCAGATAGCCTGTCATGAATCCCGGCACGCCGCAGGCAACTCCAGAACTGGGCCTGATTGGATGTGATCACGGGCTTACCGATAATCTGCTCAATCTCTTCAGCCACTTCTAGTGCGCGGATGCCACCACAGGACAGGAAAACCGCATCGGCGTCAGACCGGTCGATCTGAATGGCAAATTCCTTCCAAAAGGCAGGCGTCACTTGCCCCATCTCGGTGCCCGTTGCTAGGTTCAGCCCCTGAATATCCAGGACCTCAAATCCTTTGGTCAACAGATATTCCGCTTCGGCGGTGTTGACTTCGTCCAGATAAGGCGTGCCGACCACAATCTTCTTTGCATCCAACGCGTTCAACGCATCCAGAACACCCTGCACCAAACACATTGGACGCGCCCAAGGCGCGCCTTTGATGATCTCGGCCATTACCCGGTTTTCGCCAATTACGATCGAGCCGCTGGTGCAGGAATAGCTGACCACATCGGGTTCCAAGTCAGGCTGAATCCGTGCCGCCGCATCTGCCATGTGGTCGATGTGGCGCGCCAGTGTTTCATTGGTCGTGTAATCGTCGGTCTTGAGCCGGGTGATATGAACCGCCACGCCCTCGGGCACCATGTCAAAGAAATCGGCCTCGGCCGCAAGATCAGTCGACATCAGGATAAACCCAAGCCGTGCTCGATGGTGTCGCCCACCATCTAGAACTGGGCCCCAGGATTTGGAAACGACTGTGTCGCCGTGTTTGAACATCTGAAACCCTCTGTTTAACGTACAATCACACCGCTTCTTTGACCGCGCTCAGGAATTGTTGCGTGCGCTCGCGTTTCGGATTTCCG
>Ga0316205_10004985_pt1 | contig 11236 bp, 9 predicted proteins | sample 3monthpyrite_MG_FD_204941 | JGI IMG/M metagenome (GOLD analysis project Ga0316205, IMG submission 204941) | Microbial mat bacterial communities from mineral coupon in-situ incubated in ocean water Damariscotta River, Maine, United States -... | ecosystem: Environmental > Aquatic > Marine >...
CCCTGGCGCAATATCGAGCGTCGCCAAAGTCGCCAGATTCATGTTGGTTCTGTCCCGGTGGGGGGCGATGCGCCGATCAGCGTGCAAACCATGACCAACACCGATACCACCGATGTGGCCGCCACCGTGGCGCAGGTGCAGGCCGCTGCCGAGGCTGGTGCGGATATCGTGCGTGTGTCTGTCCCGGATGAGGCAAGCTCCAAGGCCCTGAAAGATATCGTAAAAGAGTCGCCGGTGCCGATCGTGGCCGACATCCATTTCCATTACCGCCGTGGGATTGAGGCGGCCGAGGCGGGCGCGGCCTGTCTGCGCATCAACCCCGGTAACATCGGCAGCGAAGAGCGCGTGAAGGAAGTGATCAATGCCGCCCGTGATCACGGATGTTCCATGCGGATCGGCGTGAATGCCGGATCGCTCGAAAAGCACCTGCTGGATAAATATGGTGAACCGTGTCCCGATGCGATGGTGGAATCCGGCCTCGATCATATCCGCATTCTGCAAGACCATGATTTTCACGAATTCAAGATCAGCGTGAAGGCCAGCGATGTGTTCATGGCCGCCGCCGCCTATCAGCAACTGGCCGATGCCACGGACGCGCCCATTCATCTGGGGATCACCGAGGCGGGGGCCTATACGACCGGCACTGTGAAATCAGCGATCGGCCTTGGCAATCTGCTGTGGATGGGCATTGGCGACACGATCCGCGTCAGCCTGTCTGCTGATCCGGTGGAAGAAATCAAAGTGGGATATGAAATTCTCAAGGCCTTGGGACTGCGCCATCGCGGTGTGAACATCATCAGTTGTCCGTCCTGCGCGCGGCAAGGCTTTAATGTGATCAAGACCGTCGAGACGCTGGAAAAACGGCTGGAGCATATCAAGACGCCGATGAGCCTCAGCATCATTGGCTGTGTCGTCAATGGCCCCGGCGAGGCGCTGATGACCGATGTCGGCTTTACCGGTGGCGGGGCAGGCAGCGGAATGGTTTATCTTGCGGGCAAGGCCAGCCACAAGATGAGCAACGAAAAGATGATCGACCATATTGTCGAAGAGGTCGAAAAACGCGCCGCCGAGATTGACGCGAACGCCACCGAGGCGCATGCGGCAGAGTAAGGCTATTGGCTGCGGATTTCCTCGGCCACCTGCACCATCCCCTCAAGCGGCAGGTAGCCGCGCAGCATCTGATTGTTCATCACGAAAGATGGCGTGCCCGAGATTTGCAGCCTCTGGCCCAACTGCAGGTTCCAGGTGATCACTTCGGACACCTGATCGCTGCCCATATGCTCAAGAATGGCCGGACCATCCAGACCCAATGTGTCCGCCATGCGCGACAGTGAGGTTTCGGTGATCGGACCGGTAAAGGCCATGAGCGTGTCATGGGCGGCCTTATAGGCGTCATCTCCGGCCAGCTGCTGGGTGGCAATTGCAAAGCGCGCCGACAATTCGCTTTCTTCGCCCAGAATGGGGAATTCCTTGAGAACAAAGCGAATATTGCCATCCTGCTCAATCAGCTGTTCAACGTCTTCAAATGCGCGGCGACAATAGCCACAGCGGTAATCCATGAACTCGACAAGCGTGATATCCCCATCCGGATTGCCACCCACCCAGGAATAGCCGTCGTTGAACAGGGCATCGGCATTGGCCTGCACCAGATCAATATCGGCCTGCGCCTGTGCCACCTGATCGCGCTGTTCCAGAACCGCGACCGCCTCCATGATAACTTCGGGGTTTTCCAGCAGGTAATTGCGGATCTCGGCGCGGAAGCTGTCACGCTCGGCCGCCGTCATGTTGTCCAGCTCAAGGGCCTGTGCGGGCAGGGTCAGACAAAGGGCTGTGGCCAGGGCGGGCAGAAAGGGGCGGGTCATTGGCAAGTGTCTCCGTTCTTATTTTTTGCGGGCGGCAGCCTCGGATGCAGAAAGCACATCCTGAGCGCGCTGCCAAGCGGCTGACCCGCGTGGTAACAGGTCTGAGGCGCGTTTGGCATGAATTCCGGCGTCTTTCAGCCGTCCACCCATTGCATATCTCTCGGCGGTGAGAACCGAGGCCATACCGCGATTGCCCAGCTTGGCATTGGCGGCGGCCAGATCACGCAGAACCCGGCCATCTCGACCATCTCTTGCGCGCGCTTTTTCAAGGACTTGCGCGGCTTTCTTTACTTGTCCGCCGGCCAAAAGCGCACGGCCGTAGGCACCAAGGATAAGGGCGTTGTTGGGAGCCAGGTTGGTGGCGCGGGCATAGGCTGAAATCGCCGGTTTGATCTGGCGGCTTTCCATAAGTATCTGACCGCGTAGTTCGTGCAGGAAAGGGTCGTTTGGCCGCAGGCCGATCGCCTTGTCGATGGCGGGCAGGGATTTGCGCAGGTTGGATTGACGATGATAGGCGATGGCCTGACGCATCAGTTTGACATCGGCATAGCCATGTTCACCAGCGCGGTTCAATGTCCATTTGGGCGAGCGTTTGAAGGCCGAAAGTTTGGATTTGGCCCGCGCGAACCAGTAATCTGCCTGCGGGTTGTCGCGTTTGCGATCTGCATATCCGGTGGCCAGCCGTTGCAGCACGCGGTAGCGATCCGACGACAATGGATGGGTGCGTGCATAAGCATCACGGCGGCTGACCGACAGGGCCTCTTGCCCGCGAAAGATGTCTATCACCTGAACGGCCCCTTGCGGGTCAACCCCCGCATTGGCCAGATAGCGCATTCCAGATTGATCGGCGGCATTTTCTTCGGCACGGGTATGGGCGAACAACTGGCGCAAGGCCGAGCTTTGCACGCCCAGGGCTGCGGCAGCTGCCGCTTCGCCATTCCCCGCGGCTATCCCGGCCGCTGCCGCCAGCACAGAACCAATGCCGGCTGCAGTACGGGCATTGCGCACCGCCACCGGGCGTCGCACCAGATGGCCATTGGCAATATGGGCCGCTTCATGCGCGATAACCGATTGCAGCATTGCGGCATTTTCCATTTTCAGCAGTAGACCGGAATGTATGAAAATTGCGCTGCGATCCACCACAAAGGCATTCAGACTGCGATCATTGATGATCAGGATATCGGTGCGCGACGGGCTTAGCCCCGCCGCCTTCAGCACCGGAGCGGATAGTTGTTTCAACGCATATTCTATATCGGGATCACGCAGCAGGGTCAGAGCGCGGGCAGGCGCGCCCATCGTCAGGGTCACGACCACGGCAATCAGGGTGAGGCGAAGAAGGTGCATTGACTGGTCCGGCTAATCAAGGTGAAACGGGCGTGTCCACTCAACTTAGGAACAAACATATGCGAAACTCAAGGCGCGGCCAGGTTGATCCCTTCATTGTGATGGACGTGATGGAGGCCGCGCGCGCCGCCGAGGCCGCTGGTCGCCACATTATCCACATGGAAGTCGGCCAGCCCGGAACCCCCGCCCCGCAAGGCGCGCGCGATGCCTTGGCGCGGCAAATGAGTGACGATCCTATGGGCTATACGGTCGCCTTGGGCCTGCCCGCGCTGCGCGCGCGGATCGCGCAGCTTTACCACGAGTGGTACGGTATTGATCTCAACCCCGAGCGGGTGATCGTGACGTCCGGATCGTCCGGCGCGTTCATTCTGGCCTTCACCGCTTTGTTTGACACCGGTGACCGGGTCGGCATCGGCGCGCCGGGCTACCCCAGCTATCGTCAGATTTTGCGGTCCCTTGATCTGGTGCCGGTCGATATCGAAACAGCGGTACAGAACCGCTTGCAGCCGGTGCCGCCTGATCTGGAGGGGCGCGATCTGAAAGGGCTGATGGTGGCAAGCCCGGCGAATCCCAGCGGCACGATGCTGGGCCATGATCAGATGCGGGCCTTGATCGAAGCCGCGGCCGGGCAGGGGGCCAGTTTTATCAGTGACGAAATTTATCATGGGATCGAGTACGAGGCCAAAGCCGTCAGCGCATTGGCAATCAGCGACGAGGTCTATGTGATCAACTCGTTTTCCAAGTATTTCAGCATGACCGGCTGGCGGGTCGGCTGGATGGTGGTCCCCGAGGATCATGTGCGCGGGATCGAGCGTCTGGCGCAGAACCTGTTTATCTGCCCGCCCCATGCCAGCCAGGTGGCCGCGCTCGCGGCGATGGAGTGTGGAGAGGAGCTTGAGGCCAACATGGCAGTTTACCGCGCCAATCGCGCGCTCATGCTGGACGGGCTTCCCAAGGCCGGATTTGCCAAGATCGCCCCGCCGGATGGTGCGTTTTATGTGTATGCGGATGTGTCTGATCTGACGGATGACAGTCGCGTCTTTGCCGCTGAAATCTTGCAGAAAGCAGGCGTGGCTGTGACGCCGGGCCTGGACTTTGATCCGGTTCGAGGGCATGGCACGTTGCGGTTTTCTTATGCGCGCTCGACGGCGGATATCGAAGAGGGGTTGGCGCGCTTGAAGGTGTTTATGGAGACGCGACGGCAATAAACCCAAGCCCGGAACCAAGCCGAAGGTGCCGGGCCATCGCCAGATCGCCCGCAAGGGCTGGCGATGGCCCTCATCCTTCCAAGTTCTGAGTCGCGCGACTCTTTTGACGATGGTATAACACTCCCAAACAGACCGGATACCGGCGGTGAGCAGTATGATCTTTCGAGCTTTGGCAGTGGTGCTGAGCCTTTGGGGCGCAGGGGCGTTTGCGCAGGAGTTCAGCGGCTTGGCGCGGCTGGACGGGACGACCTCGTCGATCACCGACACCCGGGGCGGTATCGCGCTTGAGCTCGGCCTGAGCCAAGGCGTGCCTTACCGGCTGTTCACGCTGGATGCCCCCCAACGTCTGGTTCTGGATTTCCGCGAAATTGACTGGAGTGGAATCGACCCCGAGGCTTTGGATCAAAGCGAGAGTGTCAGCGACGTGCGCGTGGGTGGGTTTGGCCCCGGATGGTCGCGCATGGTGGTTGATCTGGGTGGGCCTTACGTATTGCAGACCGCCGATATGGATATCGATGCAGAAACGGGCCGTGCGCTATTGCGTGTGGATCTGAGCCAGACAAGCGCCGAAGAGTTTGCGGCTCTTGCCGGTGCTCCCGAGGGTGCCACATGGGGCAATGACACCGCCATCCAGATCACCGCAAAACCAGAACGCTTCACCATTGTACTGGACCCAGGGCACGGGGGCATTGACCCCGGCGCCGAACAGGGCGGGGTGCGGGAAAAAGACCTCATGCTGACATTTGCCTTTGAGTTACAGGAGCTTCTGGTGCGCTCTGGCGACGTGGAGGTAATCCTGACCCGCACGGATGATCGGTTTGTGTCATTGGATCGTCGCGTCGCGATTGCCCATCAACTACAAGGGGATCTGTTTCTCAGCCTTCATGCCGACGCGCTCGGCGAAGGGCGTGCGCAAGGTGCCACGGTTTACACCCTGTCGCGCGAGGCCTCGGACAAGGCCAGCGCGGCCCTGGCCGAGCGGCATAACCGCGCTGATATTCTGGCCGGGATCGACCTGAGCGGGCAGGATGATGAGGTGGCGGATGTGCTGATTGATCTGGCGCGCCAGGAAACTCAGCCGCGCGCCGACCGGCTGGCCGAGGCGTTGCGATTGGGGATCAGGCAACGGCAGCTGAAGCTGAACACGCGGTCCATGCGTTCGGCCGGGTTCTCGGTGCTGAAATCACCTAATATCCCCTCGGTCCTGCTGGAACTGGGGTTTTTGTCCAGCGAAAAGGACCGCAGCAATATCCAGAACCCGGAATGGCGCGCGGCAATGGCGGCCAGCATTCGTGATGCGATCTTCGCCTGGCGTCAGGCGGATGAGGCCACCGCCGATCTGGTGCGGCAATGAAGATGCGCGGAAAGCGGCACATTTCCCCGTTATTGTGTTTTGACGCCGCGGGCACCGATGCCTATATGAACCATATCGTTTTCCGGGGGTTTTCGTGCTACGCGCCATACTGACATTTTTCGGCACTCTGTTCAGCCTTCTGACGCTGGGCGTGATGCTGATTGCGCTGAGTATCGGCGCAGTCTTCTATATCTATGGCAAGGACCTGCCCAGCCACGAAAGTCTTGCGAACTATACCCCGCCCACGATCAGCCGGATTTACTCGGGGCAGGGGCGGATCATCGACGAGTTTGCGACCGAACGCCGCCTGTTCACCCCGTCCGAGGATATTCCCTCGCTGGTCAAGAACGCGTTCATCTCGGCCGAGGACAAAAACTTCTACAACCACGCCGGCTATGACGCCCGTGGGATTGCGGCGGCTTTCGTAGAAGCAGTGCGCACGCGCGGTCAGACGGTGCGTGGGGCCTCGACCATCACGCAGCAGGTCATGAAGAACTTCCTGCTGAGCGGGGACCGGCGGATCGAACGCAAGATCAAAGAGATCATTCTGGCCACACGGATTGAAGGCACGCTGGACAAAGAGGCGATTCTTGAACTGTATCTGAACGAGATTTTCCTCGGCCAGAACAGCTATGGCGTGGCCGCCGCGGCGCAGACTTATTTTAACAAACCACTGAGCGAGCTTGCCCCTCACGAGGCAGCGTTCCTGGCCACGATGCCCAAGGCGCCGTCGGATTATCACCCGGTGCGGCAGAAAGATCGCTTGCGCGAACGGCGCGACTTTGTCTTGAAAGAGATGAAGGAAAACGGCTACCTGACCCAAGGGCAGTATGAGCTGGAAGTGGCGCAGCCCGTGCGCTCGGTTCAGAATGGTGATTTTGAACCCTTCGCCCAATCCCTGCCGCCGCGCGATTATTTTACCGATGAAATTCGTCGCCAACTCAGCAGGGATTTCGGCGAAGGCGAGTTCTTTACCGGCGGTCTTGCCGTGCGCGCCACGATTGACCCGGAAATGCAGGAGGTTGCGGCGCAATCCCTGCAACGTCAGCTGGAGATTTATGACCGGGGGCGCGGCAGATGGCGTGGCACTGACGAAACCATCCCGCCTGAGGCACTGGAAAGCGAAGATGCATGGCGCGTTGCTCTGGCCAGTGTCGAGGTGTCGCGCGATGTCAATCTGGACGGCAAATGGTATCCCGCCGTGGTGCTGGAGATCGGCGATCAGCAGATGCGTATCGGCATTGAAGGCGTCGAAGAAACCGAGGCCGAACCCCATGTGGTGCCACGCAAGGATATCGGCTGGCTGCCCGGCAGTTTTCGGGACGAATTTAACATCGGCGACGTGGTGCATGTGCGCCGAATGACCGATGACAGCAATAACTTCATCCGCTGGACCCTGCGTCAGGTGCCCGAAGTGCAGGGCGGCTTTGTCGCGATGGATGTGCATACCGGTCGCGTGATCGCCATGCAGGGCGGGTTTTCCTATCAGAACTCTGTCTTTAATCGCGCCACGCAGGCCCAGCGTCAGCCTGGTTCGTCCTTCAAGCCATTCGTCTATGCCGCCGCGCTGGAAAGTGGCTATTCGCCTGCCACGATCGTGGTGGACGCCCCGATCGAGATCGACACGCCTCAGGGCCTGTGGCGGCCGCGCAACTCGTCCAACAAGTTCTACGGGCCCACGCCCCTGCGCACCGGGATTGAGCAATCCCGGAATCTTATGACCATCCGTCTGGCCCAAGAGATCGGTATGGATGTGGTGGCCGAATATGCCGAACGCTTTGGTGTTTATGAAAATATGCGCCAGTTCCTGGCCAATTCGCTGGGCTCGGAAGAAACCACGCTTTACAAAATGGTTGCCGCCTATGCGATGTTCGCCAATGGCGGCGAACGGATCGAGCCGACCCTGGTGGACCGCGTCCAGGACCGGTTTGGCAAAACTGTCTATCGCCATGACCAGAGTGAATGCACCGATTGCGACATTGCCAATATCGCCGAAAACCGTGGACCCCGTATTGTATCGAACCGCAAGCGGGTAATGGATGCGGTGACCGCCTATCAGCTGACCTCGATGTTGCGCGGCGTGGTCGAGCGCGGCACCGCCTCGTCCTTTGTCAAACTGCCGGTGCCCGTTGCTGGCAAGACCGGCACCACCAACGAGGCGCGGGATGTCTGGTTCATCGGCTTTTCCAGCAACATTGTCGCCGGGTGCTATATCGGCTTTGACCAACCCCGCCCGATGGGGCGCGGCGCCTATGGCGGCACCATGTGCGGCCCGGTGTTCCAGCGTTTCATGACCCAGGCCACCCAGAAATACGGTGGCGGAAAGTTCGCCGTGCCCCAGGGTTGTGAGTTCATCAAGATCGATCGCTTTACCGGGGCGCGCCTGTCCGGCGATGCCACTGGCAACTATGTCGTGTCCGAATGCTTCCGCGAGGGCGAGGATGCGATCTTTGGCCTGATGTTCGATGGCGGCTTTGCAATGGGCGACGATCTGGACCTGTTCAGCTCGGGCGAGACCGAAGTGATCAGGGAAATCACTACCTCGACCGGCGATACAGCCACCGTCGGCGAGAAGGCCACCTTTGGCTCGATCAGTTCGGGTGGGTTGTATTGAGGGCCTTACACGCTCTGAAAGTGATGACGGTGAACAGTTCAATGAAGACCATCAGGCAGATTTGCCTTGCCCTGACAGTCATGTTGTCGGCTGCCGCGGCCCATGCGTCCGAAGTTGACGCCTGCTACGGCGAAACGTTGGAGATACAAATCCACATGTTTGCGCCGGATCAGCCGAATGGCGGCGAAGTAATCATGTCGCTGCCCAACCCGGCTTCTTGGACGTTGATCGGGCGTGATGGTCGCGGTTCGCTGCATGATGCGGGATGTCAGGAAGAGCCGGTGCCAGTCAACCAGGCATACTCGTCAGGAATGTTGAACAAGTTCTCAGCTGCGCTCGACAAGATCGATGCTCCGAGCGCTCTGCGGGATGTTGTTTCGTTGTCGATTAATGGGCGGGGTAAAGAACGGCCCGCGAGTAACTTCTATAGCGAGTACTTCAATGAGGAAGACTGGCTGGCGATCCCATATGGTTTTCGCCGTTTGAATTCCAAGGGGGATGAATTGGTCATGTCCTGGCATGGCCGATCTTTCACTGTTGGCACGATTCTTTTTCCGGACCACTATCAGGCACCATTTGATCAACCAATGGTCGCGGCCTGCCGCCGCTTTGGATTTTGCCAGGTTAACTATATTCTACATGACCGAATGCGGCTCAAGTACAAGTTCAGAAGCACTTTGGAGTACGACGAAAATTGGATCCCTCAAGATCAGGCCCTCCGCGCGCTGATCAACAGTTGGGTCGTCCCGCCTGATGCCACTGATTAGAGTCCCCACGTCTGTCAAATACTTGCTCGCCTGTAGGGCCTGCGCTATCACCCAAGCCTGAGCAGACTGGAACCAAATAATGCGCGCTGAAATCCAAACCCTGATGGACGAAATCGAAACCTCGCTGGAGCTGTTGCGCCAGCGGATGGAGTGGGACACCGCCCCGCATCGGTTGGAAGAGTTCAATGCGCGTGTCGAAGACCCAAACCTTTGGGACGATCCGGCCAAGGCGCAGAAACTGATGCGCGAGCGTCAGGCGCTGGTTGATGCGATGGAGACCCACGACTCGATCAAGCAAGAACTTTCCGACAATGCCGAGCTGATCGAACTGGGCGAGATGGAAGACGACGCCGAGGTCATTGAAGACGCCGAAAACGCCATGCGCATTCTGGCCAAGCGCGCGGCGGCGAAAGAGCTTGAGGCGCTTCTGAACGGCGAGGCAGATGCCAATGACACCTTCCTTGAAATCAACGCCGGGGCCGGGGGCACGGAAAGCTGTGACTGGGCCTCGATGCTGGCGCGGATGTATGTCCGCTGGGCCGAAAAACGCGGGTACACGGTCGAGCTGCAATCGGAACAATCCGGCGATGAGGCGGGCATCAAATCCGCCGCCTACAAGATCAACGGGCACAATGCCTATGGCTGGCTGAAATCCGAGAGTGGTGTGCATCGCCTTGTGCGGATCAGCCCGTTTGATTCAGCGGCCAAGCGGCACACGTCCTTCTGTTCAGTCTGGGTCTATCCGGTGGTCGATGATGATATCGAGATCGAAGTGAATCCGGCGGATATCCGTCTTGATACCTATCGCAGTTCCGGCGCAGGCGGGCAGCACGTCAACAAGACCGATTCCGCCGTGCGGATCACCCACCACCCCACCGGGATTGTGGTGACATCATCGGAAAAGTCCCAGCACCAGAACCGCGATATCGCCATGAAAGCCCTGAAATCGCGGCTGTATCAGCTGGAACTGGACAAGCGCAATCAGGCGATCAATGAGGCCCATGAGGCCAAGGGAGATGCCGGGTGGGGCAACCAGATCCGCTCTTACGTGCTGCAACCCTACCAGATGGTCAAAGACCTGCGCACATCCGTGGAAACCTCGGATACCAAGGGCGTGCTGGACGGCGATCTGGATCAATTCATGGCCGCCACCTTGGCGATGGACGTGTCCGGCAAATCCCGCGCCGAAGCGCAGGGCGAATGACCCGCCTTGCCTTGGCTCTTATCGTGTTGCTACCTGTCACCGCGCAGGCAGACGAGGCCGAACTGCTGAGCTTTCTGGGCGGTCATGGCTGTGCCATTGGCCCTTCTAACATCGACCTGATCACCGAGGCTGGTTTCACTGCTGACGAAGTCAGTGCCCTTAAGGTCCGTGGTGAGGCGCACGGCACGTGGAGCGTTCTACCAGCCGAGGTCTGCACAATCCGCGTGCCAGACGTGCAAAGCGACCTGACGATTGCTGAGATCGAGCCGCTGTTCAGCGCACCTGATGCTTACGCCGAACACGGCAATCCGGGCTGTTTCCTTGATTTTGAAAAATTCACCACCCAGATCGCCGCGACCCGAGGCTGGGATGCAGACCAGGTGAACGCTGCTTATCTGTCGGTCATGGCCCAAGGAATCGTATCTGGGGAGATACGATTTTACTCCGACAGCCCGCTGCGCACTCCGGTTGGGTTTCAACTGACAACCGGGGAGTGCAGCAAGGTGGACGGCATGGAAGTTATCCGCGCCAACCATCCCATTCTTATTGAGAGTTTTGGGGCTTATATCCGCGAGGTTGCGCCACTGGTGCCCTGCAAAAAGGGTGAAACCATCATGCACCCGACCTGGCCCGAGATCATGGAGCGTCTGTCTGGCGGTGAGAATACCAATGCCTGGATTGCCTTTGAAATGGCGATCATCACCATGGGGGCGGGGTGGTATGACGGGATCAGCGCCACCGAACGGGGCACACCGCGCCCACCGATTTGCCATTACCCCTAAGGGCTTGTGTCTGTCGCTGTGCTGGGGCCAGATAGGCGCATGACAGATGTTCTGAAACCAACTGCTATCCAGCAGGTCGCTGACATGGCTGCCGGGCGGCT
>Ga0316205_10004990_pt1 | contig 11234 bp, 10 predicted proteins | sample 3monthpyrite_MG_FD_204941 | JGI IMG/M metagenome (GOLD analysis project Ga0316205, IMG submission 204941) | Microbial mat bacterial communities from mineral coupon in-situ incubated in ocean water Damariscotta River, Maine, United States -... | ecosystem: Environmental > Aquatic > Marine >...
TGGTAATAATATGTTAGGAGATTTAAACGGGTGTAACCTAACAACACAGAATAGCGACATTCAAGTGGCCGACAATAAGACCAAACTCAGTCCGCTTAAAGCAACAGGAAATACAATACCCTATCTAGAACCCCGCTTAGATAGTCTTACTGTAGAAGCCATGTCTGGCGGAGGCTGTCCAGCCACAGATTCTAGAGGGCTGGCTCGCCCACAAGACGGCGACGGAAATGGCATCGCTACATGCGACATTGGCGCGGTTGAATACTATCCGCCACAATTTCAGGCATCGCAAGCCATTGTGGATTTTGGTGACATACCCGCAGGCACCATTTCCATGCCAAGAAGCATAACCATCACTAACACAGGCAATAAAAATATCACCATAGATGCCATCACCTTCATTGGTCCAGATGCAGAAGCATTTGAATTACCAATTCTCGATGACCAATGTACAGGTATTTCCTTACTATCAAATGGTCAATGCCAATTCGAGATAGAATTCAGTCCAATCCTAGAAGGGATCTATCAGGCAGCAGTGAAAATAAGCGAAGCTTCACAAGCCCCTGATGTGATTGTAGAACTCTCAGGTAGAAGTGGAATCATATTTTCTAATGGATTTGAATGATTGATCTGTTATCTCTAAATAATTACTGCGCTGAAGTTATTCTTTCAGCGCATTATTAAGATTAGACTTAAATTAATATTCTGGTATTTAAAATGGTTCAATAAATAAGTTTAATAAATAATCAATATAAGACCAGATTTTCCAGACAGAATCTGACCACATTATTACTCTTATATGGAAATGTTTCACATGTTAAAATCTGTCTAATAACTTCTTAATTTTAATTCTTGTAGCTCGCAAATGGGTTTTAGGTTTGTCAGGTATGTTTTTTATCATTTCTACTAATTGCAAACCTTTGACATTAACCTCACCGCCATGGGCCAGTAACATATAATTAACATTTAGTTGATCGATTTTTTTCAAGGAACTTTTATATTTATTGGGATGAAAAATTGGAAAAGGTGATATAAATATTTTTTTAATTCTAATGACTAGGTCAGCCACATATATCTTTTTGCTAGGTAGATGAAGAACTGATAAGTCTCTATCTGTATGACCAGGTGTTTCTATAATGATCCAGTCTTTAAATCCTGGTATGGTATCACCGTCATTTAACCTTAAATCCGCTTTTATCTTACGAGGATACCAAATGTTTTTTAAGGGTTTTCCCATTCGTCTAGCTACCCATAAAGTGAGCACTAAATCGGTTAAAAACATAAGCAGTCCTACAGCACCATAGTACCAATTCAACGGCTTATTTGAAGCAATAACTTGACAGCCAGTTAAGCGTCTTAGTTTATCAGCTGCACCCGCATGGTCTGGGTGCATATGTGTCACAACCACTATTTTTAAATCTATCATTGGACGATTCAAATTCTTGGTAATAAACTCTTTGAGTAAACTTATGTCACAACGACAACAACCATCAAGTAACATAAGCCCATCAATTTGTTCAACCAGATAAATATTCTGAATATAGCCTTGTAATTGATGAATTTTCATAGCGAATGGTAATAGTGTTGTTTGAAATACTATTTATAACTAATCACATTCTTGACAATATCGCGAGGCAATTGAACATGGTAGCCTTGTTCTTTTAGATTGGCTTGTACTTTTTCTATGTCTTCATTGGCCAGTTTTGTTCTTTGGCTTAAATCCAGTTCCATGGCATGGGTGTATTTTCCGATAAGTTTAAGTAGTTCGGCTGGCAAATCATCCATTTTCTTGTCATTGGCTAAATACAAATACATGCCGTCTTTTTTATCGGACCTATAAACTTGACAAATCATTCGACTGTTACCGATTTGGCTAAATTGCGGGGTTGATCGACATCTGTGCCTCTTAATAATGCGACATGATAAGAGAGCAGTTGAAGTGGCACATTAAAAACGATGGGTGATGTAAATTCGCCACTGGCCTCTAATTCGATTAAATGTGTGTCTTCTTCATCCAATCCATGATCGCCTTTGTGGTCAACAAATACAAACAACTCACCGCCGCGAGCACGAACTTCTTCAATATTTGATTTGAGTTTTTCTAATAAGGCATCATTGGGACACACGGCTATGACTGGCATTTTTTCATCAACCAATGCCAACGGTCCATGTTTAAGTTCACCTGCAGGATAACCTTCGGCATGTATGTATGATATTTCTTTTAGCTTTAATGCGCCTTCTAATGCGATGGGATAGTGAACGCCTCGACCAAGAAACAATGCACTGTTTCTTTTGACAATTCTTTGTGCCATAAGAGCAATTTTATCGTTGAGTAATAAAGCTTGGTTAATGATGCCTGGTAATGTGATCAATTGTTGAGCCAAGTTTTGTCTTATGTCTTTATCAATTTTATTGATCTGTGCAAATTTGAGGGTTAATAAAGCCAATACTGACATTTGAGTGGTTAAGGCTTTGGTAGAAGCGACACCAATTTCAGGTCCGGCTCTGGTCATTAAACAAAAGTTGCTTTCACGATCTAATGTGGAGTTGGCAACATTGCAAATGGCTAATGTGGTTAAGTAATTTTTATGGGTTTTTGCAAATCTTAGTGCAGCTAAAGAATCAGCAGTCTCTCCTGATTGAGAAATGGTCAGAAACAAAGTGTTTTTTGGCACAACAGGGTTTCTATATCGGTATTCACTGGCTATTTCAACTTGAGTTGGAATTCTGGCGATAGATTCTAACCAGTATTTAGCCATTAACCCAGCATGAAAGGAAGTACCACAGGCTATAATATGAATTTGTTTGGTTTGTTTTAATATGTTTTTCAGTTTCTTTTTGATAAAGTGTTTTGACACTTTGCCTTCAAACAATCTGTCTTCAAGTGTATTTGCCACCGCTGTTGGCTGTTCATGAATTTCTTTAAGCATATAATGCGCATAACCATCTTTACTTAAGGCTTCTGCAGATAAATGAACAGTTTTTAATTTGCGTTCAACTATTTTGTCATTTTTATCATAAATGACACAGGTATCAGTGGTGATTTCTACTATGTCATCCTCTTTAAGGTAATGAAATTTATTGGTGTGTTGAATCAACGCTTGAACATCTGAGGCAATGTAATTTTCATTGTCGCCTCTGCCAACTATTAATGGGCTACCTTTTCTGGCGGCAATGATTCGATCGGGTTCTGCACTATTTGTGATGGCAACCGCATAAGCACCTTCTAATTGTCGTAGTGCTTTATGGCTGGCTTGTGAAAAATTTAATCCTTGAGATTCGTAATAATGAATGAGATGAACCAATGTTTCTGTGTCAGTTTCAGACTGAAATTCATAACCTTTTTCAATCAACATCTGTTTCAATGGCATATAATTTTCGATAATGCCATTGTGAACTACAGCAATGGTCTCATCAGATGAATGAGGGTGAGCGTTGCTGCTTGTCGGTTCTCCATGTGTGGCCCAACGTGTGTGACCAATCCCTGAAAAACCAGATATGGGTGTTTGATCAAGTTCATTAGTCAAGTTGATGAGTTTGCCAGCTTGTTTACGAATTTGGAGTATTCCACTATTATTTATAGCAATCCCTGCTGAATCATAACCTCTGTATTCTAATGTTTTCAACCCGTTTAAAATTATATCAACCACATTTCTCTTGGCTGAAACTGCAACAATTCCGCACATATTTTTACCTTATTCACGTCATTTCTATATCAATCAAGCATCATAATTGAATTTGTCTTGATTGTCACTTTTATTTATAAACAGTTAATGTATGTGGTACAGAACAAACAACAATGACTTGTCAGTCCAATAATTATTGCCTTAAACTCCATATAGACACCTAATATAATCAACCAAGCGAGTTTATCTCTTAATTAATGTTTGTCTTGAAGTTTAATATCATGTATTATTAGAAAACAGATGAATAAAGGAGAAAATTCAAATGAAAAGACCAAATTTTAAAGACCAATTGAGTATCAATCTCAATAGATATAATTCCAAAATAATTATTGTTGTTTTATCCACGCTGTTTTTTGCTGCAAATATTTGTGCTAAGACAATTGATTTTGTAGCCCTTTCTCATTCAAGCAAAATGTTTGGAGAATCGATAGATGGACGCTACTTAGCTGCTCTTGAAAACAGATCAAATGATCAAAATTCTATTTATCGCATAGATACGACAAACTCATCAGAAATTTCTATTTTTATTGACCATTCAGTGAATGGAGGAGATATTAGCTCTGATGGTCGATATATTGCTTGGTCAGAGTCAGAGGTTAATGAGGATGATATTAGTACTTATAAATTAAAGTATTATGATTTTGAAACAAGAAATGCTGTTGAAATTGAAGTAGGAGAAATCAGTCCTGGTGTCAGAATATCAGCTCCCAAGTTTATAAGAAACAGTAATAAAATTATTTATTTGATTGGAGATATTGATTCAGTTTTTTATAGAAATCACAGAAATATTGTCATACAAGATATCTTAACTGGCGACAAAAATGTAATCAGTCCTTTTCCTAATGATACAGAAGTGAGTTATTATAATATTGAATCAATTAGAATAAGTGGCAACGGACAAGTGATTGCCTATCACAGACAAGAAATCTTTCCTCCTGATGAGACAGGTGGTGTATTTCCTACAGTAATAACCAGTATAGATAAATTTATTTACCATGATTTAGAATCCAATTTGTCCATGGAAATAAATGATGGTGTTTCTACTAATAGCTATGTGAAAAACTATAAATTAACTTATGATGGTAAAATACTTGCATACAATTTCTTCTTTGATGAAATAAAAATGTTTAATGCCAGTGAGAACAGTTATCAGACAATTGATTTAAGTGCATATTCTGAACAAATCTTGACATTATTTGGTTTATCAGATGACGGAAATACGTTGCTTTTTGGAGGTTCATCTCCGCTTCCAAGGCATATGGAAATCACTCAAAATCAACAATTTAATATTAGTGAGTCAACATCGTCACACTATTATTCAATTAGGGTCTTAAATTTAACTAACAATAAAAGTGAAGTGGTTAATATGATTAATAGTTATCAATTTATTAGTCCTTATACTGTGATGTTATCTGCAGATGGAACTCGGGTCAGAATGACAGCTCCTAATCTAAACCCTACAGGAGGCTTTGTTGACAGGTTATCCTATATTTCACATACCATTGACTATGATTTTAAAGCAGATTATGGTGTTTCGGGAATGTGGTATGAGACAGAAACACCTGGTCAAGGAATTGTTATAAATTTTGCAACTACTATTAATCATCCAAATGGAATCGCTACCGTCACATGGTATACAGTAGATAATGAAGGAAAACCTTTGTGGTTATTGATGAATTCCGCATTTACAGTGGGTGGAAACAGATTGACAGGTCAAGCCATACAAGTGACAGGAACTCAATTTGGACCAAACTTTAATTCTAGTGATACAGAGGTAATAACATGGGGAACACTGACATTAGAGTTTCATGATTGCCAAAATGCTACTTTAAACTATGTTCCTGAAATGTCTGGTTTTCCATCTGGAGAGATGCAATTATCTCGATTAACTTATCAAACAGGGTTGGGGTGTATTTAGAATAAAATAAAGCCATTTTTGTGTAATATAATAAAGTATATGGCTATTTTTTTATAGGCTTTTTCCAACCTTCAATGGTTTTTTGTCTGGCTCTGGATAGGGTTAATTTTCCAGCTTCAGCATCTTTGCTTAATGTGGTTCCTGCCCCGATGGTTGCGCCTTTTTTTACGGTAATTGGTGCAATAAGCTGACTATCCGAACCGATAAAAACATCATCTTCTATGGTGGTTTTGAATTTATTGACACCATCATAATTGCAAGTGATGGTTCCTGCACCAATATTGACATTGTCTCCAATTTCACAATCACCTAAATAAGTCAGGTGACTGGCTTTAGAGTTGAAACCAATGGTGGTTTTTTTGGTTTCAACAAAATTACCGACTTTGGCTTTTTGACCAATAACAGTGCCAGGTCTTAATCTTGCATAGGGTCCAATGTCACAATCTCCTTCAGTGATGACATTTTCTAACATGGAATGAGGAGCAATGCGTGTGCCTTTGCCTAATTGACAGTTTTTAACAATGCTGTATGCTCCAATTCTAACATCATCTTCAATAGTATTATTACCTTCAAATATTACACCAGTATCTACAGAAATATCTTGTCCGCATTTAATTGAACCTCGTATTTGTATGGTTTCTGGATTAACCAAATAAACACCGCTTAACATGATGTCACTTCTTAATTGTGATTGTTTAATGGCTTCGCATTCTGCCAGTTGTACTCGGTCGTTAATGCCTTTGATACTGCGATTGTCTTTGACGGTTACGCTATTAAAACTCTTGTTATCTGCATGTGCCAGTGCCACTACATCAGTTAAATACAATTCACCTTGTGCATTGTTATTATTGATGTTTCCTAACCAGCTATCCAAATCTTCTGCTTTAGCCATAATAATGCCTGAATTGATTTCTTTGACCAGTTGTTGTGGTATAGAGGCGTCTTTCTGTTCAACAATGGATTCGACTAAACCTTGATTGTTTTTAATGATGCGACCATAACCAAATGGATTATCCATTTCAGCCGTTAGCACTGCTTGAGAATAGTCTAATAATTGCTTTAAATCATCGCTTTGAATAAGTGGTGCATCACCAACCAATATCAGTACTTTTGCATCCTTATCTAAATGAGGCATGGCCAATTGAACAGCATGTCCAGTACCTTGTGGATTTTTTTGTTCAACCCATGTGAGTTTTTGATCTTTCAAATGAGCTTGTAACTGCTGGCCTTGGTGACCATATACCATAATAATTTTATCAGGTGATAATTGTTGGCTCGTTGATAAAATTTGTTCAATAACTGTGCTACCTGCTAATGGATGAAGGACTTTTAATTTTTTCGACTTCATTCTAGTGCCTTTACCAGCAGCAAGAATAATAATATTGAGTTTACTAGACATAAATTTAGAATTTTGTTAATTGAAACAACGATATTTTACACCAAGTTTGAAACTTGATGATAAAAATGTTTCAAACGACAACTAATCGGTTAAAATAGCTCAGTTATAAATTTGCAAAGTAATATTCTTAAGTCATATGATTTTCAAGCCGACTCAATACAAGTTAGACAAAACAAAATTTAATGAATGGTACTCACTACCCATTGAAAAACGAAATGAATTAAACAATCAAGCCATAGACAATATAATGTTACCTTGGCAAGCAATGATTCGTCGGTCAAAAAAGCATCCATTACCTGGTTTGGCGGGTTTCCATTTGATATTTTTTCATATTCCTAAAACAGGTGGTACGACATTAGATTATTTGACAGCGAAAAACTATCGCATTGATTATGTTTATCAGGTGAATGCACCAGCTTTTGATAAACATGTGGCTGGAGTGTATAAAAATCACAGTATGTTTCGCGTCTTGATGGGGCACTATGAGCTGAATGATTATTTTTATCAATTATTTGATAGGAAGAAAATGGTTCAATTCACCATGCTAAGAGAGCCAGTAGGAAGGGTCATTTCATATTATGATTATTTAAGAACATCACCGAATCACCCTAAATATTCTATTGCTAAGGATTTGTCATTAAAAGAATTTGTTACTCATCCTGACATTGACGAAATGCCAAATGGACAAGCCTTTAGAATATTAGGTTTGCTTAAAAAAGATTTGTGGAAAAAAACAAAGAAAACCAATGATCAATTAATTCAGGAAGTGCAATACCAATTAGAAAAACGTTTTACTTTGTTTGGCTTAACTGAAATGTATGATGATTTTCTTTTAATGGCACAAAGGGGTTTAGGTTGGAATGATATTTTTTATCAACGCATGAATTCTTCAAAAGTTAAAACTGACAAAACCAAAATTCCAGATGATGTCATAGAATTAATCAAAAAACAAAACTCAGTTGATATGGCATTATATAGCTTTGCAAAAGATTTGTTTTTAAAACGTTTCGAACAAATGGGTTTAACAAAAGAAATGGTAAAAACTTTTAAAGCCAATAACAAATTACACAGTGATTTGCTAAAGAACCAAATCAATAGCGCAATAACTTAATATGCAGGCAACGCCACTCAAACAACAATTGTTGAATTATTCTGTATTATTCAAGCAAATGTTTTTGGACTATTATCAGCATCAGAAGAAGTTTTTCTGGCTGATACAATTCTTAATGATTGTTTCAACCATCACAGGCATATTTTGGATATTAACCATTATTCTTGGTATCTCTCACTATCAAAATCCCACACAAGCAGATGGATTTAAGCATATTTTATTTGCATGGGTCTTCAAAATGCCATTATGGCAATGGCTCATACTGGCCAGTACATCAGGAATTATTTCAGCGTGGACTTTGTATTTGTCAGTGCAAATGGGAGTTAATTCTGTTTTAGCCTATCAAAAGTACTTATCACAGAAATGTTTAAAGCTTGTCTCAGATGATAATTACATACATTGGAGTAAAGAATTTGAGCAGCCACCAAGACAAGTATTATTGAGAATACTCAGACAAGGCATTCAGTTAACAGGTTTAGTCTCTAGAAGAATTACACGGGCTTTTGTGTCATTATTGACATTTATGATGGCACTTGTGGTTTTATTGTACTTGGATGGTAACTTACTGCTTCTGTTATTGCCTTTGTCTTTTTTATACATTATTGCCTTGTATTACATAAACAGGTATGCAGCCAGAGTATCAACCGAAATGGCCGATACCTTGCCATTATCAAGCAGTAGATTTGGACATTTGGTAGGACAGGTTTTGAATAAAAATATGAAGGTCAATACACCAGAATTCCAACATGCATTTGATGAATCTTTGTACATGCATCAAGCAGAATTGAAATACAAAAGACGATTGGCTGAAATTCATGTGAATTGGCTTAATACTATTTTTTTGGTATTAGGCGTAGCCATAATAATTGTCTATATTGTCTATATTCAATCAACCAATATAGATTGGCAACAACTTCTGTTTTTTCTAATTGCTTTGAGATATGCCGCCACAAGTTTACAACAAATATCTGCTACAACTGTTGCTTATAGTCGGTTCCTTCCTGAAATTCAATTGGTTTTTAGGTTGTTAAATGTCAGAAATTTAACCAATAATGATGATAAATTGGTATTGAATAATCATACAATTATTTATGTTTCATCAAGTTGTATCGATATGTTTGAAATACAGCAATTAAATAATTCATTGGTTTTTAAAGACAGTTCAATAATTAAATATATCCAAGAGATAAGAGAGCAAGGTGTGAATTTATATTTTGAACAATTAGTTCATCAGTCCAATCAAAATATAATTATTGATAATAACCTTGAAAGATTAAAACGCATTGTTTTAAATCACAAACAAAAAATTTCTCCTGTGATAGAGAATATTATTGTTTTTTCTAGTGTTTCAAAAGAGATAAAACAACTCAGCTTAGATGAGTTTCAAAATTATAATTTACAAGATAATTGCTCCGATAATGTTGATGATATCGATGCATTTATTTAAAAAATAGAGAAAAATATGTCAGAATTTCCAAAAAGTCAGTTTATTTATCGCGTATATTACGAGCATACAGATGGTGGTGGCGTTGTTTATCATTCAAGATATTTGAACTTTTTCGAACGCGCGCGGACTGATTGGTTAAGGGAAAGGGATATTTTACAGTCCGATTTACAGAAAAATCACAATATGGTTTATGCAGTAACACAAGCAGATATTAAATTTAAAAAACCCGCTCGGATGGATGATTCGTTAACAGTGAGTTGTCAGTTACTGAAAGCCAGAAGAGCCAGTGTGGAGTTTTACCAAGAAATGCATAATCAAGATGGGGTATTATTGTCATCAGTTGTCATAATAGCAGCATGCATCAAAGCGGACACATTTAGTGTGATGGCTTTACCAAAACAATTAAGAGAGGATTTAGTCAAGTGAGTACAGATTTTAATTTTATCGAACTAATTATGAATGCCAGTTTGGCGGTAAAAGCAGTGATGTTTTTATTGGTATTGGCCTCGGTGACATCTTGGTGGATCATATTTGCCAAATGGATGAGTTTAAAAGATGCCACTAAAAAATCAAAAAAGTTTGAAGAAACATTTTGGTCAGGGGTCGATTTAAACCGTTTGTATGACACCATAATTAAACGCAAAAAGAAATCAACTGGCATGGAACAAATTTTTGAATCAGGTTTCAGAGAGTTTTTACGATCAAGGAAGGCGGCGCAATCCGATGTAAAAGCCACAGAATCAGCTGACCGCTCCATGCGAATTGCATTGAACCGTGAAATTGATGGTTTAGAACGCCATTTGCCCTTTTTAGCCACAATTGGTTCTATTAGTCCTTATGTCGGTTTATTGGGAACAGTTATAGGCATTATGATTTCATTTAATGCCTTATCTAATGTCACACAAGCCAGTATTGCATTGGTTGCACCTGGTATTTCTGAAGCCCTAATAGCTACAGCTATGGGTCTGTTTGCGGCCATTCCAGCGGTTATTTTTTATAATAATTTTACTTCTAAAGTTGAGAGATTATATAACCAATACGATATTTTCAAGGAAGAGTTCTCAACAATATTACACAGACAATCAGGTGGATAATTATGCGTAGAAGAAAAAAAACCATGGCAGAAATCAATGTGGTTCCCTATATTGATGTGACTTTGGTTTTATTGATTATATTTATGATTACCACACCATTGTTAAACTTGGGTGTCGATGTAAGTTTACCTGAATCATCAGCAAATACAGTCACCATAGAAGAAGAACCTGTGATTATTAATATTGATGTTGAAGGCAATTTTTTTCTGAGTATTGGAGGTGAATTTGAGCCTATTGATGAACAACAATTGGGTTTGAAATTAGCGGCATTTATACGTAACAATAAAGATGTGCCTATATTGATTGGAGCAGATAGAAAAGTAGATTATGGCAGAGCCTATGCAGCCATGGTTGTTGCACAGCAAGCTGGAGCCAACAAAGTGGGGCTCATTTCTGATCCGATGTCTATGGATGATAAATAACCCATAATGTTAGAAACACACATAAAAATCTTAGCAACGCTTTACACAGCCTTATTAATGGCTGCAGTATCTTATGTGTTATTGTTTGCTGGTTTTAACATTAAACATCCAAAAATTAAAGGTCAAGTGATCCAAGCGACAATGGTTGATATCTCAC
>Ga0316205_10004992_pt1 | contig 11233 bp, 6 predicted proteins | sample 3monthpyrite_MG_FD_204941 | JGI IMG/M metagenome (GOLD analysis project Ga0316205, IMG submission 204941) | Microbial mat bacterial communities from mineral coupon in-situ incubated in ocean water Damariscotta River, Maine, United States -... | ecosystem: Environmental > Aquatic > Marine >...
CGCTGCAATTTACTCCGACGCGGTTTTCGGCGCCTGATCTTTTGTTTGTGCTTACCATCACCTGGATTGTGCGCCAGCCCGAAAGCGCGCCGTTTTTGCTGGTCGCGGCACTGGCCTTGCTGGCCGATGCGGTGCTGATGCGGCCAATGGGGTTGTGGGCGGTGTTGTTGTTGATTGCCAGCGAAACAGTGCGCATGAGCCACAAAACGATACAGGAGCGCGGCTTGCTGGCGGAGTTTTCCCTGATCGCCGCGCTGTTGGTGACCATGGTCACCTTGCAGAATGCGGTGCTCTGGATCAGCTTTTCCCAAGTGCTTGTGTTTGCCAAAACCGTGCAATTTGTTATGCTAACACTAGCCTGCACCCCTGTTATGGTGCTATTTCTGCATTATATAGTCAGAGTGCGCAAACCAGACAACCGGGACCGACCAGACAGACTTGGGAAAATCAGATGAAACAGCCTTCGAAAACCTCTCGCGAACAAAGCAGGCGGATCAACCGCCGCGCTTTGGTGCTGGGCAGCATGCAAGGGCTGGTTATTGCCGGGTTAAGCTGGCGGATGCGGCATTTGCAGGTGACCCAAAGCAGCCAGTATCGGCTACTGGCCGATGAAAACCGGATCAGGGATGGCTTGCTCCAGCCGGAGCGCGGCCTGATCTTTGACCGTAACGGACTGCCGCTGGCTGAAAATCAGCCAAATTACCGGATTGTGATGATCCGGGAGCAAGCTGGTGACCCGCGCGCCGTGCTGGCCGAACTGGCCCGGCTGATTGACCTGCCACTGGAACGGCGTGAAAATATTTACACGGAAATGCGCAAGCGCGCGGCTTTTGTGCCGGTGGCGGTGGTTGAGCAACTAAGCTGGCAAGATTTCGCCCGGGTTTCGGCCAATGCCCCCGCCCTGCCCGGCATTATCACCGAGGTCGGGCTAAACCGCTTCTACCCTTATGGCGAAGATTATTCGCATGTTGTTGGCTATGTCGGGCCGGTGAGCGAGGCCGACCTCACCCGTTATGAAGACCCGGAGCCGGTGCTGCAAATCCCCGGCTTTCAGATTGGTAAAACCGGCCTGGAGCGGCGTGAAGAAGATATGCTGCGCGGGATGGCAGGCACCAAACGGGTTGAAATCAACGCGGTTGGGCGGGTGATGCGCGAGCTTGGCCGCAACGACGGTCTGAAAGGCGCTGACCTTCAGCTCACACTTGACCACGATCTCCAGAATTACGCCCAATACCGGCTTGCCGGTGAAAGCGCGGCGGCTGTGGTGATGGATGTACATTCCGGTGATGTGCGGGCGCTGGCCTCGACCCCGGGTTTTGATCCGAATAAGTTTATCTTCGGTATTTCCTCAAAAGACTGGAACGGATTAATCGAGAATGAGTATCGGCCCCTGGCCGACAAAACCATCTCGGGCGCTTATCCGCCAGGCTCGACCGTAAAAATGGTAACCGCTTTGGCAGCCCTGAAAGCCGGCGTGATTGAGCCAAGCGAAAAAATAAATTGCCCCGGCTATCTGGATGTTGGCAACCGCCGTTTCCACTGCTGGAAGCGTGGTGGCCACGGTCTAATGAATATGAGCGATAGCCTTAAAAACTCATGCGATGTTTATTATTATGAGGTGGCGCAGCGGGTCGGGATCGACAATATTTCGACCATGGCACGGCGCATGGGGTTTGGCGAAAAGCCTGACCTGCCTTTGCCTTCAATATCTTCCGGCCTGGCACCCGACAAGCAGTGGAAGTTTGACCGTTACAATGAGGAATGGCGCATTGGTGACACGTTGAATGCGACCATCGGTCAGGGCTTCGTGCTTGCCTCGCCATTGCAATTGGCGATGATGACCGCGCGGATCGCCTCGGGGCGTCAGGTGGTGCCACGTTTGGTTCAGCGCATTAATGGCGTGCCGGAGCCGCTGGCGCGTGCGCCCGAAATGGGCATACCGGAAGACGACCTCTATCAGGTGCGGTTTGGCATGTTCAGGGTGGCCAACGAATCCCGTGGCACCGCCTATAGCACCCGGATCACCGAGCCCTCCATGGCGATGGCCGGTAAAACCGGCACCGCGCAGGTGCGCGGGATCACCACCGAGGAACGCGAAGCCGGATTGGACACAACCGAGGTCCCGTGGAAATATCGTGACCATGCGCTTTATGTCGGCTTTGCCCCTTATGATAACCCGCGCTACGCCATATCGGTGGTGATCGAGCACGGGGAATCCGGCTCGGGCGCGGCGGCCCCTGTGGCGCGGGATATTATGCTGCGCGCCCTATATGGCACCCGGCCGCCGCTTTCGGCTTATCCGCGCGCGCAATGGCCCGAAATCAGGGAGCGGCAGGCCGGCGAGCCACCCCCCAACCCCAATGTGCAAAGCCCCGCCGGAAGCGACCGGGCATGAGCTTTCTTGACCCGACACTGGATCAGGCCCCGCGCGGGTTGCGCAAGATCCTGTTTTTCAACTGGCCGCTGGTGCTGTTGGTAATCGCGGTTTCCGGCTTTGGTTTTTTGATGCTTTACTCGGTGGCCGGTGGTTCACTTGACCCGTGGGCGCGGCCGCAGATAATCCGGTTTTCGGCGGGTATGGTGATCATGTTCGTCGTCGCCTTTGTGCCGCTCGCGTTTTGGCGGCAGGTTTCGCCGATGGTCTATATCGGCGGGCTTGTGCTTTTGCTGATCGTTAATCTTTTTGGTGCAACCGGCATGGGGGCGCAGCGCTGGTTGAACCTTGGTTTTATTCAGCTTCAGCCCTCGGAGGTAATGAAAATTGCCATCGTTATGGCACTGGCGCTTTATTATGACTGGTTGCCGTCGGAAAAGGTGTCACGCCCGCTTTATGTAGCGATTCCGCTGTTGCTGATCGCAGTGCCCGCAATGATGGTGGTGGTGCAGCCCGACCTTGGTACCGCGATTTTGCTGGTGCTGAGTGGCGGCGTGGTGATGTTTTTGGCGGGGGTGAGTTATTGGTATTTCGGCGGCGCGATAGCGATTGGTGTCGGGGCGGTGACTTCGGTTTTTATGTCGCGCGGCACTGGCTGGCAGTCGCTGAAAGATTACCAATACCGGCGGATTGATACGTTTTTAGACCCGTCACTCGACCCGCTGGGTGCAGGGTATCACATCACGCAATCAAAAATCGCGCTTGGCTCGGGTGGCATTTCGGGGCGCGGGTTTATGCAAGGCACCCAGTCACGGCTCAATTTTCTGCCGGAAAAACAAACCGACTTTATTTTCACCACTCTGGCTGAGGAATTTGGCTATATCGGCAGCACAATTTTGCTTATTCTCTACGCGCTGATCATGGTCTTTGCCATTTCGGCGGCGATGAAAAACAAAAACCGTTTTGGTGCCTTGCTGATTGGCGGCGTTGCCTCGACCTTTTTCTTCTACTTCGCACTGAATATGGCAATGGTGATGGGGCTGGCACCGGTGGTCGGCGTGCCATTGCCGTTGGTTTCTTATGGTGGCTCGGCGATGCTGGTGCTGCTCGGGGGGTTTGGGCTTATCCAGTCGGCCCATGTGCACGGACGGGGTGCGAGAAGCTAATGCCGATTGTGCTATTTGCCGGAACCGATGCAAACTGGGAAACCTACAAAACCTTGATCCCCGAAGCGCTGGCCGCACGAGGGATCGATGCGCGGGTAAGCCGCGATGCCGCCCCCGAAACCGTGGATTACATTATCTATTCACCACTCGGCCCTGTGCAGGATTTTTCGCCGTTTACGCGGCTAAAGGCGGTGCTGAGCCTGTGGGCCGGGGTGGAGCGGATTGTGGGCAATGCAACCCTGAAAGTGCCTCTGTGCCGGATGGTGGATGACGGCTTGAAAATGGGCATGGCGGAATGGGTGGCGGGGCATGTGTTGCGCTACCATCTGGGCATGGATGCGCATATCGTGAACCCCGGGCAAGTGTGGCGCAATGATGTAGTGCCACCACTCGCAAAAGACCGCCAGATCAGCATTTTGGGGCTGGGAGAGCTTGGCGTGGCTTGCGCGGCAACGCTAAATTGCCTTGGGTTTGACGTAGCTGGATGGTCGCGCAGTTTGAAAAAGCTGAAAGGTGTTGCCTGTTTTTCAGGGGAAAGCGGGCTGGACGCCCTGTTGAAACGCTCGGAAATACTGGTGTTGCTGCTGCCGCAAACCGCTGAAACCACACATATTGTAGATGCCCGCGCGCTAGCCATAATGCCCAAAGCTGCCAAAATTATTAACCCCGGCCGCGGGCCGCTGATTGATGATGACGCCTTATTGGACGCATTGAATTGCGGCCAGATCGGTCATGCCACGCTCGATGTTTTTGCCACCGAACCTTTGCCGCCGGAGCACCCCTATTGGGCGCACCCGAACGTGACCGTCACCCCGCATATTGCCTCGGAAACGCGGCCAAAGAGTGCGTCGGAAGTGATTGCGGAAAATATTGTGCGCGGTGAATCTGGCAGGCCATTTCTGGTTCAGGTTGACCGCGGGGCCGGGTATTAGCCGCTTCGGTGGCCTCGCCTTTGGCTCGGCAAGGGGGCGCTGCCCCCTCGCGCAAGCGCTCACCCCCGGGATATTTTAACAAAGTAGAGTCGTTTAGGATTCCATGGCTTCGAGTTCGTCGATCATGCCCGAGATCATCGACAGGCCCTTATCCCAGAATTTGGGGTCCGAGGCATCGAGGCCGAAGGGCTTGAGAAGCTCTGAATGGTGTTTTGAGCCGCCGGCCTTGAGCATCTCCATGTATTTTTCCTGAAAGCCTTCAAGCCCTTCTTCGTAGACCGCATAGAGCGCGTTGACCAAACCATCCCCGAAGGCATAGGCATAAACGTAGAAGGGAGAGTGGATGAAGTGGGGAATGTAGGACCAGAAACTTTCGTAGCCTTCCATGAAATTAAAGCCTTCGCCGAGGCTTTCATGCTGCACCTGCATCCAGATTTCGTTGATCTGGTTGGGGGTTAGTTCGCCCTCGGCGCGGGCGGCGTGCAGGCGGCACTCAAAATCGTAAAAGGCGATTTGGCGGACCACGGTGTTGATCATGTCTTCCACTTTACCGGCGAGCAGACGTTTGCGGGCGGCCTGGTTTGGCGCCTCGTTGAGAAGTTTGCGGAAGGTGAGCATTTCGCCAAACACGCTGGCGGTTTCGGCCAGCGTGAGCGGCGTATCGGCCAGTAGCTCGCCTTGATCGGCGGCGAGGGTCTGGTGGATTCCGTGGCCAAGCTCGTGGGCCAGAGTCATGACATCGCGCTGCTTGCCGAGATAGTTGATCAGGATATAGGGGTGCACATCGGTCACGGTAGGGTGGGCGAAAGCACCAGGAGCTTTGCCGGGTTTGACGGCGGCATCGATCCAGTCCTGTTTGAAAAATGGAGTGACGATTTTGGCAAGGCGCTCATCAAAGCCAGTATAGGCGTCAACTACGATATTGCGGGCGTCTTCCCAGCTGATCGGGGTGTCGTCCTCATCGGGCAGTGGTGCGTTTCGGTCCCACATTTCGAGTTTTTCCAGCCCCAGCCACTTGGCTTTGAGCGCGTAATAGCGGTGGGAGAGTTTAGGGTAGGCCGCCACCACGGCATCGCGCAGCGCCTGCACCACTTCGGGCTCCACATGGTTGGCAAGGTGGCGGGATTTTTGCGGGGTTTCCAGCCCGCGCCAACGGTCCTCGATTTCCTTTTCCTTGGCCAATGTATTGGTGATGCGGGCTAATAGCGGCAGGTTTTTGGTGAAAACGGCGGCCAAGGCCTTGGCGCCACCCTCGCGGCGGGCGCGGTTGGTATCCGACAGCAGGTTGAGCGTGGCCTCAAGGCTGGTTTCTTCGCCATCTACATCAAAGGTCAACCCGGCCATGGTTTCGTCAAATAGGCGGTTCCATGCGGCGACCCCGACCACTGACGCATCATGCAGGAATTTTTCGAGTTCATCGGAAAGCTGGTAGGGCTTCATGGCGCGCATCCGGTCGAGCACCGGTTTATAGCGGGCAAAGGCGGCATTTTCTGCCAACAACCCCGCCAGCACGGAGTCATCAATCCGGTTCATCTCCAGCGAGAAAAACACCAGCGGGTTGCTGAGATCGGTGATCGCGCCTTGCATATCGGACATGAATTTGGCGCGCTCACCATCCGAGGTGTTTTGATAGTAGCGCAGACCGGCGTAAGACATCACCCGCCCCATAATGCCATTCATCACTTCGTAGCGCTGGATAACCCGCAGCATATCTGCCGCGCCCTGCCCGGCGAGCTTGCCTTCGTAATCGGCCGCGAAACTGGCAGTTTCCTCTTTCAGCCACGCGAGATCACGCTTGAGTTCATCACAATCCGGTGCCGGATAAAGATCACTCAAATCCCAACTCGGGAGAGCACCCAAGCCCTCGCCGCTTACTGGCTCGCGGTTGTCAAATATTTCGGGGCGGCGGTTAAACATGGCAAACATGGGGTTCTCCGAATGGGTTTTCTTCTAGATAGGGAACCGGCCGCGGATTTGCAATTCATCCCCGCTGAAATGTCAAACCCCCGAGAGGTTAAGATCAACGCAAACCGGAAAATGGTCCGAAGCGGTGAGCAGCGCTTCTTTGAGCGACTGGTTTTTGAAGCATTCGGGGTCATCAAACGGGTGGTATATGCGCCAAGTGGCGCTTGGGGCAATATCGGGCGTGAGCATCACATAATCGAGCAGCGTGTTCACATACCATTTCAGCCCTGCGTGGTAAAACCGCGCCGACGAAAGCGCCCAGCCCTGCATCGGGTCCAGAAACAGGCGGGCGTTCGGGTCTTTCAGGTGGGTTTCGGGGTGTTTCGGGTCACCCAGCACCACCTCTACACCGGACCTGCCGAAAAGTTCCTCAAACGCGTCAAGACGTGGGCCATCATTGAAATCACCGAGCACAATTACCGGCTCGCCATCAGCGATATGGTCCTCGACCCGTTGCCTTATCCACAGGCATTGTGCCAGTTGCTTGGTGCGGTTGGTGAGCGCGGTTTTTTCGGCCATATTTGTGCCTCGGTCACCATGCAGGGCTTTGGATTTGGCGTGAACCCCGATCAGGCGCAGTGATTTACCGCTGGCCTTATCAGTGAGCAACACCTCAAGCGGCGGTTTGGAAAAGCTGTGAATATCCGATTGTCCGTTCACCCCCATTTCGTAGTGGAATTTGCCATCAAACCGTGGCGCGCGCTTTTTTTGGCGACCATTGGAGCGGTTGCCGACCGGCCTGTGCCTTGCTGTCACCCGTTTTGGGTCATAGAGCAGGGAAATTTCCTGCCTTGTATGGCTTTCAAAGCCGCTTAAGGCGCTGGATTGGCGCAGGTTGAAAGCATCGGCAAAGTTTTGCAGGGCGCGCACCGAGTTACGGTCACCACCGGTATCCGGCGCTTCGATCACCAGTATCGCATCGGCGTCAATCGCCCCAATTACATCGGCAATGGCGTGCAATTGCTGATGGCGGGTGGTCATGTAACGGCTTGACCATTCGTCATCATCCAGCAGCACATCGTGGCGGCCAAACAGGTTGGTAAACCACTCGATATTGTAGGTGGCAATGCGCAGGCTAGGCTGGTTCTGGTTGGCGCTCGGCACGCAGGCTCTCCCACGCTTGGTTGATGGTTGCCAAGCGGCTGGTGGCCAGTTTTACCGCCTCTTCCGGCAGGCCGCGGGCGATCATCGCATCGGGGTGGGATTGTTTAACCAGCAGGCGGTAGCGGGCCCGGATTTCGCTATAGCTGGCATCGGGGGCAATGCCGAGCACCGAATAAGGGTCCGGCACCATGCCGGGCACATGGCGGGCGCGCAAGCAGGTAAACACCCGCGGCTCAAGCCCGAATATTTCTGTCACCTCGGTCAGAAAGGCATCTTCTTTCGGGTGGTAATGGCCATCAGCCATGGCGATATGCACCAACCCTTCCAACAGGTCGATCAGCATTTCGCGGTCGTCTTTAAACATGGCGGCAATTTTGGCGGCATAGGCTTGATAGCCCGCCACATCTTGGCGCGCGAGATCGAACACCTTGGCGGCGCTGGCTTCGTCTTCCTGTGAAATCTGGAAGATTTGCCGAAAGGCAATTACTTCTTCGCGGGTCACCAAACCGTCAGCCTTGGCCATTTTCGCGCCAAGGCCGATAATGGCGATGGTAAAGCCGATGGAGCGCTCGGGCGGGGTTTTAAACCGGTCAAAAAGCGATGACAACCCTTCGCCAGTGGCGAGGGCTTTCAAGGCGTCAGAGATTCGCGTCCAGATAGACATGGGAGTAATATAGACCATGCGCTGCCGATTTGCGATTTCAATTTTGCGTTAAGTCAAAACTTGCCGGATTTTCCGGCAATAAGCGCAGTCGGCCGGTGCTTTTTGCCTGCCGGAAAACAGCGGTGTTGCGCCCTATCCCGCAAACCTCTAACCGTTGGTGAAATGCTTTGGGAGGATGACATGACAGCGTGGGATTTCTGGGTAGACCGTGGCGGCACCTTTACCGATATTGTAGCGCGGGACCCGATGGGCACGCTGCATACATGCAAATTGCTGTCGGAAAACCCCGAGCAATATGATGACGCGGCGCTGCATGGCATTCGTGGCTTTTTGGGGCTGGAAAGCAGCGCCAAAATTCCGGTGGCCCGCGTGAATTCTGTGAAAATGGGCACAACCGTGGCCACCAATGCCCTGCTGGAACGCAAGGGGGACCGCGTAGTGTTGGTGACCACGCGTGGGTTGAGGGACCAGTTGCGGCTGGCCTATCAGGCCCGCCCCAGGCTTTTTGACCGTGAAATCATCCTGCCGGAAATGTTGTATAGCGAGGTTATCGAGGCTGATGAGCGGGTGCGCGCCTCGGGGGCCATTGAGGCCCCGCTTGACGCGCCGCGGCTGGAAGCCGCGCTCGCGCGCAGCTTCAAAAGCGGCATCAGGGCCTGCGCGATTGTTTTTGTGCACGGCTATCGTCACCACGCGCATGAGGCCGAAGCCGCCGAAATTGCCCGCCGCGTCGGGTTTACGCAAGTATCTGTAAGCCACGAGGTTTCGCCCTTGATGAAGATGGTATCGCGCGGGGATACCACAGTGGTTGACGCCTATCTCACGCCCATATTGCGCCGCTATATAGACCGTGTGGCGGCGGCATTTAGCGGTGACACCGCGGGCAAGCTGATGTTTATGCAAAGCTCGGGCGGGCTGACCGATGCACAAGCCTTTCAGGGCAAAGACGCCATTCTTTCCGGCCCCGCAGGGGGCGTGGTGGGCTGCGTGCGCACCAGCCAGATTGCCGGCAAAGACAAGGTTATCGGCTTTGATATGGGCGGCACGTCCAGCGATGTGTGCCACTTCGCCGGTGAATACGAGCGGGTGCTGAATACCGAGGTTGCCGGTGTGCGCATTACCGCCCCGATGATGAATATCCATACCGTGGCCGCCGGTGGTGGCTCGCTGCTCACCTATGATAGCGGCCGGATGCAGGTGGGGCCGTCAAGCGCTGGTGCCAACCCCGGCCCTGTTTGCTATGGTCGCGGTGGCACGCTGGCCGTGACCGATGCCAATGTAATGGTCGGCAAACTGCGCCCCGCGTTCTTCCCCGCCATTTTTGGCCCCGAGGCCAACCAGCCGCTGGATGTAAGCGCCACCCGCCACGCCTTTGCATCCCTCGCCAGAGAGGTGGGCCGCACGCCCGAAGACCTCGCCGACGGGTTTTTGCGCATCGCGGTGGAAAACATGGCCAACGCGATTAAAAAAATCTCCGTGCAGCGCGGTTATGATGTCACCGAGTATTGCCTGAGTGTATTTGGCGGTGCGGGTGCCCAGCACGCCTGCGCCATTGCTGACACGTTGGGCATGACCACCTGCCTTATTCACCCCATGGCCTCATTACTTTCGGCTTACGGCATGGGCTTGGCCGATATTCGCGCCGCCCGCGCGCAAGCGATGGAGGCCGAGCTAACCCCTGATAGCCGCCTTGAAGCCGCCGCGCTGATCGACGGGCTTTGCGTGCAGGCCCTCTCGGAAGTGGAAGCGCAAGGTGTGGTGGAGGCCGATATCCGCCTCGCCACCACCTTGCATCTGAAGGTAAAAGGCACCGATACCAGCCTGCCGATTGCTTTTGATGACGAAGCCACAATGCGGGCTGCCTTCACCTCTGCCCACAATGCCCGCTTCGGGTTTACCCCCGGTAGTGCGCTGGTTATTGAAAATGTCAGCGTCGAGGCGATTGGTGCCGCGACCAACCTTTCGGAGCCGCTGCTCAAAACCATTAGCCGCGATGAAAGCTACCCCACCGCGCAAACGGCACCGGTTTACTTTAATGGCACATGGCATAACGCCCGCTTTATTGAGCGCGCCGCTATGCAGGCAGGCGATACCCTCACCGGCCCTGCCGTGCTGGTGGAGCCGCACACCTCCATCGCCATCGAGCCCGGCTGGCGCGCCCGCATTACCGCCCACAACCATGTTGAACTGGTGCGCTATGTGGCAAAAACCCGGGACCACGCGCTGGGCACCGAGGCCGACCCGGTGATGCTGGAAGTGTTCAACAACCTTTACATGTCTATCGCCGAGCAAATGGGCGCGGTGCTGGAAAACACTGCCGCCTCGGTAACCATCAAAGAGCGGCTCGACTTTTCCTGTGCGGTGTTTGATGCCGAGGGGGACCTCATCGCCAATGCCCCGCATATGCCGGTGCATTTGGGCTCGATGGGGGCTTCGGTGCAGGCGATTATCGCGCAAAACCCCGACATGAAAGCGGGGGATGTCTATGTGCTCAACGCGCCCTATAATGGCGGCACCCATCTGCCCGATATCACCGTAGTCACGCCGGTTTTTGGAGAGTGCGGCAAGGTGCTGTTTTACACCTCGGCGCGTGGGCACCATACAGATGTTGGCGGTCTCACCCCCGGCTCGATGCCGCCCGATAGCCGTAGTATCCATGATGAAGGCGCGCTGATAGATAACTGGAAGCTGGTGGACCAAGGCCACTTCCGCGAGGCCGAAACCCGCGAGATATTGCGCGCCGCCAAATACCCCGTGCGTGCACCGGATATCAACATCGCCGACCTCAAGGCGCAGGTGGCAAGCTGCGAAAAAGGCGCGCAGGAATTGCGTAAAATGGTAGCGCATTTCGGGCTGGAAATCGTGCAGGCCTATATGGGCCATGTGCAGGATAACGCCGAGGAATGCGTGCGCCGCGCGATCGAAACCCTCAAAAATGCCGAATACACCTACCCGATGGACCCGGATTTTGACGGCAACCCGCGCGAGATCAAGGTAAAAATCAGCGTTGATAAAACCGCACGCACCG
>Ga0316205_10004995_pt1 | contig 11225 bp, 5 predicted proteins | sample 3monthpyrite_MG_FD_204941 | JGI IMG/M metagenome (GOLD analysis project Ga0316205, IMG submission 204941) | Microbial mat bacterial communities from mineral coupon in-situ incubated in ocean water Damariscotta River, Maine, United States -... | ecosystem: Environmental > Aquatic > Marine >...
CCTGATACCACCTTAAGTTCGGTTTACATTACTAAAATGTATATAAGAGATGAAGACCCAGGATTTAATGATAGAAACATTAAAGATTCCTTAAATACTAAAGCTAGTTCGTATGCCAACTTAAAAAATATTAAATGGGACTCCATTAAACGACCTTATAATATTCCAAGAGGTTTGGTGTTACCCTTTGACCAAAACAGTTTAAGCTTCAGTTACGCCAGTGGTGATGTGTTTAATAGAGATCAATTAACTTATCGTTTTATTCTTGACGGCGAAGATGAAGATTGGACTGATGCCGACGCTCAAACAAAAACAAAAAACTACTATAATTTACAACCTGGCAATTATACATTTAAAGTGGCTGCAAGAAGTTTTAACAAACCATGGTCTGCACCAGATGAATTGACATTCAGTATTAGTCCTCCTTGGTGGCAAAGCAAATGGGCTTATGGTGTATACTTTCTTTTACTTATTGGTCTAATAAAAATTGTAGATGTTATACAAAAGAAACGTACAATCAGAAAAGAACGTGAACGCTCACAAAAAAGAGAATTGGAACAGGCCAAAGTCATTGAAAAAGCCTATGAAGATTTGAAAATCACACAAAAACAATTAATACAATCAGAAAAAATGGCGTCTCTTGGAGAACTCACCGCAGGCATTGCACATGAAATCCAGAACCCATTAAACTTCGTTAATAATTTTGCTGAAGTGAACAAAGAGTTGCTTCAAGAAATGGATGAAGAAATTGAAAAAGGAAACTTTGATGAAGTAAAAGAACTTGCAAAAGATGTTGCTAGTAATGAAGATAAAATCATGTTTCACGGTAAACGTGCCGATTCTATTGTAAAAGGAATGCTACAACATAGTAGAAGTAGCAATGGTAAAAAAGAGCCTACCGAAATTAATGCTTTGGCAGATGAGTATTTACGTTTAGCTTATCATGGCTTACGAGCCCAGGATAAATCATTTAATGCCACTATGGTTACAGATTTTGATGATACCATCGGAACTATTAATATCATCGGACAGGACATAGGCAGAGTGGTTCTTAATTTAATTACGAATGCCTTTTATGTAGTTGATGAAAAAAAGAAATCTGGTATTAAAAATTACGAACCAACGGTTACTGTTAGCACTAAAAAAAGAGATACAACTACTGAAATAAGAATCACTGATAATGGCAATGGTATTCCGAAAGACATATTAAGTAGAATTTTCGAGCCCTTCTTTACAACCAAACCAACCGGAAAAGGAACTGGTCTTGGTTTAAGTATGAGTTATGACATTATCACTCAAGGCCATGGAGGTGAACTAAAAGTAGAAACCAAAAAAGATGAGGGCACCACATTTATAATAACATTACCAAAATAAAAAATATGAATCTTAAAAGCCATTCAAAGGAATTAGTTCTACTTTTCGCAGCCTTGCTGATGATGGTACTTTCATCCTGTAACCATAAAAGTAAATCGGTTTCTTTTAACCCAGAAAAATCTGAGTTTTTAACTCCTTCCACAATCCCATTGGAATTTAGCAAACCAATAAAATTAGAATGGCACGTTAATGATTCCACTCGTTTTGAACCAGCAATCACAAAAAAGGTGAATTTGGAAAATCTACCTTCTAAACCTTTTTATCCAGATGGGTTTATTCCACTCAACGTTCCAATGGAAGAATCGAGTATTAATTTCAATGTGCTTCAAGACACCACTATCAATTTTAAAGAGTTGCCTTCAAAACCAATCAACTTTAAAACGTCTATCCTAGAACCACCAGTAAAAGTTCAGGCTGGTTTGCCAAAAATAGAAAAGACTGCAGCAGTAGGAATTCTCAATTTTGGGGAGGATCAGGGTTTACCTGGATACTTGGTAAGTGCAATGCTGGAAGATAGCAACGGGATGATGTGGATAGCAACTGACAAAGGGCTCTGTAGATTTGATGGTGAGTACCTCGAAATATATAATTTCCTTGATTCGATTTTTACAGGCGCACAAGCAAATGTAACAAGCATAGTGGAGGATAAAAAAGGGAGGATTTGGGTTTATACATCTGAAAAAGGGATTTATGTTATAGACTTGCAAGCCAGACTAGTAAGCAATGTTAATTTTTCAAATCAAGACCTCACTACTAATAATTTCTATTCTATGATACTTGATAGTCGGGATCTTATTTGGCTTGGCACTCTCAGTGATGGGATTTATATTATTGACCCAAAGGACAATACCTTCAGGCATACACCACAACTAAGACTCGGAGATCAAGGAAATACTAGTTTTTTAACTGAAGATGCGAAAGGTAATATATGGGTTGGCTCGCCAACAGGACTCTCTGTAATAGATTTCGATGAAGGAACAATTAAAACTGTAGAAAATAAAAAGGAGTTTTCCTTAATTTCTGTAAACGGATTATTCTGCGATAGTGAAAACAGAATTTGGGTTGGTACAGCCCAAGAAGGGGCTTCAATTATTAATACAAATCGAGAAAAAATTCAGCATTTAGGACGTGCACAAGGAATCACTGGAAACGTTCATCATTTTACCGAAGGAAATGATCAAAAAATATGGATGTCCTCTATTGACGGAGTTTATATTTTTAACCCAGCCAAACAAACACTCAAACATTTAAATGCGTCAAATGGATTAAGTGATGACCCCGTAGTTAGGACATATTTGGACAAACAGGGTCAAATCTGGATAGCTTCCGCTAAAGGTCTTAACCTGATGGATACTGAAGGGCTTATGCCAAATTTTTTAACAGCGGCTGATGGAATAAGTGGCCCAGATACCTGGTCATTTTTAGAAGATGAGAAAGGAGATTTATGGATTGGTTCAAGACAGGGTTTAGACATCTATGATCCGGAGAAAAACCAGATCAAAAAAGTGGATATCGAGCTTCAATTAACAAAATTTCTTGGTATTTCCTATAAAACACACCAACTGCCAAATAATGAATATCTGATTGTTTCCCCGCGATTAGGATTAGCGGTCTTCAACCCTGATCAGAAAACTAACAAGACAATCACACCAGCTCAGGGATTAACTACTGTCTTCCCTGCTTCAAGCTTAGTGGATCGTGATGGTAGAATTTGGATAGGTGCGTTTCAAAATGGAGTTTTAGAACTTATAGACTTGAAAAACAATACCTTTAAAACAATATCCAATAAAGATGGATTGATTGGAGATTTTATTTGGGAACTCGCTGAAGATGATCTTGGACAAATCTGGGTTGGAACAGACAAGGCTATTAACATTATCAATGCAGCTGATAATACTATCTCTCATTTAATGAGAAATGGAAGTGTTGAGGCAAGAAATTCAGGAGCATTCTATAAAGACGAAGCACAAAGAATGTGGATTGGAACTCGATCAGGCATATTAATTGCTGATCAAAAAAAGAAGCTTTTGACAACGATCTTACCAGAAAATGGACTAATAAATGAGGCGGTTTATACCCTTTATGAAAACAAAGGGATAATATATGTTGGCACAGGAAATGGGCTTACAGTTTTGACACCTAATCCAAATAAATTAAGCAACAGCGAATTTGGATTTGATTTTAAATCGTATGGAAAAGATGAAGGATTCATCTATACGGATTTTAACGCCGGAGGAGCGTTTGCCTATACAAATAAACTATGGCTTGGTATTGAAACAGAAGTCCTTACCGTTACCGATATCCCAAAAACAGATACAACGCATAGCGTAACCCATATTTCAGGTATAACGATTTCAGATCAACCACAAAACTTTTATGACCATAAGTTAATCTCGCGTCATTTAACTGAACTGGACACTTTATATACAGCGCAACATGACACCTTCTATGTTTCCGGACAGCTTCCCAAAGAAACTGGTTGGTTAAAAGAAAATAACATACAATGGGATAGTGTAACTGGAAGTTTTAACCTACCTGTAAACCTAGAAATTCCCTTCGAACAGAACTATTTGAGTTTTCAATTCACAGGAACTGAACTAACTAACAGAAATAAAACACGTTACAGTTATTATTTAGAAGGTTTCGATAGCGAATGGAGTGATATTTCTGATAATCCTTTTAGTGAAAACTACCGAAATATTCCTGCCGGAGATTATACGTTTAAAGTCCACAGCCGAACCTTTGATGGCATTTGGAGTCAGCCAGCCGAATTTAGTTTCACAATTTTACCACATTGGACTAACACTTGGTGGGCGTGGATGTTATACATCATAACATTTATGATTGTTGTAGGTAGTATTGTTCAATACCGATCTCGCGCACTCCAAAGAGAGAATGTTATTTTGGATGAAAAAGTAAAACATCGTACAGCACAATTAAACAAATCGGTCGAGGAACTAAAATTATCTCAAACACAACTCGTCCAATCCGAGAAAATGGCCTCGCTGGGAGAACTCACAGCAGGCATTGCCCACGAAATTCAAAACCCATTGAACTTCGTCAATAATTTTGCTGAAGTAAGTAATGAGCTAATTGATGAGATGAACGAGGAAATAGATAAAGGTGATTTGGAAGAAGCAAAATTTATTGCAAAAGATATCAAGCAAAATCTCGAAAAAATAAATCATCATGGTAAACGAGCAGATTCTATTGTAAAAGGAATGTTACAACACAGCCGAAGTAGCGATGGTAAAAAAGAACCTACCAATATCAATGCATTGGCTGATGAATATTTACGTTTAGCTTACCATGGTTTACGAGCAAAGGATAAATCTTTTAACGCAACAATGAATACCGATTTTGACGAATCCATTGGGAATGTCAATGTGATTCCACAAGATCTTGGCAGAGTCATTCTTAATTTAATAACCAATGCATTTTACGTCGTTGATGAAAAAAAGAAATCTGGATTAGAAAATTATGAACCAACCGTTTCTGTAAGTTCAAAAAAAGGAGATTCAACTATTGAAATACGTGTTGCAGATAATGGTAATGGTATTCCAAAATCAATACTTAATAGAATTTTTGAGCCTTTTTTCACTACCAAACCAACTGGAAAAGGAACAGGTTTAGGCTTAAGTATGAGTTACGATATTATCACTAAAGGTCATGGAGGCGAGCTAAAAGTGGAAACAAAAAAAGGTGAAGGCACCACATTTATAATAACATTACCAAAATAGAATAACATGAAAATATTAGTAGTTGATGACGAACACGATGTGAAAACATTATTTCTACAGCGTTTTAGAAAAGAAATTAGAAAAGGAGAACTCAACTTTGTATTTGCTTTTTCTGGAGAAGAAGCATTAGAAACACTCCGTAGTATGGAGCAAGAAGCCGTTTTAATATTATCCGATATTAATATGCCTGGCATGAGCGGGCTTCAACTTCTAGAAAAAATAAAGAAAAATTTTGTGGCACCTCCTCCAGTCGTGATGATGGTTACTGCCTATGGTGACGAAGAAAACTTTAATACGGCTAAAGAATTAGGAGCAGATGATTTTCTAACAAAACCAGTTGATTTTAAAATATTAAAAGAAAAATTAATCCAACAAATATAATGGCAAAGATATTAGTAGTTGACGATGAAACCGATTTAGAGGTTTTAATCAAACAAAAGTTTCGTAAAAAAATACGTGAAAAGGAATACGAATTCCTTTTTGCAATCAATGGTATTGATGCCTTGGAAAAATTACTTAACGATCCAGAGGTAGATATTGTATTGAGCGATATCAACATGCCAGAAATGGATGGTCTTACGTTGTTGAGCAGATTAAGCGAACAAAAACCCTTACTTAAATCGGTTATAGTATCTGCTTATGGCGATATGGAAAACATCAGAACAGCAATGAATCGTGGTGCTTTTGATTTTATTACAAAACCCATCAATTTTGAGGATTTGACCTTGACCATGGAAAAAACATTAAAACATGTCAAGCACATCAAGGAAACACTGCAAGCCGTAAAAGAAAACAACATTTTAAAAATGTATGTTGATGAAAATGTGCTGAATTTTATGGGAAGTCGTGAATACGAATCGACTATTATGGCAAATGAAACCATAGAAGCCACTGTTATGTTTATCGATTTGTGTGGTTTTACTAAAATAAGCGAAAACACACCAGCAGATACAGTTGTAACTATGATCAACACGTATTTTGATGAAATGGTAAAGGAAATTATGGAGCAACAAGGCTTAATAGATAAATTTATTGGAGATGCAATCATGGCAGTTTTTAGAGGTGAATACCACTTAGATCGTGCTATTGACGCAGCTTTAGCAGTAAGGAATAAAATAAACAATCTTCCAGAGAATCAAAACATACAAGGTTTTATGCCCAAAGTATCCATAGGTATTAAAAGTGGTGAAATGATTTCTGGTAATATTGGTTCGGCTAGTCTAAAAAGACTGGATTATACTGTTATTGGAGATACTGTAAATACAGCCGCTCGTTTTCAAGATGCAGCAAAAGAAAACCAAATTATAATTTCTGAAGATTGTTACAACGAAGTAAAAGAGGCCTTTAAATGTACGAAAATAGGTGACATAGAATTGAAAAATAAAGCAGAACCAATCACAGTTTATGAAGTTTTAGAGTAACATAAAAATCAATTTTATCAAACAACTACCAATATGGAAGAACAAAAATTATCAAAATCCGGACATAAAAAAAACAAACATACTGATGATTTAATTGATCATTATTGGGGAAGTATTAATTATGTTTCAGGACTTATCAAGGCATCAGAAATTAAAGCTGGTCTAATACTATCCTTCTATGGTATTTTATTAAATTTTTCGTATAACTATATAGAAATGGTTTTAAGTTATGCAAAACAAGCTCCTTTTTTATATGCTCTTATAGGTCTTTGGTTTAGTGCTACAATTATTTCTATTTACTTTAGTGTTCGCTGTTTTATGCCAAAAATAGAAGCCAAATATGAAAAGAATATTTTCTTCTTTGGAGATGTTATTACCAAATTTGGAGACGTAAAACAATTCGCCAAAACATTTCACACCATAAGCTGTGATGAGGATCAGTTATTTGATCAACTAGGTCAGCAAATCTTTATTATTTCAAAAATAGCAGCTTCTAAATTTAGTTACGTAAACAAAGCCCTTCGTTTTTTAGCTATTGGCCTTTTGCTACTTCTTGTTGTTATTGCTAGTTATATGATAGTGTCCATATAATCTTGTCTTTGTTAAATCAACTTTATGATTAGGAAATGAGGTTTGTATTCAACACAAATTTATAATCAAAATAGTAATAGATATGTCCGAATTTTACCTTATAAAATTCATATCTTTACTGGAGGAAACACTACTCTGCTCCTTTTTTTCCGAATAAACCTGCAACCAACTAAACACATAAAAATGAAAAATCAAATTAATTTTTCCTATTTCCCTATGCTACTTGTTATTATTACATGTCTTTCGTGTTTTAAAATCAATGCACAAACTAAACTTATGCATCAACCTGCACTAAGTGACACTCATATTGCATTTATTTATGCAGAAGATTTATGGATTGCTAATATTGACGGCACCAATCCTATTCGGTTGACTATAGATGAAGGTATAGAATCATTACCTGTATTTTCACCTGACGGCAAGCACATTGCATTTAATGCGCAATATGATGGCAATACAGATGTTTACATAATCCCTTCAAAAGGTGGCATACCTCGTCGACTAACATTTCATCCAAGTGGTGATTATGTAGTTGATTTTACACCAAATGGTAAGAATGTATTGTTTTCTTCAAGTCGGAATTCTTTTACTAACAGATATGAGCAACTCTACACGATTGGAACAAGTGGCGGAAATGTTACACAATTAGAGATTCCTAATGCATCATGGGCTTCTTATTCTGATGATGGCAACTACATTGCTTATACACCCTTGTACGAGCCATATGGACAATGGAAGCATTATCGTGGAGGCATGGAATCACGTATTTGGATATACAATATAAAAACACACAAAGTAGAAGAAATCCCAAGGCCTAATAATGTTGGTAATACAACGAAGCCGCAATGGATGGGTAATCATATTTATTACAGAAGTGACGTTAATGGAGAATTTAACTTATACCAATATGATATAAACACAAAAGCCACAAAACAGCTCACAACGTATAAAGATTTTCCAGTATTAGACTTGGCCGCTAACAATGGTAATGTGATTTTTGAACAGGCTGGTAATTTGCATATGTACAATCCTAGCACTAATGAAATCAAAAAGCTAGTTATAAATATTTCAACAGACTTGTTAGAACTTCGTGAACGTTTTGTTTCAGATAATAGTTATATGCGTTGGGCATCTATTTCACCTTCAGGTGCACGTGTTGTAATGGACTATCGAGGAGATATTATTACAGTTCCAGGCAAAAAAGGTGACCCTAGAAATTTAACCCTTTCAACTGGAACACATGAAAAATACCCAGAATGGTCTCCAGATGGCAAATCAATTGCTTATTTCTCAGATGAATCTGGAGAATATGAACTTCATGTGAAATCTATTGTTTCTAATAATGTTAAAAAGTATCCTCTGAATGGTACAGGTTTTTATGCTAATATTCATTGGTCACCAGACAGTAATAAGATTTGTTTAATAGATAATGGTCGAAATTTATATATGCTAGATATTGCATCTAAAAAATCTGTAAAAATAGCATCAGATGAAATGTACGTTCCAGGACCTTTTAGAGAATTATTTGGTGATTGGTCTTCAGATTCAAATTGGATTTCCTATACAGTAATAACCGAAACCAACTTTGAACGTGCCTATACATATTCAATAACTGAAAAAAAATCGTATGCTATCTCGGATGGATTAGCTAATGTTTCAGAGCCAAAATTTGATCCTAGTGGAAAATACATATATATGTTGGCATCTACAGATGCAGGTCCTGTTGTTAATTGGTTTGATCAATCAAACAACGATATGGATTTTAGCAATGCTATTTATCTAGTCACTTTACAGAAAGATACTGTGTCACCTTTTGCAAAGGAAAATGATGCCGAAGAAATAGATGACGGAAAAGATGAAAAAGACGAAGCCGAAGCCGAAGTCGAAAAGCTTGTAAAAATAGATTGGGAGGGGTTAGAAAATAGAATTATTGATATTCCTGTATCTGCTTCAGATTACAGAAACCTGGCTGTTGCTAGTGAAGGTGAATTATTTTACATAGCAAGTAAAGACAATACACCTATGATTCATAAATACAATATAAAAGAAAGGAAAGAAGATGTTATTATGCCTGCAAATGGATTCCAAATAGCAAGCAAAGGTAAAAAAATGCTCTATTTGAATAGAGGAAGCATTGGCATAACTGATGTAGGTAAAAAAGCAGAAGATGAACCTTTAAACCTTTCAGAGGTTAAGATTAAAATTAATCCTAAAAAGGAATGGGAAAATATTTTTAATGAAGCTTGGCGCGTGAATCGTGATTATTTTTATGATCCTGGTATGCATGGCGTTGATTGGAAAGCAATGAAACAAAAATATAAAGTGTTCTTACCAAGTGTTGCTTCTAGAGGTGATTTATATAGAATGATGTCTTGGATGTTTAGTGAATTAGCTGTAGGTCATCATCGTTTTGGCAGTCGTGGAGATAGAATGAATAATCCAGAACGTATTTCAGGCGGATTATTAGGTGCAGATTATGAAGTTTCAAACAGTAAATATCGTATCAAAAAGATATATGGTGGATTAAATTGGAATCCTTCATTGCGATCGCCTTTAACCGAACCTGGTGTTAACGTAAATTCAGGTGATTTCATTATTACAATAAATGGAAATAAGGTTACATCTAGTGACAACCTCCATAGTTTCTTTGAAAATACCGCAAATAAAATTGTGAGCTTGCAAGTATCAGTTTCTGCAGATGGTAGTAATTCAAGAACCTATAAGGTGACTCCTGTAAGTAATGAAAGCGCCCTTCGTAATAGAGATTGGATTGAAGGTAATATGAAAAAAGTCCATGAAGCAACTAATGGTCAAGTTGCTTATGTATACGTACCAAATACAGCAGGTGCAGGACACCAATATTTTAAACGATATTTCTTTCCACAGGCTACAAAAAAAGCAATCATAATTGATGAACGCTTTAATGGAGGTGGTCAATTGGCTGACTATTATATTGATATGCTCAAAAAACCTGAACAAGCCTATTGGAATTTCAGATATGGAAAAGATCTAAAATCACCAAGTGCCTCTATTCAAGGACCAAAAGTTATGATTACTGATGAAACTGCTGGATCAGGTGGTGACTATTTACCATGGATGTTTAAAAAATTCAAACTGGGAACCATTGTAGGCAAACGCACTTGGGGCGGACTTGTTGGGGTTTTAGGTTATCCTGAATTTATTGATGGTGGCTCAGTCACAGCACCAAATGTGGCATTCTATACTGAAAATGGTTTCAGAGTAGAAAACGAAGGTGTTGCTCCAGATATTGAAGTTGAGCAATGGCCTGAATTGGTCATTAAAGGGCATGATCCTCAATTGGAAAAAGCCATTGAAATTGCCTTAAAAGAATTGAAAGCCAATCCGCCAAAAACAATGAAACGTCCACCCTATCCAATTAAAACTAAAAATTAAAATTATATGAAAACGTATTTTAAAATTTTCACTATTTGTTTACTAGTATCGTCTTATTCTTTTGGACAAATTCAAGATAACTTAAAACTTATTGATATTTTCAATATGGAATTTATTTCCAGTCCAAAAATATCTCCAGATGGAACTAAGATTCTCTTTGTTAGAAACTTCAAAGACGTCATGACAGATAGAAATTTGTCTAACATTTGGATTACAAACTATGATGGCTCTAACATGAGACCTTTAACAACTGGAAATCAAAATGATTTTGGTCCAAAATGGTCTAATGATGGTAAAAAAATAGTATTTAAATCCAATAAAGAAGATAGCAAAATGAAACTCTATCTTATGTGGTTAGATACTAAAGAAATCATGCCTTTAACCAACTTACCACAATCACCAGAACAAGTTGCTTGGTCGCATAACGATCAATACATTGCATTCAATATGTTTGTACCAAAAGATCATGTATCCATAATAAAAATGCCTGCAAAACCTAAAGGTGCTAAGTGGAACACACCTCCAACTTATATTGACGATTTAAATTATAGAGGTGATGGACAAGGTTATTTAGAAAGTGGCAACATGCAATTATTTACCTTATCGACTGATGGAGGTTCTCCAAGACAAATAACATTTTCTGAATTTGATCATGGTGCTCCAATTTGGTCAAAAAATGATAAAG
>Ga0316205_10004998_pt1 | contig 11221 bp, 11 predicted proteins | sample 3monthpyrite_MG_FD_204941 | JGI IMG/M metagenome (GOLD analysis project Ga0316205, IMG submission 204941) | Microbial mat bacterial communities from mineral coupon in-situ incubated in ocean water Damariscotta River, Maine, United States -... | ecosystem: Environmental > Aquatic > Marine >...
CGAAAACCCGGCCACGGTGGCCGACCCGACAGCGGCGTTGTTGACCAGAACATCCAGCCCGCCATGACGCGCCACAATGGCATCAAACAGCGTTGAAATGCCCGCGGGATCGCGCAGATCCAGCGGATGCGCGTCATCATCCGCCGGCGTGCCGTCAAACCCCGGCACATAGGTGAACAAGACCCGGAGACGCTGCGCGCGCAATTGCGCCACCGCCGCCGCACCGATCCCGCGCGCGCCGCCGGTCACCAATGCTACGGGTGATGTCTGTGTCACTCTGACCCCCTGTAAAGACACGGCAAGGCTAGGGCGGCGGGCCGGGGAGTTTCAACCCATGATTTCGGCGCCGCCGCACATTCGCAAGCCATTGAAACCCCGGCAAAGCGGTGTCACCTTGCGCCGGACGCCACAGCACCCCGGGGGCCCGCGCATGTTCCAGAGCTACACCGCCACCACTTCGCCCGATCAGGGCCCGCCGCGGCTGGCCGCGTTGCGGGCGGAACTGGCGGCGCGAGGGATCAGCGGCTTTCTGGTGCCCCGCGCTGACGCGCATCAGGGTGAATATGTCAGCCCGCGCGATGAGCGGCTGGCCTGGCTGACCGGGTTCACCGGATCGGCCGGATTTTGCATCGCGCTGCCCAAGGCCGCCGGCGTGTTCATCGACGGGCGGTACACGTTGCAAGTGCGTGACCAGATCGCGCTCGACCACTTCGAGCCGGTGGCCTCACCCACCACCCCCGCCGCTGACTGGCTGCGCGCCAAGGCCGCGCCGGACGCGGTGATCGGCTATGACCCCTGGCTGCACACGCCCGAGGAAATCGGCAAGATCACCGATGGGCTGGCGGGCAGCGGCATCACCCTGCGCGCGCTGGACGACAACCCCGTGGATGCCATCCGCGCGCCCCTGCCCGCCCCGGCGTGCGGCGCTGTGCGAGAGCATCCGCTGCATCTGGCCGGGCGCAGCAGCGCCGACAAGCGCGCTGATCTTGCCGCCGAGCTGCGTGCGCAGGGTTTGGCGTCCACCATCATCACGCTGGCCGACAGCCTGGCCTGGCTGATGAACTGGCGCGGCGCGGACATCATCCGCAATCCGGTCGTGCAGGGCTTTGCGATCCTGCATGAGGACGCGCGGCTGGACCTGTTCATCAACCCCGCCAAGCTGGGCGAAATCCCGGTGCCCGACGGGGTGACCTGCCACCCGGTGGACCGGTTGGAACCCGCCCTGCGCGCGCTGAACGGCACCACGGGTTTTGACCCGGCCACCGCCCCCGTCGCCGTGGCCGAGGCCCTGGCGCATGGCGAGGGCAGCGGCGATCCCTGCCTGCTGGCCAAGGCCCGCAAGACCCCGGCCGAACTTGAGGGAATGCGCGAGGCCCACCGCCGCGACGGTGCGGCGATGGTCGAATTCCTGGCCTGGTATGACGCGCAGGACGTGACCGCGTTGACCGAGATCGACATGGCGAAAACACTGGAGGGATTTCGCGCAGCCACCGGGCAGCTGCTGGATCTGAGCTTCGACACGATCAGCTCGACCGGGGCGAACGCCGCGATCAACCATTACCGCGTGACCGAGGACACGAACCGTTCGCTGGCCGAGGGCGATCTGTTTCTGATCGATTCGGGCGGGCAATACCCTGACGGCACCACCGACATCACCCGCACCCTGCCCGTGGGCACGGTGGCCGGGAATCGGCGGGCGGCCTACACGCGGGTCCTGCAAGGCATGATAGCGGTGTCGCGCACCCGCTTTCCGCGCGGCGTGGCCGGGGCGCATCTGGACGCGCTGGCGCGCTATCCGCTGTGGCTGGACGGGCTGGATTTCGATCACGGCACCGGGCACGGGGTTGGCGCGGCGCTGAGCGTGCACGAAGGGCCGGTGCGCCTGTCGCGGATTTCGACCCTGCCGCTGGAACCCGGAATGATCCTGTCGAACGAGCCCGGTTATTACCGCGCCGGGGCCTTCGGCATCCGGATCGAAAACCTGATCGTCGTGCGAAGCGCCGCGCCGCTGGGCGAAAACCGCCCCTGGCTGGATTTTGAAACCATCACCCTGTGCCCGATCGACAAACGGCTGATCGTGCCGGGGATGCTGAGCGTCGATGAAACCGACTGGCTGAACGCCTATCACGCGCGCGTTCTGTCCGAGATTGGCCCGCTGGTCAGTCCGCAGGCCCGCGCCTGGATGGACAACGCCTGCGCGCCGCTTTGACGCGGCCTACGCGCCATCGGCGGTGCAGCGCACCGCCCAGATGTCATAGCGCGGGTGATCCAGCGCGCTGAGCGCCGGGCTGGAGGCGATCATCCAGCCGCGAAACAGCATCTCGTCGCGCGCCGGGTCCCGTATTTCCAGGAACATATAGGCATCCGATGCCGGGTTGTCGGTCGGAAAACGGCACGATTGCAGTGTCACCGACAGGCTCCCGAAGGGCACGGTCTGCCCCACGGCCAGCGGCAGATCCTCGACCTGGCCCGACATCTTGTCCAGTGCGCGCAAGGTGCCGCGCGTGCCCGAGGACAGACCGGGGGCCGGTTGACGACGGGGTTGAGATTCGACGGTCGGGCGCAGCGGTTGCCAGGCCGTTTGCGCGGCCATCGGCCCCGCCAGGATGCCCGGCGCCATCATGGTCAGAGCCGTCAGTGCCAGAGCCGTCCGTGCCAGCGTGATCCGCGTCATTGTGGTGCCTCTTGAGAGTTCGATCCGGTAAAGACCCGCAGCAGCAGGGTGACCAGGCTGACCGCGCTCTGGGTATCCTGAAAGCTGTCGCCGGCGGCCAGGTTGTCAAGATCCCCGCCGGGCAGGATTTCGATGAAAGTGCCGCCCAGCAGACCTTCGGAGGCCACCTGAACGGTACTGTCCAGCGGTAATTCCAGCCCCTGATCCACCATGAGCGTCATCTGCGCGCGAAACGTCACCGGGTCCAGCGACAGGTCCGAAACCGTGCCGATCTTCACGCCGGCCAGCCGCACCTCGGTTCCCTGCAGCACCCCTTCGGCCGAGCGGAAGGTGGCGTGCAGCGGGTAGGCTTGCGATTGCGACAGGGTCGTGCCGGTGGTGCGCAGCGCAAACACCACGAAAACGGCGGCGGCGATCATCACCACCGCGCCAAGCGCCACTTCCCAAAGACGATAGGCCATGGCTGGCGCGCCTTATTCGGGTTGCCAGGCTTCGTAATCGCGCCGCTCGATCGGCTGGGCCCGACGCATCGAGCCGGCGGGCACATAGGCCGCCGCCGTCCCGGTCAGGTTCACCTGATGCGGCTGTTCCCAGGATTTATGCGCCAGCGGGCGCTCGGTCGGCGGCTCGTCCCAAGTGAAATGCAGCCAGCCATGCCAGTCGGGGCTGATCTTGCTGGCCTCGACTTCGCCGTTGTAGATCACCCAGCGGCGTTTGCCGCCCTCGGCCTGATAATAGATATTGCCGCGATCATCCTCGCCCACGCGGGTGCCCTTGCGCCAGGTGAACAACTGGGTGCCCAGCGTCTGGCCGTTCCACCAAGTCAGCATGCGAAGAAGAAAATTCATGTCTTTGCCCCGAGGGTTTGGATTGGCTGACATATGACGCAGAACGGCGGGGAAATAAAGCCCCCGCCGCGTGTTTGGCGTCCCGCATCGGCCTGTTTGCGCCGGTCTGCGCGGCTCAGTCGCCGATCATCCAGTCGCCATCGGGATAAAAGGCATCAAAGGCAAAGGCGAATGGCATGTCATGAACCAGCGGAGCCCCCGTCTCATCGACGACCCGCACGGTTCCCACCTCGCGCCCGTCGCCGATGCGCCTTGTGTCAAGCGCACTGGCCTGCCCTTCGACCCAGGTCAGTGTCACGCCCTCTTCGACCAGCCTGCCCGCCGCGCGGACCCGTTCCAGCGGCCACGCCCGGTTGCCCACGCGCACCACACGCTCCAGCGGGTGAATGCCAAAGGGCGGATCCTCTCCGTTATACAGGAACGGGCGATTCATCGTGTCATAGCCGACATAGGGATTGGATCCGTAAGAGCGCGCCGCCGCCGGCTCGGCCATCACCAGACCTTGCGGATACTCGGCCCGGAACTCGGCCCAGGACAGCGTCCAGGACATCATCTGCTCCAGCTGCGCACCGGCCAGCGTGCCGACCACCGCCTGTCCCAGCGCCTGCTGCCACCAGCTTTCGGTCTGGCTGTCATACATGATCATGTCCGAAAACCGCAGTCGCCCGGTGACGCCGAAGGTCAGTTCCCGATCGCCCAGCCGCCGGTCGAACACCATCGCGGCATTGCACAGCGGGCAGAAGGTGACCGCGACCGGCACGCCGCCGACCCGGTCATTGACGATCTCGTGCCAGGTCAGATAGCGAAACGGATAGGCCCGCGCCACCTGCCCGGGCACGGCCAGGACCAGCACGGGTTCGCGCGCATCCAGCGTCTCCTCGCGGTCCTGCGGCATCATTTCCGGATCGCTGAGCGCGGGGATTCCGTCACGCGGCGGCCCGCCCGAGCGGATTTCGGAAATGTCGATGATCGCGCGCGAAAAATCGCCGATGGGAAATTCGCGCTGCCAGTCGCGCGGCACGGTCTGCGCTGCGGCCACAAGCGGCACCAACGCCAAAAGAAACGTCATCAGAATGCGCATTGTATTCCTCCCGTCGAATGCATCGGCTGCCTCTGTCCCTTCGCGCCAGATCGCGTTTTGTTACCCGGTGCCCGCATATGTCAGGCGGGAGCCGGAACAAAAACGGCCCGCAGACACGCTGCGGGCCGGTTCTGCCTTGCTCGGGCTGGTCGGTTATTCGGTGATCGCCGCCGGCGTGTCTGTTTGCGTATCGGGTGGCGTTTCCGACTGCGGCAGCAGGATCCGCACGGCGGCCATGTAGTCGGCCTGACCCAGCACCGATCCGTTCGGTCCGTCGCCGCGCTTGATCGCATCCAGCACATCGAGCCCGTCAACGATCTCGCCGACCACGGTATACTGGCCGTCCAGATAAGGCGCGGGCGCGAACATCAGGAAGAACTGGCTGTTGGCCGAGTTGGGTGCGCGCGCGCGCGCCATCCCCATTACGCCGCGCTCAAACGGCGCATCGCTGAATTCGGCGCGCAGGTCCGGCAGATCCGAACCGCCCATGCCCGCCGACGACATATCCGCGCCCAGCCGGCCGTATTGCACATCACCGGTTTGCGCCATGAACCCGTCGATCACGCGGTGAAAGACCACGTTGTCATAGGCCCCCGCCGTTGCCAGTTCGATCACCCGCGCGACATGTTCGGGCGCCAGATCCGGGCGCAGGGCGATGGTGATCGTGCCATTGGCCTGCCCGGCCACGTCGATTTCCATCAGCGGCAGGTCGTCAGGCAAGGCCGTGGCGTCATCGCTGCCCGCCAGGGCCGCGATCGGCGCGAATGCGGGCAACAGCGACAGGGTCAGCGCCGCCGCGATCAGATTACGCCTGAACATCGGCCGCCACCTTCACGCTGATCATCGTGTCGGGCGACGCCGGCGGCTCGCCCCGGGTGATCGCATCGACATGCTCCATCCCCGCGATCACCCGGCCATAGACCGTGTATTGCCGGTTCAGGAAATGGTTGTCACCGAAATTGATGAAGAACTGGCTGTTGGCCGAATTCGGGTTCTGCGAGCGCGCCGCCCCCAGCGTGCCGCGATCATGCGGAACGCCCGAGAACTCGGCTGGCAGATCGGGCAGGTCCGAGCCGCCGGTGCCGGCGCGGCGCAGGTCGAACTTTTGCTCCATGTTGCCGTTGGCCACGTCGCCGGTCTGCGCCATGAACCCGTCGATCACCCGGTGAAAGACCACGTTGTCATAGGCCCCGGCGCGCGCCAGTTCCTTCATCCGCGCGCTGTGCAGCGGGGCGATGTCGGGCAACAGCTCGACGACGACGGTGCCGCCCTTGAGTTCCATCACGATGGTGTTTTCGGGGTCTTTGATTTCGGCCATGGGGCGCTCCTGCGAATTGGGTCGGCGCGCACGTTAGCCTGCAATGACCGGCAGGAAAACCGGATTTGCGGTGAATTTCCTGTCAGTCGCGATTTCCTGCCGGACAAGACTACCCCCGCCGATCCGGGGGGAAGGGCGGGGGCAAGGCGGATCCGGCGAACCGGCTTCGGAGGGGATGCACGATGAAGTATCACTGATACCCCTCATGAATAGCACTTTTTCAATAATACCACAACCCCTGAGTGTGCGACCTTGCCGGGATCGAAGCACCAACGGCCAATGTCCCTTGCCCTTTGGGGCATCGGGCGGCAAGACTGCGGAGCAAAAAACGGCCGTTGGACGCGGCGGAATGACGGGGACGATGATGGCTCAGGGGTTTCGATTGCCCGAGATCGTGGAAATCGCGCGGCGAGAGGGGCGGGTGACCGTCGAGGACCTGTCGGCGCGCTTTGATGTCACGGCGCAAACGATCCGCCGCGATCTGGCCGAACTGGACGATGCCGGCAAACTGGAACGCGTGCATGGTGGTGCGATCCTGCGTTCGGGGACAGTGAATATCGGCTATCAGGAGCGTGCGGCGCTGAATGCCGACGCCAAGCGGATCATCGCGCAGACCTGCGCGCGGCAGATCCCGCAGGGCGCATCGGTGTTTCTCGCCATCGGTACGACGACCGAGGCCGTGGCGCGCGAGTTGCGGCGCCATTCCGGGCTGATGGTGGTCACCAACAATCTGAATGTCGCCAATATCCTGGCGGAAAACCCCGATTGCCAGGTGATCGTCACCGGCGGCGCGCTGCGCCGCTCGGATGGCGGGTTGACCGGCCCGCTGACCGAGAGCGCCATCGCCCAGTTCAAGGTGGATATCGCGGTGATCGGGTGTTCTGCCCTGGACGGGTCGGGGGACGTGCTGGATTATGACATCCACGAGGTCGGTGTCAGCCGTGCCCTGATCGCGCAGGCGCGGCGCGCCTGGCTGGTCAGCGACCTGTCGAAGCTGGGACGCAATGCGCCCGCGCGGATCGCCTCCATGGCGGCGCTGGATACCGTCATCACCGACCGCGCGCTGCCCGAAGCCCTGCGCGGCAAATGCGCCCAATGGCAGACCCGGCTGCTGGTGGCGCAGGCTTGACCACGGGCGACAAGGCGTTTCGAAACGCCTTGACCCGCCCCCGGCAGGGGCCGTGTGCCCGGCTACCGCGCTGTGCCTGGCAAATCCCGTGGGAATGCCCGCACCCTGTCCATCGGTGCGCGCAAGGCGTTTCGAAACGCCTTGTCCGCTTACAATCCCGCCCGCGCGCAAACGGACCGCATCGCTTCGGCGATCTCATGCACCAGCGTTCCGGACATCGAGCGGAACACGGCGATTTCATAGGCGTCCGGCATTGGCCGCAGGATCAGCGCCTGCATATGGCCAAGCTGTGCGCGCGCAGCCCCGCCAACCGGCAGGCCCGACTCGCGCAAATCCAGCGGCGTGAGCCGCGCCAGAACATCGCGCGCGGCGCCCCCGGCCAAGCGCACCCAGACCCAGCCGCCGCTCTGATCGCTCAGCGCGGCCTGTTTGTCCAGTCCATCGGGCGCGGGCGCGCCGATCAAGAACGCCATCTCGCGCCCCGCCCAGGCGAGACGGACCGCGCCCTGTCCCGACACGTCCCCGGGCGCCGGAAACCGCAGGCCCAGCGCAGACAGCGCGGGATCCGGGTCGGCCCCGGGATAGGGCGCGACCGAGGTCACGGGCGCCGGGTCGATCAACGACAGGCTCACGCCGCCCAGGGTCACCGGCAGGCCGGTCACCGCCGGAGTTGCTTGCAGATCAGCCACGCATCCGCCCTCCCTCTGGGTCAAAGAACACCGGATCGGTGATCCTCACCGGCACTTTCTTGTCGCGCAGGCCGTCATCCAGGCGGATCACCTCACCGATTCGGGCGCGGCCATTGACCACGAAACCAAGCCCCAGCCAATGCCCCAGCGTTGGCGACGGGCCGACTGACGTGACATAGCCCTGATGGTTCTCGCGGGTCGCGGGCGCACCTTCATTGTAAAGATGCGCGCCCGCCGACAGCGAATCCCCCAAGTCACAGGGCACCAGCCCCACCAGCTGCGCGCGGCCGGGTTCGGTAAAGCCCGGGCGCTGGCTGGCCGCCTTGCCGATGCAGTCCTTTTTGGCCGACACCATGCGCCCCATGCCCACATCATCGGCCGAGACGCGGCCATGGATCTCGGCATGGGTGATGAAGCCCTTTTCGATCCGCAGGACGTTCAACGCCTCCATCCCGTAGGCGCAGCCGCCGATCGCCTCGGCGGCGTCCAGCAACCGGTCGAACAGTGCCGCGCCGTAACGCGTCGGCACCGCCAGTTCATACCCCTTTTCGCCCGAGAACGAGATGCGGAAGATCCGCCCCGGCACGCCGCCGATCCGAAGATCCGTGCAGCCCATGAAGGGCAGATCCGGCAGGTCGCACAGGCTGTCGAGCACCGCGCGCGCGCGCGGCCCGGCGATGGCGAACTGCGCCCAGGCTTCGGTTGCGGAGATGAAGCGCACGTTCAGATTCGCGCAGAACGCCTGATGCACGAAATCCATGTGACGCATGACCAGCCCCGCCGCCGCCGTGGTGGTGGTGATCAGGAAATGATCCGGCCCCAGCCGCGCGCAGGTGCCGTCATCCATCACATGCCCGTCTTCGCGCAGCATCAGCCCGTAGCGCACGCGCCCCGGTTTCAGCGTGGACATCATGTTGGTGTAAAGCAGATCCAGGAACTGCCCGGCATCCGGCCCCTGCACGTCGATCTTGCCCAGCGTGCCGACTTCGGTCACGCCAACGCAGGTGCGCACCGTCCTGACCTCGCGGTCGCAGGCCGCGCGCCAGCCGATTTCGCCGTCGCGGGGGTAATAGCTGGGGCGATACCACAGCCCCGCCTCGATCATCGGCGCGCCCATCGCGCGCGACCGCGCATCCGAGGTCAGCAACCGGCGCGGCGCGAACCCATGCCCGCGCGCCCCGGCCCCCAGCGCGGCGATGGAGACCGGGACAAAGGGCGGACGGAAGGTGGTGGTGCCGGTCTGCGCGATACCCTGCCCGGTGGCATCGGCCAACACCGCCAACGCGCCGACATTCGAGTTCTTGCCCTGATCCGGCGCCATGCCCTGCGTCGTATACCGCTTCATGTGTTCGACCGATTGGAACCCTTCCTGCGCGGCCAGTATCACGTCCTTGGTGGTCACATCATTGGCAAAATCCAGCCAGGCGCGCCCGCCCGCATCAACCGCCCAAAGGGGGCTGATGGCATAGGGCGCGTCTTCGGCGGCGGGCACGGCCACATCCGGCGCGCTCAGATCCAGATCGGCCAGCACGGCGCGCGCCACGCGCACCCCGTCGGCCAGGCAGGCGGCCGTGGAGAACACCCCGCGCGCCGCACCCGCCACGCTGAGCCCGGGCACGGCCCCGTCACCGGGCACAAAAGCCGCGAGATCCTCGGACCAGCGCGGGCGCCCGTTCAGGTGGCAGGTCAGATGCACCGACGGGTTCCAGCCGCCCGCCAGCCCCAGCGTCCGCGCCGCAACATGCGAGGTGCCGCCGCGATGCGCGATCTGAACCGATTTCAGCCCCAGGCGCCCCGAGGTGCCGACAACCTGCGCCCGCGCGTAGACCGGGAAGTCCTCGGTCACGGGAATATCGCGCGGATCGACATAGGCGACCACTTCGATCCCGCTGGCGGTCAGCGCGCGCGCGGTTTCCAACCCGCTGTCATTGTTGGAAAACAGCACGACGCGTCCGGGGTTCACGCCATGCCGGTTCGCATAGCTGCGCACGCCCGAAGCCATCATCACGCCGGGCCGATCGTTGTCGGGATGCGCAATCGGACGCTCCAGCGCGCCCGCGCACAGGATCGCGCGGCGCGTGGCGATGCGCCAGAAGCATTCGCGCGGCAGATCGCCGGGATCCGCCAGATGCAGGCCGACGCGCTCCAACGCGCCATACGTGCCACCGTCATAGGCGCCGGTCACCGTGGTCCGGGGCATCAGGCGCACATTGGGCAGGGCGCGCAATTCCTCCAGCACCTGCGCGATCCAATCCATGGCGGGCCGATCATCCAGCGCCGGCTGAATGCCCAGCAGGCGTCCGCCGAGGCGGCTGTCTTCCTCGGCCAGGATCACTTCGGCCCCGGCGCGGCCTGCGGTCAGCGCGGCCATCAGCCCCGCAGGCCCCGCGCCGATCACCAGCACATCGCAAAACGCAAAGGCTTTCTCGTAGCGGGCCTCATCATGCTTGCCCGACAGGCTGCCAAGTCCGGCGGCCCGGCGGATCGCGGGTTCATAGAGCTTTTCCCAAAACGCGCGCGGCCACATGAAGGTCTTGTAATAAAACCCGGCCGAGAAGAACGGCGCCATCAGGTCATTGACGGCCAGCAGGTCATGGCGCAGCGACGGCCAGCGGTTCTGGCTTTGCGCCCGCAGCCCGCCATACAGTTCCTGCACCGTGGCCCGCACGTTCGGCGTTTGCTGGTCGCCCTCCAGCACCTCGACCAGTGCCGACGGATCCTCGGACCCGGCGGTCATCACGCCGCGCGGGCGGTGATACTTGAACGACCGCGCGATCAGCCGCTCGCCATTCGCCAACAGCGCCGAGGCCAGCGTGTCTCCGGCAAACCCCTCAAAGGATTTTCCGTCGAAGGTGAAACGAACGGGGCGCTGACGGTCGATCAGCCCCTTGCCGGGGATGCGGTGCGACTGGCTCATGCGTCCCCCCCGGCAATCGCGCGGCTGGCGGTGATCGCATGCGTGACGGTATTGCGCGAGACCTCCAGCCAGGTGCCGCAGGGGTCGTGATACCACAGGTCACGGGTCGGCCCGGCCGGGTTGTCGCGCAGATGCAGATAGTCATCCCACGCGCCGTCATCGGCCCCGGGCGCGGGCCGGTCGAGCAGCACGGCGGCGCCGGAATAGGTGAACTCCCGCCGGTCGCGGGTGCCGCAGCAAGGGCAGGCAATGCGCATCTCTTACTCCACCGGGACCAGGCCCGTTCTTCGCTGCACCACCCCGGGGCTGGTGCTGGTTTTGTCGTTCCCGGCCATGGCGTTGGCCGGTCTTTTCCCGCCTGGCGTGGCGCCCGGTCAGCGCAACTCCGATCCGCTCAATGCAGATTGTGTTGCGCGCCTGTGCCCTCTTCATCCATGATCCCGCGCCCCGTGCGGAACCGGTCCAGCCGAAAGCCCGCCGCCACCGGATGGGGCTGATCCGTGGCCAGCAGATGCGCCAGGCACCAGCCCGAGGCCGGCACCGCCTTGAATCCGCCGTAGTTCCA
>Ga0316205_10005000_pt1 | contig 11220 bp, 5 predicted proteins | sample 3monthpyrite_MG_FD_204941 | JGI IMG/M metagenome (GOLD analysis project Ga0316205, IMG submission 204941) | Microbial mat bacterial communities from mineral coupon in-situ incubated in ocean water Damariscotta River, Maine, United States -... | ecosystem: Environmental > Aquatic > Marine >...
CTTTTGATGCGTTCGATGACATCTTGCAGCCATCAATGGCCAACAGTTCATGGCCTAATAAACCTTGCTCATCACAGATCAATAGTATCTGTTCAAACAGCGATGCTATCGCATCGCTGTAGCCACTAACAAACCCCGCGATCGTACTGAAGTGCGGCACCGTATCGCATGACAGGGCTTTAAAGACAATGTTCGTTTTACAACACCATTCCATTTCACGACTGGACGTGATGCCTTTTGAATACGCGAATAAAATAATCTTCAATAAAATAGCCGGATCATACGCAGGCCGACCCGTCACGTCGTTGTTGTACTCGGGATAAAAAATGCTGAGGTCGAGTTTGTTTTCGATTAAATAATGAATGGCATGTTCGAACGTGCCAGGCTGGAGTTGATCTTGATAGTTAATCACAACCATTGCATTTTGGTTGTAGTCGTAAGGAACAAATCTTGGCATTTTCATGACTCCTTTCACGTTGAGTCATTGTAACAAATACTTTTTAGTTTTTAGGCTTTTTCGACAGCCTCAACGTTTGAATAAGCAGCATTTATGAAGCGCCAACGAAATAAAGGCCTGTTTTATTCAATTGTTATAAAACTTTTTACTACAAAAGGTAGTAAAGCATTATTGGCCTACCCCTTCTTCTGAACTCCTATTACAATTAAGGAGAAAATCTCTCAACACTGCTTTCTATCATAACTTTGAGCTGCCCTTCTTTCTCTTCTAAGAGTAGTTTTGTTTGTTTATCTACATCACCAGCTAATATTTTATGACTACCGGCACGCATATGTTTTACAGGGACCTTGTATGATTTCCGAGAACTATCTATTGAAAACTCTACAGAGACAAGAGGAATAAAATTTTTTCCGCCAGCACTATAACCTACCCCCTTGTCACATGGAATAGTGTAGTTATAGTGCGTTATGGCATTATCGGAATTATTACTTCTGACAAACTCAATGAGTTTTGGGTCATTTACCAATCCGATTAAATAATCAGAAAGCGGAATTTTATTTTTATCATTCAAATTGATGAAAAAAATATCTTGTATATTGAAGCTATTTAAATCAGGTGCTTGTATTCCATTAGGACTAATAAGATCAACCTTTTTTACTACTGCTTGATAATCAAAGTTCAATCCAAATGAATTAATTTTAAAAAGCCAATTTTCAATATCCTTTTTCTCAGCATCGGCAAGGTGAATAGTTTCAATTCCTCGGGATTTAGCTTCTCTTAGAGTTGTTTTATAAAAACCAGAACTCGAAACAGCAATAACTCGCCCAATCCCTAAACTTCTCGCTTTTCCATCAAGTTGATCGATCCAAATGACATCTTGTTTTCTCTTCCAATCACGACACTCAACCATAATTTTATGGTTAGGTTTTTTAATTTCAGTTATCAATATATCAATTTCGCGAGGCAATCCAGTTTTAGGATTAACTTCTAGAACAGACTCTTCAATTGAATAATCAGGCGCGTGCAATAAAGCCATAATGGAAGCAGAAATGTTTTGAAATGGATTTGTTCTTTTTGGCATAACTATCTGTTTATATTTTAAAAAACTCAGCGCCTGATAAGTCGAGTCAGTGGTATCGTAGGCATCTTGAAGAATACATCGCGCCCATCTAAGCGTCAAACAGTAGTGGTATGTGTTTTGTTTCTACCCGTAACGATCTAAATGTAGAAGGCGGAATCAAACGCTGACAGGTATGGCAGTTCGGCAGATTGTTGGCGCAATGAATATTCTGACGCTGATCGAGCAAGGCAGTAGTATTGGTGGTTCAGGATTAGCTGGTATTTATACCGATACTTGGTGTAGACGGAATATAAGCGGAAATTTTAGGTTTGAATCAAGATAATTAAACTGTATGAGAGGTTTTTCTGCTCAGTGCTGTACGTTTTTAATTGATGGAATGTGCGTTTACAGGCCCTCAAGATCGCGTGGTTTCTGGATGCCATAGCCCTGCGCATAGTCGATGCCAATTTCTTTTAGCTGAGCAAGAATGCTGTCATTTTCGACAAACTCGGCAATGATTTCTTTGCCCATAAAATGGCCGATCTCGCAGATTGATTTTACTACGGCGTAATCGTTTGGATTTTTATCTATTTCTTTGATGAATGCACCATCAATTTTCAGGTAATCAACGGGAAGATTTTTTAGATAGGCATAGGATGATAGGCCGCTACCAAAATCATCCAGAGAAAATTTTACGCCTGTTTCTTTTACTTTTTCTATGAACTCAGTTGCATCAGAAAGGTTGTCGATGCCTGCTGTTTCAGTGACTTCAAAGCAAATCCATTCTGGTTTGATGTCGGGGTTGTCCAGCAGTTTTAATACGAAGGGTAGAGTTGTTTTGTCATTCAGCGTTTTCCCCGAAAGGTTGATGGCGAAACCACCAATGTCATTCATTCTGTGTTTGTTTTTGCTTATCCAGCTGAACGTGTGTTCAATTACCCAGCGGTCAATGGCTGGCATGCGGTTATATTGCTCTGCTGCTAAAACGAAATCCTGAGGGGACACAGTGTTACCTTGTTCATCCATAATTTTTAGTAATATTTCAGAATGATGGGCGGCAGAGGAATTGTTTGATTTTATTGAAGCAATGGGTTGATACCGCAATGCTAATAAATTATTGTCGATGACTTTGTCGATGTGTACGACCCAGTCCATTAAACGTTGACGCTGACTTGAGACGGCGTCGTCCGCTTGATGTGACTGAATTTGGTTATTGCCTTTATTTTTAGCATTTTGGCAGCACGTTTCAGTAGTCTGCATCAGCAGTGTAATGTTTGTAGTAGATTGTTCGAAAGTGGCGATTCCAATGGATATCGATATGGATAAAGATTTTTCTTCCCAATTGAATCGATATTCTTCAAAGCTGTTAAGAAGTGATTGCCACAGTACCTTCGTTTCTTCTAATGAAGTGTTTTTTATTAATACGCCAAATTGGTCACTGCCAATGCGTCCTATAGTTGCATTATCATTTAATGCGGTTTCAATTTTATTTGAGATGACATTAAGCAGAGCATCTCCACCTTCAAAACCACAGGTGTTGTTAATTAAAGAGAACTGATTGATGTCTATGTGACAAAGCGTATGGTTTTCTGATTCATCTTTAATATTAGCCAGGGCATCGCGTAAATAGCGTTCGAAGTCACGGCGATTTATACGGCCTGTTAAGGGATCGTGAGTGCTTTCATGAATGAGCTGGTCGTGTAAATTTTGCAGCATTGATTGTTGCGCTCTATCAAGAGCAGGCTCGTCTGCATGATCAAGAATGACCGCGTCATCATTTATTAGCTTTATGGCTAGATCTGAATCTGTGAGTGTAATGTCTTTTTGGCCTTTGAGATTTACAAACACATAATGTGTTTTGTCTTTTGAAATCCAGCCTAATCTGACGCGGTAGGGCGTTGCATTGTTTTCTGAAACTAATAACCAGCTATCAATCTTTAAGCGGTGAATGCGTGCTATCCATCTGTTCAGCTTTTCTTCTGGAATACTTTCAACTTCAGAAGTGCTAAATGTTCTAGGGTGTTGGCTATAGTTTTGTTTTTCGCATGAAGCAACCACTTCTTGAAGGTTTTCTGCGTAGGCGCTGTTCTGAATATTTATAATCATATCCAGTTCTTTTAACGCTTGGTCGAAGACAATGGGGTTGTCGTCAACCTCGTTATTTATTCGTTCTAAGAGTTTATCTATTTTTGTTCGAATGGCACTTTGTGGGGTGTTATTTTCTGTCGCTTCGTAGAGCTCGAGTTGAGATATTTGGTTGATGACCTTGCGTGATGAATGTGATTTGTCAGAATAGAGCGTGTCATCATTTAAGGCTATTTTTAGTAACGGAATTTCAAGCTGGTTAATCCATGATCTGACATTGTTTGCGACCAGCATGTCTTTTGAAAGTGAGTTGAAAACAGTATCAGTGATGTCAATAATTTCGTGTTCACGACTATCGAGGTATTTTGTATTTCCAGACTCTTGTTGTTGTGACAGGTATTCAAGAACTTGAGATTTAATGTCGCTGCGCTTATTTTCTGAGTGGCTGTTTTTTAGCGATGATAATGCGGATAAAACATCCTTGGCAGAATAGAGGTCTTCACTGTTGCGATTATTATTAGCGGAGTGAGAACCGTTGGTTTTCTTTGGCAGCTGTGACTGAATGCTCAGTAGTTCCTGTGTTAATTGGAAAATATTTTGTTGTTCAGGAGGGCTGTTCTGAGTCTGTGTCTGGGTTTGTACCTGGGTTAGAGTTTCTTCATTGGGTGTATGAACGGTGTCCACAGTTGGTAAATCCAATTTACTCTGAAGTTGTTGCTCTTCGTTAATTTGTCGGGTTCTTTCTAAAGTAGGAGTCTCGTCAGATTCTGGTGTTTGTATTTTAATGTCAGGGCTGGTTTCTATTTTATTGTCATTGAGTAATGTGATGATTTGTGTGTAAAGTTCGGAAATGTTAGCCGAAAGTAAATTTTTAAATACGGATAGACTCGAAAGTTTAATGTTGTGATCAAGGTCGTTGCTGTCAATTGCAGCCTCGAATGCCTGAGTAATAATGAAAGGGCTAAATGGATTGTTATTATCCTCAACCTGTTCCTGAAACAGAGTGGTCAGCTTTCTTTCTACTTCGTGATTTAATTCAGCATTATTTGAAAGGCTGAAGTTTATGATGTCTTTGATGGCCAGCCAGTTTTCAAGTGTATTGTCTTCCATCAAACTAAGTTTATTGTTATTGGCTGAAATATTTAGATCTGCTCTTGTGGTTAGTTTTTCATGACCAAGTTCAGAGAGTTGTGTCGCAATGCCTTCAATAATTTCGTTAGGCAGTGTTTTTGACGCTGCATCGAACATATTGATGGCTTCAAAATATGAGTTCTGTTCATTATTATTTTTTGCCGTTGTTGCAATACTCATAAAATAATCGCTAACTTTTTCCAGAAATTCATGCGCAAGTTGTTGGCAGAAATTTTTTGTTAAATCTTTACATGAATCAATGACCTTTAACGTTTCATATTTTGAAAGAGAGTTTTCAATGACGTTTTGATGGTTTTCAGCTTGATCGTCTTCAATGTTGGTATTTTGATTGTTTATATATTTAATGACTGTTTGTAATGTGTCTAAGTCGGGGTCTATAAAGGCAATGCCTGCACTGTTTTTGTCGATGCGGATAATTTTTGCGTTAAAGAAAATTTTCTTAGAGCCTGAAGCGGTTGGTAGCTTCATTTGAATTTGTATGACTTCTTCAATATTGGGTAGACGACCAGTGCTATCTGCTATTGATGCAGATCGATGATACTCTAAGAACATACCGCCAACACAAAAATCGAGGATCTTGCATTCGGCTTTCTTGCCATCTGAAAAAATGCATAAACCAGCTAAATTTACGGTTTTGCGCTTGTGGAGGCGTTGTTCCTGATGGTGGTTGACTGCTCCAGCTTCGTGCCTTGTGTTAGAGCTCATTATTGTTCACATATAATTTAGTATAGGTTTGATATATCGATTATCGGCGTTTTAAAAAATAGTATGAGAAACAGTGGGTGTTTTAATGCGTTAAATATTATGATTTTCTGACGCGGGGACTATATACAATAATCAATGATTACAATTAGATAGCCTGTTTAGGGGCTAATTTTTAGCTGGTTTTTGTTTTTTACTTCGATGCTAAAAGTAAAATTTATTTCTGTATAAGCGTTTATCCGACAGCAGTAAGGTGTTTTTGCTATAATTTTGACCTTTTATTCAACATATGAGGCATGCATTGCATGTTTTGGTGGTTTTTATGAAACAAATCGTACCTGAATTATTATCGCCGGCTGGCACCATTCGTAATATGCGCTATGCCTTTGCATATGGCGCGGACGCGGTTTATGCCGGCCAGCCGCGTTACAGTCTTCGCGTGCGTAATAATGATTTCCAGTTGGAAAATCTCCGCATCGGCATTGCTGAGGCGCATGCTCAGAATAAAAAATTCTTTGTTGCGAGTAATTTGCTGCCGCATAACAGCAAGGTTGCGACCTACCTTGACGATATGGCACCTGTTATTGCCTTTAAACCTGACGCGCTGATTATGGCTGATCCGGGTTTGATAATGATGGTGCGAGAAGAATGGCCTGAGATGCCTATTCATCTTTCCGTTCAAGCCAATACAGTTAACCATGCGGCGGTTAAATTCTGGAAATCGATGGGTTTGGAGCGGGTTATTTTATCGCGTGAATTGTCACTTGATGAGATCGAAGAAATTCGCCAACGCTGCCCTGATATGGAGTTGGAAGTGTTTGTTCATGGTGCGCTATGTATTGCGTATTCTGGGCGCTGCCTGTTATCCGGTTACTTTAATCATCGTGATCCAAACCAGGGTACTTGTACGAATTCCTGTCGTTGGAAATACGGCGTTACTGAAGGCGCTGAAGATGTCAGTGGCGATATTATTTCTAGCAAAGATCTAATGTCATCGGAGAATGTTCCTGCATTTTCAGGTTGCGGTGATATGCCTCGCCATCCACTGGCGGATAAAACTTATTTGCTTGAAGAGGAAAACCGTCCCGGCGAAAAGATGCCTGTGTTTGAAGATGAGCACGGTACTTACATTATGAATTCCAAAGATTTGCGTGCGATTGAACACGTCGAAAGGTTGGTAAAAATTGGTGTGAATTCACTGAAGATAGAAGGGCGGACAAAATCGCATTATTACGCGGCCCGTACAGCGCAGCTGTATAGGCAGGCTATTGATGATGCAGTGGCTGGTCGCGAGTTTGATTTTTCGCTGGTTGGTAAGCTTGAATCATTAGCGAATCGTGGATATACCGATGGTTTCTATCAGCGCCATCACACTGCTGAACATCAAAATTACATGCAGGGCAGCTCATTGAATTATCGTCAGCGTTTTGTGGGTGAAGTCATCGGCTATGATAATGATAGTAGGTTGCTTCACGTAGAGGTTAAAAACAAATTTGCGGTGGGCGATTCTCTGGAGTTGTTGTTACCGAATGGCAATCAAGTTTTTGAGCTGGACAGAATGTTTAATTTAAGTGATGGCCAGCCACGTCAGGAAGCACCGGGCAGTGGTCATCAAGTTAAAATACCTTTTCCGGCTTTGGCAGAAATGAGTGTGGATTTGAAAACACAATTTTTGGATAAGGCGCTCATAGCCAAGAATTTGCCTGTAGAAGAACAGGCGGCATAAACGGCAATTAGCTTTGCATTGAATGGTTAAAACGATGCTGTAATGCCAGTAACGCAGCGCAGATAAGACCGGCAATCGCGCCATAGAGGTGTGCATCGACGACGACATTGCCACCGGCTAAATCTACCGAGCCGGGTAATGCTCCGCTGATTTGTTCCCAGATCAATTTGCCTGTCAGCAAAATGAATAATAGAATTTCTGCGCGGTAGCCAAGCATGATGGCCTTGATAACACCGGCAATGAACATGCCGTGCAGTAATCCTGAGAGTCCGACATACCAGTTTAGTTCGAGATTTAGTACCAGCAAGCCTCCGCCCACCGCAGCGGCGCTAGTGACAATGATGAACAGCCATTGTCCGAAGTTGAAGAATCGAGCAAATAACATCCAGATCAAAAATAAACCTGCGAGGTTCATCCATAAATGATTCCAGCCAAGGTGAACAAAATTTCCGCTGATTAAACGCCATACTTCACCGTCAAGAATGGCTTCTCGGTCAAAGCGCAGTGCTAATGTGATTTGCGGGTCAAGCAGTTCAAAAAGGGTGCTAATGAGCGCGATGAGTAAAGGCAGCAGGAAAAATTTGATCGTAATGTGATGACTTTTTATGGTATTCATTTCAATCAAGCATGTTAATTATAGTCTCCCGCAGTCGCTTGCGGTCAGACTCCAGGTTGAGTGGTTGTTTATCGCTATCTGTGATGAAAAAGCTGTCTTCAACGTGCGCACCAAAAGTAGCGATTTTAGCATTTTGAATGCGTATTCCACATTCCATCAGTACTTGACCCAGGCTTGCCAATAGGCCGGGACGATCAGCGGTTACAATATCCATGATGGTGTAACGATTTTGTTTGTTACTGCGAAATGAAACGCGGGTTTTTTGTTGAAAGTGCTTTAATTGACGCGCTGGACGGAGAGTCACACGTAAGGAGGGTGTTTCTTTTTCAAGTAATTTTTGCTGCAGTAATGATTCAATTTCATGGGTGCGTCGCGAATCCTGAATAGCTTCACCTGATGCGTCGAGGAAAATAAAAGTATCGAGTGCAAAGCCATTGTGTGTGGTAACGATACGTGCATCAACAATCGTAACGCCACTTTGTTCGAGCACGGCGGCTATAATGGCAAACAGTTTTTTGCTGTCATGGGCGTAGACGAAAATTTCAGTGCCACCGCTATTAGTTTCGTCGCGTACAAGAACAAGTGGCAAGGCTGCTGGGTCTGCTTTGCTGATGGAATGTGTTTGCCAGGCAATTTCTTTAGCGCTATGGCGTAAGAAATAATTGTCATCAAGTTCATCCCAAAGTGCGTCAATAGCGGTGTCTGAAATTTGAGGTGTTAATATTTGTCGCGCATTATTACGATGCTCGTCGCATTTTTTTTTGCGATTTGATTGTTTATTTGGATCAGCTTTCAAAGCCTGACAGGTTGCGCTATGTAGGCTGCGTAACAATGAATCCTTCCAGCTGTTCCAGAGAGCTGGGCTGGTGCCGCGTATATCAGCTACGGTAAGCAGGTAGATGTAATCAAGCCGTGATGCATTGGCTACTGCGCTAGCAAACTCTGCTACTACTTCAGGGTCGCTGATGTCTTTTCGCTGCGCAGTATCAGACATAATCAGATGATTTTGTACTAGCCAGACAACCAGATTGGTATCGTATGTGCCTAGACCGTGTTGTCTGCAAAATTGTTGTGCATCATCAGCGCCGAGCGTTGAATGGTCACCGCCACGACCTTTGGCAATGTCATGGAAGAGGGCGGCGATATATAACAATTCAGTTTTAGCTATACGTTGCATTACTTCGCTGCAGAAAGGGAATTCCTTGGCAAATTCAGTAACGGTGAAGCGGCGCAGGTTACGTAATACCATCAGCGTATGATCGTCGACGGTGTAAACATGAAACAAATCATATTGCATGCGGCCAACTATTTTGGCAAATACGGGTAAATAAGCAGCAAGAATACCGTAACGATTCATGCGCCGTAGCTCATGAGTAATGCCGTGGGGTTGGCGTAGAATTTCTATAAATAAGCTGGTACAGCGCAAGTCGTTACGAAATTCCTCATCGATAAGATGGCGGTGTTCACGAATCAGACGAATGGTAGCTGCGCGCACTCCTTTAATTTCAGGGTTTTGCTCTAGTAGTAAAAATATTTCCAGTAGCGCAAAGGGGTAGCGTTTAAAAGTATCTTTATCACGAACTTCAATAAAGTCATTGCAGATGTGAAAACGTTTGTTGATTGGAATGCATGCGTTGGCAACGTCATTATAAAGGATCGCTTCCTGAAACAGTTGTAACAACATTTCATTGAGGCGACTTAATTTAGTGACCATGCGATAGTATTCTTGCATGAATTTTTCGACTGCAAGATCTGTTTCGTCGTCTTCGTAACCAAACTGTGTAGCAAGGGGTTTTTGATGATCAAACAGCAGACGGTCTTCGCGACGACCTGTAAGCGTATGCAGGGCGTAGCGTACTTTCCATAAAAATGATTGCCCCTGCATCAGTTCATCGTATTCTTGCGGTGTAAGGAAGCTGTGCTTGACGAGTTCGCTGAGTGTTTCTGCGTCGAAGTGTCGCTTTGCTACCCAGCCAATCATTTGGATGTCACGTAGACTGCCTGGCCCTTCTTTTACATTGGGTTCGAGATTGTAGGCGGTGTCATGATATTTCGCATGGCGAGTGATTTGTTCATTCCATTTCGCTTCAAAAAAATCACGGCTAGGCCAGATTTGATTACTGCCTGTTTGCAAGCATATGGTGTCATAGAGATCTTGTGGGCCTGCCAGTAGTCTCGATTCCATCAGGTTTGTAGCGATCGTGATATCTTGTTGAGCTTCTTTCACGCATTCATTGATGCTGCGCACACTGTGGCCAATGTCGAGCCCGATATCCCAAATGAATGCGAGTAATTGTTCGATGTTTTCTTGGTAAATTTGGTGATTGTCACTGCTGAGTAAGATTAGCAGGTCAACGTCGGAGGCGGGGTGTAACTCGCCACGCCCGTAACCGCCCACGGCGATGAGTGCAATATCGCTTTGTGTGTTTGCGATGAAATGATTCCAGATATTAATTAATACGGCGTCGACTACTTTGCTGCGATGATGCACGAGGGCATTGACTGCTGTACCGGCTTCGAATTGCTGCTTCAGTTCTGCTCGAGTCTGAAGCAATGTTTCGCGATAATATTTTAATGCCTCAGTGGTATCTGTAGGAACGTCAGTAAGATTTGGGGTGGTGAGCATTTGATGGTTTGTCATGGGGTGATTAGATTAAATCTCTCCGCTATCATCATTGCGTTTTGTTAAAATTTCAACGCCATCATCCGTCACCAATAACGTGTGCTCCCATTGAGCAGACAAGCTGTGGTCTTTGGTGACAACGGTCCATTGGTCGGAGAGCAGTTTAACATGGCGTTTGCCTGCGTTGACCATGGGTTCGATGGTGAAGGTCATGCCGGCTTCAAGTTGTAGCCCTGTGTCGGGGTTACCGTAGTGCAGAACCTGTGGGTCTTCGTGGAAGACGCGGCCAATGCCATGGCCGCAATATTCGCGCACGATAGAACAATTATGGCTTTCTGCGTATTTTTGTATTGCATGGCCAATGTCGCCAAGGCGAACACCGGGCTTGACCAGATCGATGCCGATTTTGAGACAGTCCTGACTAATTTGAGTGACACGTTTTGCAATGACTGATGGTTCACCGACAAAAAACATTTTGCTGGTATCACCGTGGTATTCATCTTTGATGACAGTGATATCTATATTAATGACGTCGCCGGTTTTTAGTTTTTTGGGGCCAGGGATGCCATGGCAAACCTGATGATTGACTGAGGTGCAAATGGATTTTGGAAAGCCACGGTAATTCAGTGGTGCAGGGATGGCATTCTGAGTATTGACGATATAGTCGTGGCAAATTCGGTCCAGCTCTTCAGTTGTGATGCCGGCTTGAACATGGGGTTGGATCATAAGTAGGACATCTGCTGCAAGCCTGCCAGCAACGCGCATTTTTTCGATCTCATCGGGAGTTTTTATAGTGACG
>Ga0316205_10005003_pt1 | contig 11209 bp, 9 predicted proteins | sample 3monthpyrite_MG_FD_204941 | JGI IMG/M metagenome (GOLD analysis project Ga0316205, IMG submission 204941) | Microbial mat bacterial communities from mineral coupon in-situ incubated in ocean water Damariscotta River, Maine, United States -... | ecosystem: Environmental > Aquatic > Marine >...
ATCTCGCTGACCCTATCATGAGCTTCAGCCGTGATCCGGTATCCGCATCATATATTCATCACGTGTACCAATCGCGTGAAGGTGCACGCGGTGCCGAGGGTGGCTCTGGTGGCGGCTGTGGCTGTAATTAATTCATTATACCAAAAGCAATATCATGCGACATAATGGCAATAAAACACGGACGGGTCAGACAAAGACTATCATGCGAATAAACCAGATTAGCGCTTACATGCGCGAGCAATGTGTGGTGAGCCATGCGCAGTCGTAACCGTGCTTTACTCGTCACTGCCGTGCTGCTGCTGAAGAGCGTCATGACACAGGCCGCTATTTTGCCTGAAGACCGGGCAGACTTACTGTATCATTCCTACGAAGGTGGTGGCGTTGAAATATCCGGACCTTCTATACTGGTACGTAAACAAATTGGTGACAGTTTTTCTGCCTCCGCCAATTTTTATGTAGACTCTGTCACCAGCGCCTCAATCGATGTGGTTGCGACAGCCAGCCCGTATACCGAAGAACGAACCGAAACCAGCCTCAGTCTTGAATACCTGCGTGACAAAGTCACGCTGAGCGCTGCCTACACCAACAGTGACGAAAACGACTTCCTGGCCAAATCCTTGCATTTAGGCGTTAGTGAGGAATTATTTGGTGGTTTAACCACGGTAACATTGGGTTATTCACGTGGCTGGGATGAAGTGGGAAAACTGGGTGATCCATCGTTTTCCAAGGATGTAGATAGACACAACTATCGTCTTGGCTTGTCACAGGTACTCACCAAAGATTTAATCATGGAACTCGGCGTTGAAACTATAACTGATGAAGGCTTCTTAAATAACCCCTACCGCCGTGTACGCTATCTGACATCACCAACAACCTTTGATTATGAAGATGAAATTTATCCTAACACCCGAACCAGTACCTCTATTGCGCTAAGAGCAAAGTATTACTTACCTTATCGTGCTGCTTTTCATTATGAGTACCGATGGTTTAATGATACCTGGGGTATCGATGCCAAAACTGTTGAGGTCGGTTACACACACCCGATAAAAGACAAATGGATATTTGATATAAAATTGCGTGGCTACAAACAGACTGCCGCGGATTTTTACAGTGATCTGTTTCCATTTGCGGGTTCACAAAACTTTCTCGCCCGCGATAAGGAGCTAAGTACCTTTACCGCCATCACTTCCGGTATTGGCGTCAGCTATCAATTCACCAAGGGTAGCTGGGGATTTATCGATAAAGGCAGTGTCAACTTTTCTCTCAATCATATTACCTTTGAGTATGATGACTTCAGAAATGTACTCGCCGGAGGCGCGCCCGGAACTGAGCCCTTATATACACTGGACGCAGACGTCGTGCAGTTTTTTGTGTCGCTCTGGTACTAAATTATTAACCACTTAATGGCTGTATTGAACTGTCAGTATTAATTTTTCTCAAAAAAAAACCGCGCCTAGAAGCGCGGTTTTTTTCTGGATAGATACTTTACTTCAGGCTGCTGTAATAAGCCGCCAGATTTTCGATATCTGCATCACTCAATCCTTTGGAGGTAGCATCCATCATTGGGTCTTTACGGCTGCCAGCTCTGAACGCCTTTAACTGCTTAACAATATAGGCTGCTTTCTGGCCTGCCAGGTTTGGCCATACAGGATTATTACTGATGCCCGTGGCACCGTGACATCCTGCACAGGTCGCGGCCTTAGCCTTACCTGCCGCTGCATCACCACCTGCCTGGGCAACACCGACAAGCATAAACATGGCAACGATAATTGCAGATACCTTTTTCATATCATTCTCCTTCATTGAGAGTAAATAAATTTGCGATCATAATGATCTTGATAAATATTATATCCTTGTGAAACTGAATCGTTGCTGAACAAAACCAGCTTAATTCTACAATTAATTTATGGTTATATTGAGCAGCTCATTACGTAGAACGCATTCTCTCAAAGCCACAAGGCGAAGTAAATTATCATTTACTTATAGGTTTAGAAATAAAACATATAGAGACGTATTTATTAAAAACCACAATAAAAACATAATATTATAAAAATTTAACAGTATCGCCTTTACGCTGTTAATCTACACTATTTATGTAAACCTTTACAATCCTCATTGAAAACCTATAATCAATAAGTACTTTTTCAACATTAATCGCATGGATGTTATTTCAAAAAATTAAACGCGCATTTTTCCAGACACGGACGTAGTACAGATCATCACACTGTCAGGAGTAGCTCGATATGGATATTTCGATTGATACGCTCATTGAGCAATCCGGTACACCCGTCTCCCTTCCCGAGGCATTTATTCAGATTAACCGTCTAACGCAAGACCCCAACAGCTCGGTCGCCGATATTTCTCGAGTGGCTGAAACCGATATCGGCCTTTCTTCACGCTTGCTGAAAATAGTCAACAGTCCTTATTACGGCTTCCCTTCCAGTATTGATAGTATCTCCAGGGCCGTCACTATCATTGGCACTCAGGACTTGCGCGATCTGATGCTAGCAACCACGACCATTGATTTATTTAGCGACAAGGAACACAAACACAAACATATCAAGCAGATCTGGAAACATAGTCTTTATTGCGCAGTGAATTCCCGACTGCTGGCGGAAACCATCAAGCAACAGCACACCGAACGTTTTTTCGTATCCGGCTTATTGCACGATATTGGACGCCTGATACTGTTTCAGGGAATACCGGAAACCACGCATCAAGCAATCAACCAGTCCAGGGAAACCGGACAGGATTTGCTAATGATAGAACAATCATTACTGGGGTTTACACATACCGATATTGGCTGCCGGATTGCGACTCAATGGAATTTGCCGGATAACATTATCGAAACCATTGCCTTCCACCATTCACCAGAAAAGGCACGCGAATACCCACTGGAAGCAGCGGTTGTAAATATTGCCAACCATTATGCCAATAGCATTGATAAGGAAAATTACATGCCGGGTAACCCCGAAGCTATTAGCCAGCATGCATTAGATATCTGTGGTCTGGACATTGAAACGGTCGATGCTGCACTCAGCAATGTTGCAGAACATTTCGCAGCTGCTTATAAATTACTCATGCCAAGAGCTCAAGCCGCATAAAAAACTGACAGGTGGCCGTCACAGTCACCTGTCAAATCTTTCTACATAATCGCATCCCTGACACGATGCAGTCGCGACAAAACCTCATCACCTAACTCTTTCAATTCTTCACGCTCGACGAGACCAAGCACCGCTGAAGGGTCCATAAACCCGACTGTAACAGTTTCATCCTCATTTTCGCGCACAATAACATTGCAGGGTAAAAGCAAGCCAATATCAGGCTCGGCATCCATTGCCTTGTTAGCAAGCACCGGGTTACAGGCACCCAGAATTTTATAGGGACGTTTGTCGATATCGAGCTTTTTCTTTAGCACTGCCTTGACATCAATTTCTGTCAATACACCAAAACCTTCCTTTTGTAATTCATCAGTCACTTGCGTCACTGCATCATCAAAACTTTTATTTACATTGACTGTAAAACCGTACATAAGTTACTCCTTCAAAATTCACCACCCATTAATAGCTGTATATTCTAACATTGTTTGGGAATGGCATGCATCTAAACTGTAGGAGCCTCTAACAGCAATAAACCCGGGCCCAAGCACCCAGCCCAAAAAAACCAGTTGTCATTATGCATTGATTATCTCCACTGAGTATCTCTACTGACTATTTTGCTGGACGGCCAGATGATTATTATACCAGGCCTGATAAATTTCCCTGTCCCACTGAGAAGTTATCCAGAACAGGATATCCAGAATTTGCTCATGGGTTAATTTTTCTTTCCATGCCGGCATATTACCACCCAGTCGCTGCGTTCCATTATTTATAATGTCCAGCAATACGGCCATGGGATGATGCCAGGTATGACCACTTCCATTCAATGGCGGCGGAAGAAATTTTCCATCTTTATCGCGCAGCTGCCAACCAGTGGCGCCCTCGCCTTGTGCTCCATGACAAGCCGCACAAGTCTGTTGATATAATTTCAATCCTTTTGTATAGCGTACCGGGTCCTGCTTTAATGTTGCCTCGATGGGTATGTTCACCGACTTACCTACGACGTCACCCCCGGATGTTTCATCACTGCAAGCGGACAAAAGAGCCAACAGCAAAATGCCCGAGATGACTGCAAAGAATTGAACCAGTCTGCTTTGTCTCATAAAAATATTAGTGCGCATGTTATTTATTGATGAAGCGACTTTTCCAGACCATAAAGACAGCAGGAATCACCACCAGGGTTAAAATAGTCGCACTGACCATTCCGCCGACCATCGGTGCGGCTATGCGCCGCATCACTTCCGAGCCTGTACCGGACCCCAGCATAATGGGTAACAAACCGGCTATAGTGGCCGCCACTGTCATCATGATTGGGCGTACTCTAAGCAAAGCACCTTCGATAATCGCATCACGTAGTTCCTGTAAAGACAAGCTATGTACCTTGCCTCCTTCAGTCTGGTGTTTCCTGAAAGCCTGGTTCAGATAAACCAGCATCACCACACCAATTTCAACGGCCACACCAGACAACGCAATAAAGCCGACGCCAACGGCCACTGACATATTATAGTTCAGCAAGTATAGCAACCAGACTCCGCCAACCAGTGCCATTGGCAAAGTACCCATGATAATCAGAACCTCGGTTATATTCCTGAAGTTCAGATACAGCAATAAAACGATAATCACCAGTGTGAACGGCACGACGACACTCAAGCGCTCCTTGGCTCGCACCATATATTCATACTGGCCTGACCAGGCGATCGAGTACCCCGCAGGCAACGACACTTGCTCAGCAACCAGTCTCTGTGCCTCGGCTACATAGGAACCCAGGTCTCGGCCATCAATGTCAACAAAGGTCCAGCCATTCGGGCGAGCATTCTCGCTTTTAATCATCGCCGGTCCCATTTCCACACGTATATCCGCTACTTCACCCAGGGGTATACGTGCACCGGATGGCGTAACGATGGGCAGGTGCCGTAACTCTTCCAGAGAATCACGCGTTTCTCTCGGGTAACGAATGTTAATAGGATAGCGTTCCAGACCTTCGACACTTTGAGCGACATTGATGCCACCCACGGCCGTCTTCACGACATCCTGCACATCGGCAATATTAAGACCCAGACGCGACGCTGCCACGCGGTCAATATCAATGGTGATATACCGTCCTCCCGCCACGCGTTCAGAATAAACCGACAAGGTACCCGGCACCTTGATCACGACCTCTTCCAGACGTTTACCAATATCCTGAATCACCTGCAGATCCGGGCCTGCCACCTTGATGCCAACGGGTGTCTTGATACCCGTCGCGAGCATATCAATACGGGTCTTGATCGGCATAACCCAGGCATTCGTCAATCCAGGAAATTTAATCAACTGGTTCAATTCCGCTTTTATCTTGCTCAGGGTCATACCTTCACGCCATTCATTACGTGGTTTAAACTGGATGGTGGTTTCGATCATAGTCAAGGGCGCCGGGTCTGTAGCGGTATCTGCACGGCCGATCTTGCCAAATACACGTTTCACCTCCGGTAAAGTACGAATAAGCTTATCGGTTTGTTGCAGCAGCTGCTGTGCCTTACCTACAGAGATGCCGGGGAATGTGGTCGGCATATACATCAGATCACCTTCATCCAGGTCCGGCATAAATTCAGAACCAATCTTGGTAATCGGCCATAAACCCACGATGACAATCAGCAATGCAATAAACAGAACCATTTTTGGCGCCTTCAATATCATATTGATAAATGGGCGATATAGTGCAACCAGTATGCGGTTAAGTGGATTTTTATGCTCAGGTACAATATGCCCTCGAATAAAATACCCCATCAATACGGGAACCAGTGTTATCGATAATCCAGCTGAAGCTGCCATGGCGAATGTTTTAGTAAAAGCCAGCGGTGAAAATAGTCGGCCTTCCTGGGCTTCGAGCGTAAGCACTGGTAAAAAACTCAGGGTAATAATAACCAATGAAAAGAACAAAGGCGGCCCAACTTCCCTGGTGGCTTCACCGATAATGCGCCAGCGGTTTTCATCTGTTAATGGTTCTCTTTCAATATGTTTATGAACATTTTCAATCATGACAATCGCAGCATCGACCATGGCGCCGACAGCAATGGCAATACCACCCAGCGACATAATGTTGGCATTGATACCCTGGGATTGCATGATAATAAAAGCTACCAGAATACCGATGGGTAAACTGATAATAACCACCAATGCTGAACGGAAATGAAACAGAAACACTACACAGACCAAAGCAACGACAATAAACTCCTCGACCAGTTTGGTACTCAGGGTGTTGACGGCTCGATTAATCAATGCAGAACGATCATAAGTCTCGACAATTTCAACACCTGCCGGTAAACCGTTTTTCAGCTCCTGCAGTTTTTTCTTTACAGCTTTGATTGTTTTCAATGCATTCTCGGCATAACGCATGACCACGACACCGCCAACCACTTCGCCTTCACCATCCAGCTCGGCAATACCACGACGCATCTGTGGACCCAGACGTATATCGGATACATCTCTTAACAGAATGGGAGTACCTTGCTCGTTAACACCCAGAGGAATACGCCGCAAGTCTTCCAGACCGTCTATATAGCCAGTAGCACGCACCATGTATTCAGCTTCGGCCATTTCAATCACCGAACCGCCCACTTCCTTGTTGGCACGATTAATCGCCATGCGCACTTTCTGCAATGGAATACCATAGGCACGCAGACGATCCGGGTTCAGAACAACCTGGTACTGTTTGACCATGCCTCCGATGGTTGCTACTTCCGATACGCCGGGCACCGTCTGTAATTCATATTTCAGGAACCAGTCCTGCAAGGAGCGTAATTGCGACAGATCATTTTTTCCTGTACGGTCTACCAGCGCATACTCATACACCCAGCCAACACCGGTCGCATCCGGACCCAGTGCCGGTCGCGCTTCTGGTGGCAATCGGCTGGCTACCTGACTCAGGTATTCCAGTACACGTGAACGTGCCCAGTACGGATCAGTGCCATCTTTGAAGATAACGTAGACATAAGAGTCGTTAAAGAAGGAATATCCGCGCACATTGGTCGCACCCGGCACAGCTAGCATCGCTGTTGTCAACGGATAGGTGACCTGGTCTTCGACAACACGAGGTGCCTGCCCCGGATAAGTGGTCTTGATAATGACTTGCACATCGGACAGATCAGGGATCGCATCCAGCGGTATTTGTTTAACCGAATAGATACCCCAGCCTATAATAACCACCGTCATCAGCATTACCAGGAAGCGGTTATTGAGCGACCAGTCAATGATTTTTGTAATCATGTTAATCGCCCTCTATTCGCTTTTGTTGATCGAAGTAATCACATAGCCGTTGGCGCCCTTCTCTAACTCAAAGCGCACCTTATCATTGGTCTTTAATTGATCCAGTGACACGCCTTCCTTGACTTCAAAAAACATATTCATGGACGGCCAGTCCAAAGCGTCAATGGGCTCATGGGCTATCTTGATTTTTCGCTCTGCACTGATCACTTCAGAAACAGCACCATTACCCACTACGCTTTCATTTTGCATTTCTGTGATTTTATCCATCATATTACCAGACGGTGATTTCGGCGCACTCATACGTGCGAGGCTGGCCTTCAAACTGGCTTCTGAATCAATCAGGAACTGACCCGAAGTCACGACGCGATCTCCTTCACTTAAACCACTGACCACTTCAACAAAATCACCCGATTCAATACCGGCCGTGACAATGCGTGGAGAATAACGCCCATCCCCTTCGGCGATAATCACCCGCTCTTCTGCGCCGGCACGAATCAGCGCTTCTCGTGGAATAATGATCAGATTATTCTTGGCACCTCCATAAATAGTGACATTGGCAAACATGTTGGGCTTCAGGGCTTCATTCGGGTTATCAAAGCGTAATCGCACTTTCAGGGTGCGTGTCTTCTGGTTCAGGCTTGGGTAAATAAATTCCACTTTGCCTTCCCACTCACGACCGGGAAGATAGGACAAACGCACCTCGGCGGATTGCCCAACCTTGACCCAGTCTGCCTGACTCTCGAATACCTCAGCCAGCAACCAGACACTGGACAGATCCGCCAGACTCATGACTTCACGCATAGGATCGACAAACATACCTTCTCTGACATTGAGCTTTGATACAATGCCATCCTGTTTCGCGTATATCGGCACATACTGACGCGCACGTTTTGTTTGCTTGAGCTGTTGCACTTGCCTGCCGGGTATACCCAATGCCTTTAAGCGGTCACTGGAAGCTTCTATCAGGATAGAATTTTTACTTCTCAATGCCTGAATATATTCTTCCTGTGCATTGACCAGTTCTGGTGAATAAATTTCAAATAAAAGCTGCCCTTTACTTACACGCTCACCTTCTGATTTAACCTCCAGCTTCTCTATCCATCCCTTGGTGCGCATGTGGATATGTGAAATTTTGTTTTCATCAAAGTCCACATAACCCACCGTATCTATTCTTCGCCACAGGCGCTTACGTTCGACCATAGCGGTGCGAACACCCATGTTGTTTTCAACTGCCGGAGAAATTTTTACAGATACGCCGCCACCTTCGTTATAAACCGGCACCAGATCCATACCCATCGGTGATTTACCCGGGCCATCGCGGCGATATGCCGGGTCCATGGGTGCAACCCAGTAGAGAATTTTTTTCTCACCGCTACTCATTTGTTCTTCATCCACCTGTTTAACAACAAGGTCCATACCACAGAGTGGACAGTTACCAGGCTGGTCACGGATAATCTGTGGATGCATGGGACAAACATACCTGGGATCCTGGTGTTTCAATCCGTGTTCGATGGCCGTTTCACTGGAGACTGAGCTCATGCTCTCTGCACTATTTTCCATGTCACCTTGTGAACAAGCGGACAAAGTAAAGATCATGCTTGTCAGAAAAATAATTTGTGGTGTTTTCATTATTGTTCTCCAGAAAAATACAATACACGTGCCTGTGCCTTGACACGGTTCACATTGATGCGAATAGCTTTAAGATGTGTGTCCAGCGCTGTAATACGCGCTCTCATCAAACTGGTAAAATCGACTCGATCATTCTGGTAAGCAAATAAGGCCGCTTCTGAATTTTGTTCGGCCTGTGGAATCAGCTTGTCGTGATAAAAACGATGACGCTCCTGTAGACGTTTCCAGTCTGCGTAGTCCTTGTCCAGTGCCTGCTTCAGTTCGAGATATCGCTGATCCAGCATTTGCTGGCTGGCTCCGAGTTGAAACTGACTGGCCTTGAGTTGACGATCCTGACGCTTTTCTTTAAATAACGGAACATCTATCGTCACACCGATTGATAAAAAGTCAGCGCGATCACTACCATTGTTATTCTGACCATCTCGCACACCATAGTTAACACCTAACATCACACCCGGCTTGTAAGCCTCGCGGGCGAGCGCCACATTTTTTAATCCTACTTCGACTTGTGACTTGGCCACTAACATCATGGGATGAGATATCAGTTGCGCATGAATGGCTTGCAGATCAAAATCTTCTGCAATGATCGGTAATTCTTCTGGCAGGGTAATCGTTTCCATATTACGCCCGATTAACACAGCCAGTTCAGCACCTGCCTTTTCCTGGCTGGTCTTGATGTCAATCAGACGGTCCTCGAGTCGACTCAATTCCAGTTGTGCGCGGATGACATCCTGTTGATTACGACGACCTGCGCCATAATGATACTGCGTTACTTCAAGTAATTGCTCAAACAATCCCCTGTTTTTTGTCACGACCTCTTCAGCACGTAGCCAGTAATAAAGCTCCAGCCAGTTCATGCGCACCTGCTTTTTCAGCATGATTTCTCGGTTTTGCGCCTGGTATTCATTCGACTTTGCATTGATCAGTGTACGCTGCGACTTGATGTTAAGTGAATCACCGCGCGGGAACATTTGCTGTACCCCCAGTTGAATCTGGGTCATCGGCTCCTGGTCACGCTTGAAGGTATCTACCGGAAAATTCATCAAGCCGAAACGCAACTTAGGGTCAGGCAGCTGAGCATCAGCCACTGACTTCTGCTCCATTGACCTGGCCAGAGATTGATATCGCTTGCTGCCGGGATCCATTGCATTAGCCAGTAATTCTGCCTGCTGCAGAGTCAATACCGCACTATCGCCGGCAGTGACTACGGTACTGAATGAAGCGCATAATAATACGAGATAATAAGGTTTGTTAAACAACATACTCCTGCTCCTGAAAGACTAACGGGAAAAATCCGGGTCAAACAGGCAAGCGTTAAATCAGCAGGATACGGTAACTCGAGAAGGATCGATCGGAGAAGGGGACAGTAACGCGCGTCAGATGCACGGGTTGTTTTAAAAGTGGATAGCTTGCTTCAAAATCCAGTTCATTGACCGGCAACATAACCATCTGAAAATCAGCCAGCTGCGGGCTTGCCTGATCAGCAATGACAGGCTGATCCATCAGGTAATTGTTGTCACAACCGGATTTATCCATCTGTTGGCTACTATCATCATGCATTCCCGGTGGGCAGCAATCCATCGCAACATGCATTTTTTGAGCGGAATCGGACAGAGAACCGGCAAAACAATCCTGACAACTGAAAGACAACCACACCAGTAACAGTACCGGCAATAGCAGCAATCCCGTCATTTGTTTATGTTGTCTGAAATATTCCATTTATTCGGATATCTATAATAGTAGACCTTAACTGTAAAATAGCCCCGTGAGGCACGACTGTCAATCAATGTGACCCGTCATATGAGCAAATGTTCCTGCCATATTCGCCAGACCATGATATGAGTCAGCATCACAACACCTAACCAGATACTCCTGCTGACACCTGCATTCCGTACAAAGATCGGCGCGGAAATGCCGATAGTGTCACACGATAATAGCGACTGCTGATGATTATACTTGCAGCTCCTGAACAATAAACATCGGCTTTTGATTGAAAATATATATAAATGCATGATTTATATATATTTTATTTGCCATCCAGCCTGTTAGCTCGAGGTTTACTTTATTATCTGCCTGATTATAATGACCGATCCACAATATCCAATGATAATGTGGATCACGGTAACTGCTGGAACAATAGGTATGACAGACCCGCGCGAAAGGGTATTGGCATCCATCGACAGCTCAAGGCCGTCAATACTTGGTGTATACTGTGCTCTTTTAACGCAGACACAATAACC
>Ga0316205_10005004_pt1 | contig 11208 bp, 8 predicted proteins | sample 3monthpyrite_MG_FD_204941 | JGI IMG/M metagenome (GOLD analysis project Ga0316205, IMG submission 204941) | Microbial mat bacterial communities from mineral coupon in-situ incubated in ocean water Damariscotta River, Maine, United States -... | ecosystem: Environmental > Aquatic > Marine >...
TTTTAAATTTAGATAGTGGCGCAGTGGCTAAAAGAATACAAAACACTGATGAGCTGATCAACTATATACATGCAGATACATTCGGAAACGTGATGGTAGGAATTTCTAGTAGTGATTCTCATCCTAAAGAGGTTATTCATTTATCTGAGAATAAAGTGAATCGATTAACCGATGTGAATCCTTGGCTTAAAAATATAAAAATGCCAAAGCAAGAAACCGTAAACTTTAAGGCGAGAGATGGGTTAGATCTACAAGGTGTTTTGATTTATCCCACGGAGTACAAAAAACGAAAACGTTATCCATTAATTATGATGGTGCATGGTGGACCAGAAAGTCATGTAAGTGATGGTTGGTTAGATCGTTATAGTTATCCAATAAAATATGCCGCTGCGAATGGATTTGCGGTTTTTCTACCTAACTATCGAGGAAGTACAGGACGCGGTGTCGCATTTTCGAAGCTGGGACAAGCTGATCACGCTGGCGGTGAGTTTAATGATTTGGTAGACGCGATTACTCATTTAAGTAAAATGAGAATAATTGATAAAAAACGAGTCGGGATCACCGGTGGTTCTTATGGCGGATACGCTTCAGCGTGGGCTGCCACAGCGTTGAGTGAACATTTCGCAGCAAGTGTTATGTCTGTCGGAATTAGTAATCAACTTTCAAAATTTGGCACCACAGATATTCCAAAAGAAATGTACAATGTGCATTCAAGAAATTATCCGTGGGATAAGTGGCAGTGGATGTTAGAGCGCAGCCCAATTTATCATACAGACAAAGCCAAAACGCCTATTTTAATCATGCACGGTGATAGTGATACAAGGGTACACCCCAGCCAATCAATGGAGTTGTATCGGTATATTAAAACCCGAACGGAAACGCCAGTAAGATTAGTTTTTTATCCAGGAGAAGGGCATGGGAATAAAAAAAGTGCTGCTCAACTCGATTACTCTATGAGGCTCATGCGTTGGATGGAGTTTTATTTAAAGGGCAAAAATAAAGGTATCAAAAAGCCAAACTATGAGATAGATCACACTCTTTTTCTCCCTGAAGTACAATAATATCGAAAAAATGGCGCTGTTATCTTAAATATAGTCCATTACCATTTTATAGTTGACTATTATTAATATCGAACCAAGTAAAATAATAAGCCATGCAAAGTATGATATGAAGAAAAATCCGATCATTAAAAAGTGTCTATTGAACCCGAAGAGTTCAAAATTTAAAATCTGGGTCGCCATACTTATTATCTGCGTTTCTCAGGTTACCTTCGCAAGTGAAAATGAGCAGAGCCAATCAAAATCTCCACCAATTTTTCAGACTATTTATATTACTGAGCATTCCGATGAAATACCTTTAGGAGGCTATTTGGCAATTTATGAGGATATTGACGGAGATGCATCACTGGAAGATATAAAATCGTTACCAAAAAATAAATGGTTCCGCTCTCAATCTGATATTCCAGGTTTTGGTTTTAGTCAAAGTGCATACTGGATGCACTTTAATATCGATCATCCTCTTCAAAGTAAAAAAAACCTTTTGTTAAGCATTGATAATTCAGCGTTAGATGATGTTCAAATTTTCTTAGAGCAAGATGACAAAGATGACGAGATGTATACTTTTGGTGACCAATATCCATTTTCGAAAAGAGAGATATTTCATAGAAATTTTATTTTGCCAATAGATTTCCACAATTCCAGCGAACTAGCGGTTTACGTTCGTGTTGCAAACAAAGGGAGTGTTCAGATCCCTATGTTTCTAAGAACGGAAAAGGCGAATAACAAGATTGAACAATATTCACTTTTCGGTTGGGGAATTTATTTTGGTATAATGCTGATAATGTCGATCTATAATATGATTTTGTTTATTTCTATTAGAGATAAGTCGTATTTATATTTTTCGCTATCAATCTTTTCCTTTATCATATTTCAGTTAGCGCTTAGCGGTTTCGGTTTTCAATATTTCTGGTCAGAAACGCCAGCCATAAATCATTGGATAATTCCCGCATCAAACGCGTTGTTTTATGCGACCTCAAGTGCCTTTATTAACCATTTTATTCGGGTTAGATCTTTTAGTATGTTTCAGAGTAAAGCGCTGCAAGTTGTTTTATATACGTCTTTAGCGTTGGTATTTATCTCTCCTTTATTGCCTTATAAATATTCTGTAACTTTATTAACATTTATGGCTATTCCCTTTTCTGTAGTAGCCATCACAATTAGTGTGACTGCGTTACGTAAGGGGATGGCATTTGCGCGATATTTTTTATGGGCGTGGATAGTTTTTGCTATTTTTATAATAATGCTAGCCGCCAATAAAATGGGCATAGTGCCGCGAAATCTATTTTCCGAATATGGTCATCTAATAGGTAATGCGCTTTCTGTTTTATTTATGTCAATTGCGCTTGCGGATCGCATTAATTACGAAAGAAAAAAGAGAGTAGAAGCTAACAAAGAAGCGATGCGTTTTGAAAAAGAGTCTAGAGAAGAGCACGAAAAATATTTACAGTTAGATCTAAGGAGAAAGGAAGAAGAAATAGATGCTCAAAATAAAATCATAACGGCAAGAGAGGAGGTTTTATTAGCGCAAGCTCAGAGCAAAACAAAAAGTGGTTTTCTTGCGGTGATGAGTCACGAAATTAGAACACCACTAAACGGAATTTTGGGCATGTCGGAATTACTTTGGGAAACGAGACTAGATAAAGAGCAGCTAAATCATCTCCGAGTTATTAAAAACTCTGGGAAATCGTTACTCAATATAGTTAACAATATTTTAGATTTTTCAAAAATTGAAGCGGGGAAGATGGAGATTGAGAAAAATGCTTTTGAAATAAAGTCTCTTTGTAAAGAAACCATTGATAACTTTCACGTTTTAGCTAAAGAAAAAAACATAGCAATTCGTTTGCAAATGGAGGTGGATGTTCCAAAGTATATTTGTAGTGACTCTAATCGTTTACGACAGATATTATTAAATCTCATTGGAAATGCTTTAAAATTTACCGAGCAAGGTGAGATCCTGGTTAAGATGAGTTTACCCTTAGTGGATGTGTGGGACGACAAAAAACCACTAGTGAAGTTTGAAGTAATTGACCCAGGAATTGGTATTTCAATTGAGCAACAGAAAAAACTATTCACATCTTTTTCTCAAGCAGATGGCTCAACTACTCGTAAGTACGGCGGCACAGGTCTAGGATTGAGTATTTGTAAACGACTGGTCGAACTAATGAATGGTGAAATAGGTGTTAATAGTGAACTAGGCGATGGGGCAACTTTTTGGTTTACAATACAATGCGAAGAACTACCTTTGTCACAATTAAAAGAAGTGATTGACGAAACAAAAAATAGTGACGAGAAACCAAAAAATATTCAGTACGCTGATAAATTTAAAGGACTGAATATTTTAATCGCGGAAGATAATAAAGTGAATCAGCTAGTAATAAAAAAGATGGTTTCTGTTTTCGGGCTGAACAGCATATTAGTAGAAAATGGTAAAGAGGCTTTCAACTATGTGAAGGAAAACCATCAAACCCTCGATTTTATTTTAATGGATTGTGATATGCCGATCATGGATGGGTATGATTCTTCAAAAAAAATACGAGAATGGGAAGCCGAGCAGCAACGATCTCGATTGCCAATATTTGCGTTAACCGCTCATGCGTTGGATGATCATAAGAAAGCCACTGCCGAATCTGGAATGGATGGACATATTTCAAAACCCGTTAGTTTACAAATTTTATATGATGCGATCAGTTCCAATCAAATCGTCGCGGAGCGACTTGAGGCACCCTAGCTTTATGTTAGATTTAACCGTGAGCGCAGATTCTTCAATTTTTCAGTCGCATGGGCTTTTTTAGCTAGATTGGTAATTTTCCGCTGCGGTTACATAATCCTGATAAGCAGGTATAGCAATCGCTGCAATGATCCCAATAAATACGAGCGGTAATATTAAGCCGACAATCCACAATATCACAGAATTAGGCTGAGGTTTCAAGCCGTATCTATTTTCACCTTGTGTTCCTGGCGCAAATAAAAGATAAAGTCCAAAAAAGAAATTAACTAGGGGAATAAATATTAGCAGAGTTAGCCAGCCTGATTGCTCCAAATCATGAAGCCTTCTACGGTTGAGTATAATACTAACTGCGAATATGGCGGCATACATTAAAACAGCGATTGCCCCACCGACCACTCCCATCATATTCAAACTGTGTTCATTTTGGTTAGACGCTGTAAATAGCGGAATTAAAATAGCGGCTACAATACCGATGGTAAACAGTAATCCAAAGTTTGCGGCTATTCCATAGACCAACCATCGCAGCCTCCCGATACGCTGCCCAGTAGAAAAGAACACCGTATTGGCAGAATTCATATTGTTTGAATCGAGAAGATCACTTTCCGGGGCGTCATAGGGGGTATGGTTTGTCATCGCAATTCTCCATGAGGTCTCTTAGTCGAGTAGTCATTGACCATCTAAAAAAACAGGGCATTTCGCCCCGTTTCGGTTATTACTAATTTATTGTAGCCTCAGATCTAAAATAAATCAGAGCAAGTTTGCGCTTCTTCCTGAAGCTCTTTTTCAGACGCTTTCATTTTTTCAATAATAAAATCACTATTATCTAAACCAGTAACAATCGCCCATTCGCCATCTTTGCAAGTCACAGGGTAAGAATATATCAAACCTTCTTCAATTCCGTAGGAGCCGTCAGAACAAACCGCCATAGATGCCCAGTCATCCTCGCCAGTTCCAAGTACCCAAGTTCTTACGTGGTCAATAACCCCGTTAGCTGCCGATGCTGCCGAAGAAGAACCACGCGCTGCAATCACTTCTGCGCCACGTTTAGCGACTTTTGGGATGAACTCATCGTTTGCCCAAGATGCGTCAACCATATCAGAAGCTGCGTCTCCATCAATAGTGGTGTGCGAGATATCTGGAACCTGAGTAGTTGAATGATTACCCCAAATCGTCATCTTTTTAACTGAGGTCATTGGTTTGTCAGTTTTTTCAGCGAGTTGGTAAATGGCACGGTTATGATCCAGACGCATTAGCGCGCTGATATTACGAGGATTAAGGTTCGGAGCGTTTTTCATTAAGATATAAGCGTTGGTATTAGCAGGGTTACCAACGACACAAATTTTCATCTCTGGATTTGCCACTTCGTTGATTACCTTACCAAGAGTGCTAAAGATCTGCCCGTTATCTTTTAACAGGTCAGCACGCTCCATGCCCGGTCCACGAGGTTTAGCACCAACCATTAAGCCATAATCAGAGCCAGTAAATGCCACTTTAGCATCATCTGTACATATAACATCTGCTAATAGCGGAAAGGCGCAATCATTTAATTCCATTTTTACTGCTTCTAAAACTTTTAGAGCGGGTGTAATTTCTAACAATTGCAAGATAACCGGTTGATCGTTACCTAACATTTCTCCAGATGCGATACGGAAAAGAAGTGAATAACAAATTTGCCCAGCGGCTCCAGTAACTGTTACGCGAACAGGTTGTTTCATTTTTATATCCTCTTGAATGAACGTCTAAATGACGGACTCTTAATAGTAAGAGCAAAATAGCTTAGTAAACGACTTCGATTTTACCACAAAGGCACGGAATATCATCTAAATCAAACAAAAGCGGTCGAGATTTTTGTCAGGGTACTCGGTAATCAGTTATTATCTATTTCTTTGAGATTATAGCTACGATATAGCATATGAAAAGAATTTTTTGGTTACGTAAAACCCATAAATGGCTCGCGCTATTTGCAGGTATTCAAGTCCTTATTTGGTCTGTGAGTGGGCTTTATATGACATTTGTCGATCTTGATATCATTCATGGCGACCATTTAGTGAGCATGCAAAAACCGCAGGTTATAGATTCGAGCAGTATTTTACCAATATCTAAAAAAATCATTGATGAAAATAAGCCTATTCATTCGATCAAACTTAAAGCCTATTTTGACCGCCCCGTATATGAAATACGAGCAAAAGAATTGCTGGTAATTGTTGATGCGTTAACTGGCGAGAAAAAAAACAACTTGTCAAAGTCTGATATCCAACAAAATACACAGCAGATATATGCAGGCGAAGCCTCTATTTCAGCCATCGAACTACTCAACCAATACCCAACAGAAATTGGTGGTAGAAAACAATCGGTTTGGCAAGTTAAGTTTGATGATTGGTCAAACTCAACTTTGTATTTTCATCCAAAAAGTGGACGTTTAATTTCCAAACGAACCGATTTGTGGAGAACATTTGATTTTTTATGGTTGCTGCATATTATGGAAATGTGGGACAGCGAGGGTTATTCTGGTTTGCTGTTTCGTCTTTTTAGTATTGCGAGTTTATTGATGACCTTGTTTGGCTCATGGTTGCTTTTTTATCGTCTTCAGGGATCTGAAGTTGGCGGAGATAAAAGTAGCGGGAATAAAATCGCATGAGTATGATCAATAGTTTTAAACGTTTGCATAAGTGGATGGCACTACTAGTCGGAATTCAATTTATTTTATGGGTGGTCAGCGGGATCGTGTTTAGTTTTATCGATCATCGCATCGTCGAGGGTTCATTTATCTATAAAGATAATCAAAAAGCACAAATTATAAAAGCAAATAATTTTGCTGAAATTTTAAATGATTACCCAACCGCTACAGAAATTGTTCAAATAACCTTGTTAGATCGTTCGGTATTCAAAGTTGTTTTTGAGCAACAAACCATATTATTAGATCTTCAAGCAAAAAAGAAAATTATTGTTGATGAAGTTCTTGTTAAGCAAGTGGCGGAAAGAGACTATCGCGGTAAAGGCAAGCTTTTACAGGTCAATTTTATAGAAAAAAAGACCGATGAAAATAGAGCTTTTGTTTTGCCAAGCTGGCAAGTAATTTATGACGATGAGTTCGGTTCACATATTTATTTCTCAGCTAAAACGGGTGAATACCAAGGTATTAGAACTGATAGTTGGCGAACTTTTGATTTCTTTATGATGTTGCATTTTATGGATTACGGACAAAGAGGCAATTTTAATCATGCGTTGATTGTTATAGCCGCGATTATTTTAGTGTTCTTTTCTATGTCCGGCATTTTGCTCATTTATTCGAGCTTTTCAAGACAAGATTTTTCCAACATCGTTAATAAAATCTATCAGCATAAAGATATTTCGGTCACGTTAGTTGATGTGAAAGGCATAAAGAAAACAATTAGTACCGAAAAAAATAATCGGCTAATGGACGCACTGCTAGAACAAAATATCCAATTAGATTCAGCCTGTGGCGGCGGAGGTGTTTGTGGTCTTTGTCGAGTGAAACTAATTGATATGAAAGCTGACCAAGAAATGAGCGATTTATCTGAACATGATCTTTTGGATGAACAAGAGTTAAAAGATGGTTATCGTTTAGCTTGCCAATTATCGGTTGATAAGAAAATGGAAGTAGAATTACCGATTTGCTTGGATAAAACTGTCGAAATTGGCTCAGTTTCAGGATAACAATGGTAAAAATCTGCAAGCTAAGATGAAACTTTTGCTGATTTAGTGTATCTTACTTATTGTAATTTCTTTAGTTACCAATATTATTGGACACAAACGGTTAGTGGTGTATAAGTGTTTAAGTCGAAAAACAAGTTAAGAATAGTTGCGTTAGTGCTATTGACCTTTATTGGTCAAGTCTCGGCATCGACCGCTTTTTCTGCTTGTCAGATGAACACTCAAAGCCAAGATCTGCAACATAACATGCAAGAAATGGATCATTCTTCTCATATGACAAATATGCGTATGGCAGGTATGCAAGCCTCTGATTCAGATCTCGTCAGTAACATGGATTGCTGCCAAAACGAGTTTAACTGCTCTATGAGTGGATGTCTTTCTGTTGCGTTGAATTCTATTTATGAAGGATCAACTCCTTCTATTTCTGTGACTCCTATCGTTTTAGAGTTTACAGAATCAATTATCCAAATCCCTAATTCCTTGTACCGACCTCCCATTCTTAGCTAACACAAAATAGATCCGTCTCAGGATCGAGCATTATTGTTTTAGCGAGAATAACATTCTCAAAATTTTCATCATATAGGCTGTTAGTTGTTGCGTATTTCATCGTAATGGCAACGGTGTGTTAGGTTTATCAATGAGTATTTTTTATAAAAAGGCACTGTGTGCCACAGGTATTTTTGCTGCGTTATATTTGTTAGTGGGGATTTTTTCGGTGTCTTTACGAGCTGAAGAACTTGATACAAAACAACTAAACATCGAAGAAGAATTAACACTCAATGCGGCAATAATGGCAGCAGTTCTATACGATCCGTGGCTTCAGGAAAACAGGTATCAACAAAATTCGCTTGAATCTATGAGCGTAGCCGCTGGTAGTTTACCTGATCCAAAAATATCGCTGGGTATTGCAAATATTGCTGCGGAAACTTTTCAATTTGACCAAGAGATGATGACACAATTTAAAGTTGGTGTATCTCAAATGATCCCTAGGGGTGATAGTTTAGCAATCAAACAACAACAACTTAAATTGATGGCAGGTGAATATCCGTTGCAGCGCGAAAATCGTAAAGCAAATATTATTGTAAAGGTGAGTCATCTTTGGCTTGATATTTTTAGAGCGCAACAAAGTATTGCCTTAATCGAAAAAGATCGAGCCTTGTTTGAACAACTAGCGGATATTGCACAAGCGAGTTACGCCTCGACCCTTGGAAAAACACGCCAACAAGACATTGTTAGAGCACAGCTTGAATTGACTCGATTAGATGATCGTTTAACGATGCTCAAGCAACAAAAAGAAACAGGATTGCGACAATTATCGGAATGGACGAATGACGCATTTACTGCTGATTATTTTATAGGTATGAAATTTGAGCCATTGCAGCAAAATAATTTACCGGTCATGGTAAGTAGAAATCTTCCGAATGTAAAAATGCTTAATCCAGAAATCTATTTGGATAAAAAAATCATGACCGCGCAAAAAATGTCAGAATTTTTAGCTATGCACCCTTCTATTTTAGCTTTAGAGCAACGCATTCTTGCAAGTAAAAGCGGAATTGAGTTAGCAAAACAAAATTACAAACCAGCATGGGGGCTAAATGCTGGATATGGCTATCGAGCAGATGATCCTTTAGGGCGAGAGCGAGCGGATCTTTTTACTATTGGTGTGTCGTTTGATTTACCACTATTTACTGGGAATCGGCAAGACCAACAAATGCGATCGGCTGTTTCTAACTCAGCGGCAGTTAAAACAAGAAAGTGGATGATGGTAAGAAAAATGATCGCTGCAGTAGAAAGTTCTCGCGTACAGTTAAAACGCTCAATAGAGAGACAAAGGTTATATCAGAAAAAATTATTGCCGCAAATGCACGATCAAGCAGAGGCATCTTTAACAGCCTACACAAATGACGATGGTGATTTCGATGAAGTTATTCGATCAAAAATAGCAGAGTTAAATGCCTCGATTGAATCGATAGAAATTGATGTTGAGAAACAAAAAAGCATCGTGCAGTTAAACTACTTTTTTATGAAAAATAATCAAGAAATAATTACGAGTAAATCGAATCGGTCTACTTTAGCGGGAGATTTAGAATGAGCCATAAATTTAACTCAAAAGAATCAGCAACTATAGGTCTTATATTGGGCGTCTTAGTCACCGTAGTTGGATATTCATTATTCGAGCCTGACAAAGGAATAAACTCCGCTTCATCAGAAATGAGCGAAGAAAAGAAACCTTTGTATTGGGTGGCACCAATGGATGCTAATTATCGAAGAGACAAACCGGGTTTGTCACCTATGGGTATGGATTTAGTTCCTGTTTATGCGGATGGGGATGCCGGTTCGGGCGCAGGTGTGGGGACAATTAAGATTTCACCGGAAGTGGTTAATAATCTTGGCGTGCGTACTGCGGTGGCGGAATATAAGTCATTGCACTCTAAAATAAAAACCGTAGGGTATGTTAAATATGATGAAGATCAATTGGTACATATTCACCCTAGAGTTGAAGGTTGGATTGAAAAACTTTATATAAAAGCATCTGGCGATCCTGTGGTTAAAGATCAACCATTATACGAAATTTATTCGCCAGCACTAGTAAATGCTCAAGAAGAATTAGTGCTAGCGTTAGAGCGAAAAAATCAGCGTTTAATCAATGCTGCGGAAGAGCGTTTACGAGCGCTGCAATTACCGCCAATTGTCATTGCTAACCTAAAAAAAGATCGAGTGATTAAACAAACAGTTTCTTTTTTCGCACCACAAAGCGGTGTTATCGACAATTTAAATATTAGAGAAGGATTTTTCGTAAAACCAGGCACTACGATTATGTCGATAGGTAAACTGGATCAAGTTTGGGTTGAAGCTGAAATTTTTGAAAGTCAGTCTTCTCAAGTAACAAAAAATTTGCCTGTTACAATGACGCTAGATTATTTGCCAGGTACAGAGTGGCAGGGAAAAGTTGACTATGTTTATCCGACGCTCAATCCAAAAACTCGAACTTTAAAGGTTCGACTGCGTTTTAAAAATAAAAACGAAAAACTTAAACCAAATATGTTTGCTCAAGTAGTCATTTACCCGCAAGCGAAAGAGAAAATTCTGCTTGTTCCCCGAGAGGCTGTTATACGGTCGGGTAATTCAGATAGGGTTGTGTTATCTCTTGGAGAGGGACGATTTAAATCTATTAAAGTCAAAGTGGGACGATATGATGATGAGTCAGCAGAAATATTGGCGGGATTAGACGATGGTGAAATGGTGGTTTCTTCGGCGCAATTTTTGTTAGATTCGGAATCCAGTAAATCGTCAGATTTTAAACGTATGAATCATCCACTTGAGCCAGCTATGCATTCAGAGGGAGAGGTAATGTCTGCCGAAGTAGAAGGTGTTATCAACAACATTATGTTAGATCACGGAATGCTTAATATTAGTCGTAATGCGATTGAAAAGTGGGATCGTCCTGCTGCAACTTTGGATTTCTTGGTTGATGAATCACTTGAGTTGAAAGATCTAAAAGTCGGTATGCGAATTCAGTTTGTTTTTTATATTTCGGACGGCAATTTTATTATTAGTGAAATTTATCCACAATCAATTGAACCTTCTGCTGAAGTCAGCCAATAGGAGAAAATGGAATGATTAAATCGATTATTCATTGGTCCGTTGGCAATCGCTTTTTCGTTTTGCTTGTCACAATTTTGTTGGTTGGCATAGGCATATATTCGTTAAAAAATACGCCGGTTGACGCGCTTCCAGATCTATCCG
>Ga0316205_10005008_pt1 | contig 11195 bp, 10 predicted proteins | sample 3monthpyrite_MG_FD_204941 | JGI IMG/M metagenome (GOLD analysis project Ga0316205, IMG submission 204941) | Microbial mat bacterial communities from mineral coupon in-situ incubated in ocean water Damariscotta River, Maine, United States -... | ecosystem: Environmental > Aquatic > Marine >...
GGGATACCAACAGATCGTTATGGTCAGGTGGTTACACCAGTAAAAGATACACCTGAAGAACCCGTTCAGGGGCTTTATGCTGCTGGTGAATGTGCTTGTGTTTCGGTTCATGGAGCGAACCGTTTAGGCGGTAATTCATTGCTGGATATTCTGGTGTTTGGACGCTCTGCTGCAAATCATATTATTGGTCAGCTCAAAGAAAATCGTTATCACCGTCGTTTATATCAGCCCAGTGTTGATATGGCTTTAGAGCGATTGTTACGCTGGAATAAAAAAGGTGACGGTGAATCTGTTGAGCAGTTGCGGTCAGAACTGAAAAAAGTGATGGATGAAAACTGTGGTGTGTTCAGGACTCAGGATGTGCTTGATGAAGGCGTTGCTAAAGTAACATCACTTGCCGAACGAATGAAAGATGCGGTGATCAATGATCAGTCAGAAATCTTTAATACGGCAAGAGTAGAGGCGCTGGAACTTGAGAATATCATGGATGTTGCACTGGCAACGGTTCATTCTGCTGCAGCCAGAAAAGAAAGTCGTGGAGCGCATTCAAGAATCGATTTTCCTGATCGAGATGATAAGCACTGGATGAAGCATACGCTTTATTTTCATGATGACCGCAGCATCGATTACAAACCTGTTAGAACCAAGCCGATGTCGGTCGAGAGTTTTCCACCTAAGCCAAGAGTTTACTGAGATATGTTAGTTATCGGTATGACAAAAAGGACGGAATATAATGCGTTTTAAAATTTACCGTTTTAATCCAGAAACAGATAAAAAGCCTTATACGCAAGATTATGTCATCGAAAAGATTGAGCCAGGCATGATGTTGCTGGATGCACTTAAAATTTTAAAAGAGCAGGATCCATCATTAGGTTTTAGACGTTCCTGTGGTGAAGGTGTCTGTGGCTCAGATGGTATGAATATTAATGGGGTGAATGGGTTGGCTTGTATCACTTCACTTTCCGACTTGAAGCAGCCGGTTGAAATAAATCCATTGCCTGGATTGCCTGTGATTCGAGATTTAATCATCGACATGGAGCAGTTTTATAAACAGTACCGTGAAGTGAAGCCCTATCTTACTATCAAAGATCCATTGCCAGAAGCGGAGCTTAAACAAACACCGAAAGAGAGAGATAAGCTCGATGGTCTTTATGAGTGCGTGCTGTGCGCATGCTGCTCTACATCCTGTCCTTCTTTTTGGTGGAATCCTGATAAGTTTCTCGGTCCTGCGGCTTTGCTTCAGGCCGGTCGTTTTTTACAGGATAGTCGGGATCAGGCATTGTCAGAACGACTGGAGGCGCTAGATGGGCCGTTTAAACTGTTCAGGTGTCATACGATTATGAATTGCGTTCAGGTTTGTCCTAAAGGGCTTAATCCTACCAAAGCGATTGGTGAAATCAAAAAAATGATGTTAAAGAAAACCATATGAGTGAATCAACTGAACTGGATGAGGCGTTATCATCTGGAGCTTTGCGCTGGCGCTGTCGCCGTGGCATGCTGGAGCTTGATTTAATGTTACAGTCCTTTGTCGATAAAGATGTGGTTAATTTATCACAGCAGGAACGCGTGGTGTTTGACAGGTTACTGGATTATCCTGATCAGGTACTGCTGGAATTATTTTTAAAACAAACCGTTTCATCTGATAAGGAAATCAGTCAGCTTGTCGAAAGAATACGCCAGTCCACTAACGCTTGAATTTAAGCGGTCCAAAGTTATTCAGTTTTACTTGTCAGGTATCCACATGTTAGCTGCTACTGCAGTATTGATATCAACGGTAGCTGTGTTCATAAAAGTTATTGTTTTAGTGTTTCTGCTTATTTCATTTGTATTTCAGAAGAGCAGATCATGTCAGTACAAAAAACTGATCTGGTTAAAAGAAAATGACTGGGTATTGTTTGATGCGTCAGATAATGAAGTGAATGCGAATTTAAGGCCTTTGTCTTTTTCGTGTTCATGGCTGGTTATATTGGCGTTACGCACAGAAAACAATAACGTCATTAATTTGCTGGTTCCGTTTGATGCATTGAGCAAAGAAAGTTTCAGGCAGCTTAAAGTAAAATTAACCATCTTAAAACCTGATCTGTTAAAACCACTCACAGATGAAGATTAGTTGGCGTGCTATAATTTCAGTATGTATAAAGATCATTTAATTCCTGTTCATATGCAAGCTTGCCATGATGTGCATCGCGAAACCTTTGCGGCGCTGATGGATTTATATGAAAATAATTATTTGCGCTTAAAAAAATTAATCCCTGAAATCATGGAATTAGACGGTCAGCTTATTTCTCGCGTGGCTGGTTGCCTTGATCTGCATTTAACGATTATTGAGCAGAGCAAGTTCACGACTTTGTTATCATTAAGTTATCGTTTTGATCGGGATGTTGGTCAGGCCAGAGAGCCAGATTTACAGATAAGGGTGTATCACGATGTGGCCATGGCTGAAGTCTTAAGCGGGTGTCTTCATCATGGTTGTTTAAATCTTAATAACCTGCCTGAAGCAGCAATACAAGAACGCTGGCATTTAAATCGTTTTTTGTATAAATGGCTGGGTTTTTGTTTGCATATTGGCCACCATTTGGCTGGCTCAGATTCTTCAAAAAGTCTAAATCATCGAATTAATCAGATTCTATCTGCAAAAATATCATCTTAGACTGCTAAGTCATTGATTTTAATTGAATAGTAAGTCTTTATATTATGCAGATAAATAGTGCAGAAATAAGCTTATTTGTGTTAGTATTGGGTTACTTTTTTTCGACCAAACCATAATTAAAACAAACAGGCTGTTACTTATATTAAGATGTGTTTCCAGTTACCGAAAGTGTGGCTGGAAAATTGATAAAAAACGGTACAATTACTGCTGTAAATCTGCGCTGCAAAGCCTGATCTTTAATCGATAAACACCATCATTTAAGACACTTGTTTTGACATGAAGTTATAAAGCATATGGCTGAGTTTGCCAAAGAAATAGTTCCAGTAAATCTAGAAGATGAAATGCGTCAGTCCTATCTGGACTATGCCATGAGTGTAATCGTTGGCAGGGCGCTCCCTGATGTAAGAGACGGTCTCAAGCCAGTTCACCGGCGTGTTTTATACGCAATGAATGTGCTAGGTAATGACTGGAACAAAGCCTATAAAAAATCAGCTCGTGTCGTCGGTGATGTCATCGGTAAGTATCACCCGCATGGTGATACGGCAGTCTATGACACCATAGTACGTATGGCTCAGCCATTCTCACTACGTTATATGCTGGTGGATGGTCAGGGTAACTTCGGTTCGGTTGATGGTGATGCACCGGCTGCAATGCGTTATACAGAAGTGCGCATGGCTAAAATTGCTCATGAAATGCTGGCAGACCTTGAAAAAGAGACAGTGGATTTCATCGAGAACTATGATGGATCTGAGTCAGAACCTACGGTATTCCCAAGTAGATTACCAGGATTATTAATCAATGGCTCGTCTGGTATTGCCGTTGGTATGGCCACCAATATTCCACCTCATAATATCAATGAAGTTGTTAGTGCTTGTGTTGCTCTGGTCGATAATCCAGATTTAACAATTGATGAGCTGATGCAGTACATACCTGCTCCAGATCTGCCAACGGCTGGTTTTATTAATGGTGTTAAAGGCATTCGTGATGCTTATCATACCGGACGTGGTCGCCTGGTTATGCGTGCTCGCTGCACGATCGAAACCAATGAAAGTAATGGTAAACAAACCATTTTGGTTCATGAGATTCCTTATCAGGTCAACAAAGCACGTCTTATAGAAAAAATTGCTGAGCTGGTTAAAGACAAAAAAATTGAAGGTATCACTGAGTTACGCGATGAGTCGGATAAAGACGGCATGCGTATCGTTATCGAGCTGCGCCGTGGTGAAGTTGGTGAAGTTATACTGAATAACCTGTATTCACAAACGCAACTTCAATCTGTGTTCGGTATTAATATGGTGGCGCTGGTTGATGGCCAGCCAAAGCTGCTTAATTTAAAAGAAATTCTTGATGCGTTTATTCGTCATCGTCGTGAAGTAGTTACCCGTCGTACTATCTTCGAATTAAAAAAAGCACGTGAACGAGCTCATGTATTAGAAGGTCTGGCGATTGCGCTGGCCAATATTGATGACGTTATCGAGTTGATTCGTACGGCGTCTAATCCTGCTGAAGCAAAACAAAAACTGGTCGCAAGTGTCTGGGTTCCTGGTTCGCTAACTGATATGTTAAGTCGTGCTGGTGCTGATGCAACTCGTCCAGAAAACCTGAGTGCGGAACTTGGTTTGTTAAAAGATGGATATCATCTGTCTGAAACGCAGGCACAGGCAATTCTGGATTTACGTTTACATCGTCTGACAGGTCTTGAGCAAGATAAGATTATTGATGAGTTCAAAGTACTTCTTGAACTTGTAAAAGAATTACTGGAAATTTTGTCCAATCCTGAGCGTCTATTAGAAGTCATTCGTGAAGAGCTTGCTGAAGTAGTAGAAAAATATGGCGATGAACGCCGCAGTGAAATCATTCAAAATCGTTTAGATTTAACACTGGAAGATTTAATAACCGAAGAGGATGTGGTTGTTACCATGTCTCACGAAGGTTACGTTAAAGCTCAGCCATTAACCGAGTACTCAATACAGCGTCGCGGTGGCAGAGGTAAAGCCGCTACTAAGATGAAAGACGAAGATTTCATCGACAAGCTGTTTGTAGCAAATACACACGATACCTTACTGTGCTTCTCAAACAGAGGTAAGGTCTACTGGATTAAAGTTTACGAACTACCGATAGCGAGCAGAGGTTCTCGTGGTAAACCAATGGTTAACTTGTTGCCGTTGGAAGATGGTGAACGGATTAATGCTGTATTGCCAGTTCGTGAATACGATGAAGATCATTTCATCTTTATGGCGACCAGCAATGGTACTGTGAAGAAAACTTCTTTACCTAATTTCTCACGTCCTCGTAATGGTGGAATTATCGCGGTTGATTTACGTGATGAAGATACCCTGGTTGATGTTGCTATTACAAATGGTTCGTCACACATCATGCTATTCGCTGATTCAGGTAAATCAATTCGATTCTCAGAAACCGATGTACGTGCAATGGGACGAACTGCTGGCGGTGTACGTGGAATCAAATTACCTGCAGGCAATAAAGTCATCAGTATGATCGTTGCTAAAGAAGAAGGATATATCTTAACTGCTACAGAATTTGGTTATGGTAAGCGTACATCTCTGGATCAATATTCATTGCAAGGTCGCGGTGGTCAGGGTGTTATTTCAATTCAAACCAGTGAACGTAATGGCGCAGTGGTAGGCGCTGTTCAGGTCACTGATGAAGATGAAATTATGCTGATTTCTGATGGTGGTACGTTAGTCAGAACAGAATCTAATGGTATCTCTATAACTGGCCGTAACACTCAGGGTGTTCGTCTGATACGTCTGGGCGATGCTGAAAAACTTGTTGAAATAGAGCGTATTGAAAATCTTTCAATTGATGACGAGACTGATGAATCAATTGATGCAGATGCGTCGGCAGAGTCTGATTCTTCTGATACAGATACAGCAGAAGATTAATCAAAAGATATTTATAAATTTATTTACTAAATGGGGTGAACAGTGAGTCGTGCTTATAATTTTAGTGCCGGTCCAGCCATGCTGCCGGAAGCCGTTTTAAAACAAGCTCAACAAGAGTTGCTTGATTTTGCAGGTACTGGTTCTTCGGTAATGGAACTGAGTCATCGCAGTAAAGAATTTATTGCAGTTGCTGAACAGGCTGAGACGAATTTGCGCAACGTCATGGCGATTCCTGATAATTATAAAGTTTTGTTCTTGCAAGGAGGTGCCAGTAGTCAATTTGCAATGGTGCCTATTAACCTGTTAAACGGCGCTAAAAAGGCTGATTATTTCTGCACAGGACAATGGTCTAAAAAAGCTATTGCCGAAGCCAAACGTTACTGTGAAGTGAATATAGTTTCTGACAGTTCAGACAGTAAATTTACGACCATTGCGGATCCCTCTGAATGGAGTTTTAGTGATGATGCGGCTTATGTTCATTACACGCCCAATGAAACAATTGTTGGTCTTGAGTTTGACTCAATTCCAATAACTGATAAGCCATTGGTTGCTGATTTCTCTTCTAGTATTTTGTCGCGCGAAATTGATGTTAGTAAATTTGCTGTTATCTATGCGGGTGCACAAAAAAATATAGGCCCTGCCGGTCTAACACTGGTTATCGTTCGTGAAGATTTAATCGGCAATGCAATGCCCAATATGCCAGCCATGCTGGATTACAAAACACATGCTGATAATGATTCAATGTATAACACGCCACCAACCTATAGCTGGTATCTTGCAGGCCTCGTATTTAAATGGCTGAAAGATAACGGTGGTATCAAAGCGATGTCAGAAATTAATCAGCGTAAAGCCGCTAAATTATATAAAGCGATAGATGACTCATCATTTTATAGTAATCCGATCGATATCAAATACCGCTCCTGGATGAATGTGCCATTTATTTTGGCTGATGATAGTCTTGATAAGAGCTTCCTTGAACAGGCTACTACAAAAGGTATGACAACGCTTAAAGGGCATCGTTCTTTGGGTGGTATGCGAGCGAGCATTTACAATGCGATGCCTGAATCTGGTGTCGATGCGTTGGTTGAATTTATGGCTGAATTTGAAAAAAACAATACTTAAGTTTTTTAAATAATTACCTGAAAAAATTAAATGGTAAAAAATAAAAATGTATAAAATTAAAACTTATAACAATATTTCTGACAAAGGATTGTCACGTTTACCTTCTGATCAATACCAAGTAGGTGAAGGTACTGATGGTGCTGATGCCATCATGTTGCGTTCTGCTAAGTTGCACGAAGAACCTATTGATAGCTCTGTTCGTGCGATTGGTCGCGCCGGTGCGGGTGTAAATAATATTCCTGTCGATAAAATGAGTGAGCGTGGGATTGTTGTTTTTAATGCGCCGGGTGCAAATGCTAATGCAGTTAAAGAACTTGTAATTGTTGGTATGTTAATGGCAGCACGAAATATTTGTGATGCCTGGCAGTATTCAGAAAACCTTGAAGGCTCCGATGCTGAAGTAAGTAAGGCTGTTGAAGCGGGCAAAAAACAATATGTTGGTTTTGAATTACCTGGCCGTACTTTAGGTGTCATAGGTCTGGGTGCAATTGGTGTTGAAGTAGCCAATGCAGCTGTAGCTCTTGGTATGAATGTTATTGGGTTTGATCCAACGATTACGATTAAGCGTGCCTGGCAGTTATCGTCTGACGTTCAGGAAATGGACAGTGCAGAAGCACTACTAAATGAATGTGATTTCGTAACTTTTCATGTGCCCTTAATTGAATCTACTAAAAACCTGTTAAATGCAGATCGTTTGGGCACCATGAAAGATGGTGTTGTCATTATGAACTTTGCGCGCGATGGTATTATCGATGATGATGCGGTTTTAGCAGGTATTGAGAGCGGCAAAGTTAACGCGTATGTATCTGATTTTCCTTCACCTAAATTAAAGGGTCAAAACAGAGTTTATACACTACCTCATTTAGGTGCTTCAACTAATGAAGCGGAAGATAATTGTGCAATAATGATTGCTGATCAGTTAAAAGATTTTTTACAAAATGGTCATATAAAAAATTCTGTTAACTTTCCTAATGTAAAATTATCCCGTAAAGGCAAGCACAGACTGGCAATTGCCAATATGAATCGTCCGGATATGGTTGCTCAAATTTCACATATACTGGGTCAGGCAAATGTAAATATTTTACATATGGTCAATGAGTCACGTGGTGATCTGGCGTATACATTAATTGATGTAGAATCACCTTTGTCAGAAGATTGTGTAAATAGTCTATCTGATGTTGAAGGGGTTCTTAGTGTGAGAGCGCTATAAGTAACAATGTCTGAACAAGATTTAAATAATATTAGGATTAGAATTGATGAGCTGGATCAACAAATTCAGGCATTAATTTCTGAGCGTGCACAATGTGCTCAGCAAGTCGCTGAAGTTAAAATGCGTGCCGGACAAAAAGAGGGAGAGAAAACCCTTTTTTATCGCCCTGAACGAGAAGCGCAGGTTTTGCGAGCAGTAAAAGAACGTAATGCAGGTCCTCTTGATGCTGATGAAATGGCCCGTTTATTCAGAGAAATTATGGCAGCTTGTCTTGCCTTAGAGCAGCCATTAAAAGTCGCCTATCTTGGTCCTGATGGCTCTTATACTCACATGGGGGCTTTGAAGCATTTTGGTGGTTCAATCAATGGCTTGCCATCTGTTCAAATTGATGAAGTCTTTCGTGAAGTTGAAGCAGGTAATGCGGATTTTGGTGTTGTGCCGATTGAAAATTCAACAGAAGGTGTCATCAGTTACACCTTAGATATGTTGCTGCATTCCTCTCTGGTAATTTGCGGTGAAGTAGATTTGCCAATTCATCATAATTTAATTACAAATTGTGATGAGCTTGCGACTGTTACAAAAGTGTATTCTCATCAGCAATCACTAGCCCAGTGTCGTAACTGGCTGAATAAAAATCTTCCTGGTGTAGAAACAATTGCAGTAAGCAGCAATAGCCATGCAGTGACTTTATTAAATAATGATCCGAATGCTGCAGCGATAGCAGGTCAAATGGCATCTGATCTTTATTCGGTTCCTGTACTTAATCAAAACATTGAAGATCAGGTTGATAACACTACGCGTTTTATCGTACTTGGAAAACAAAGTGTGCCTGTTAGTGGTGAAGATAAAACTTCTTTGTTGGTCATGTTGCATAACAAAGCTGGTGCTTTACACGATTTACTATCTTCATTTGCAGATCGTGGTATCAGTATGAGTAAAATTGAATCACGTCCTGCACAGAGTAGTGGCGTCTGGGAATATGTTTTCTTTATTGATATTCAGGGTCATCGTGATGATAAAAATGTTGCAGAAGCCATTACTGATCTCGAGCATAAATCAGCGATGCTAAAAGTTCTTGGTTCTTATCCTGTCGCTGTTCTCTAAATTTTTCTATGACTATTTTATATAAAGAGCTGGCTACCAAAGGTGTGCAGGGCTTAACTCCTTATCTACCGGGTAAACCAATTGATGAACTTGAGCGTGAGATGGGTATTACTGGTTCAGTAAAGCTTGCTTCCAATGAAAATCCTTTGGGCCCTTCAGGCGCTGTTCAAAAAGAACTGGTGAAAGAAATTTCTGGACTACACCTCTACCCGGATGGCAGTGCACATAAACTAAGACATCGTCTGGCTCAGGAACACACTCTGGACGTGGATCAAATTACCTTAGGTAATGGTTCAAATGATGTGCTTGAATTAATTGCCAGAGCGTTTCTGACAGATCAAAGTTCTGCGGTATATTCTGAATATGCATTTGCTGTGTACCCGATAGTGGTTCAGGCAATAGGTGCACAAGCTAACATCGCTAAAGCATATGCTGTGAATCATGATTCTATGCCGTATGGTCATGATCTTGATGCAATTTTAAAAAGTGTCGATTCAAATACAAAAGTTATTTTTCTGGCTAACCCTAATAACCCGACAGGTACCTGGATAGAGCCTGCTGCATTGCATCGTTTTTTATCTGAAGTGGATAAAAAAATCATTGTCGTGTTAGATGAGGCGTATTTTGAATATATGCCGGAATGTTTAAAACCAGATTCGGTTAAATGGTTAACTGAATTCTCTAATTTGGTTATTACCAGAACCTTTTCAAAGATACATGCTTTAGCTGGTCTACGTGTTGGCTATGCGCTATCTAATTCTGAAATTGCTGATCTGTTAAATCGTGTGCGTCAGCCATTTAATGTCAATACTATGGCGCAGGTTGCTGCCTGTGCGGCGCTAGATGATCAACAGCATGTTGCGCAAAGTATCGTCGTTAATACGCAGGGCTTAAAGCAGTTAATGATTGGTTTTGATGAGCTGGGTTTGTCTTATATTCCATCCATTGGTAATTTTATATCAGTTGATATGAAACAGATGGCTGCTCCGATATATAATGCGTTATTACGTGAAGGTGTCATAGTCAGACCAGTGGCTAATTATGGACTACCAAATCATCTGCGAATTACTGTAGGTAATCAACAACAAAATGAACGTGTTTTATTAGCGCTTGATACTGTTTTGAACGAATCACTTAATGAGAATGAGCATGATTAAAAAACTATGCGTTATCGGTGTGGGTTTAATCGGTGGCTCTTTAGCTATTGCTTTGCGCCGTGTCGGCTACTGTGAAGAAGTGATTGGTGCTGGTCGTAGTAAAGAACGCTTGCAAGTTGCTCAGGATCTTTGCGTGATTGATTCTTATAGCACTAATATTTCTGAAGCTGTTGCCGATGCGGATATGGTTTTTGTGTCTGTGCCTATGGGTGCAATGGCTGCTGTTTTCAAACAAATTGATGGGCATGTAAAACCAGGTGCTGTCATTACTGATGGTGGTAGTGCAAAAGTCAGTGTGATGAAAGATGCTAAAGAGTATTTAAAATATTCTTATTCTCAGTTTGTTGCAGGGCATCCTATTGCAGGTACAGAGCAAAGTGGTGTTGAGGCAGCATTTGGCGAGTTATATCTGAATCGTCGAGTTATCATTACGCCTACTTATGACACGAATAAACGAGCTACAGATAAAGTGACAGCCATGTGGCAGGCTGCAGGTGCTACAGTCGAATCAATGTCTGCCGTGCATCATGATGATATTTTAGCAGGCACTAGCCATTTGCCTCACTTACTGGCATATGGTCTGGTTAATTGTCTTTTCGAAAGTAACGATTCGGAAAACTTTTTTAAATATGCAGCTGGTGGTTTTCGAGACTTTACCCGTATTGCATCCAGTGATCCGGTTATGTGGCGTGATATTTGTTTATCAAATAAAAAGGCGCTTTTGGATAGTTTAAGTCAGTATCAAAAAGAGTTGGACAGGTTAAAAGATGCTATAACCCAAGATGATGCTGATCAGCTTTTATCTTATTTCCAGTCTGCTAAAAAATCACGTGACAAATTTAACTTTTAATATACATGTTACTTATAAGGTTCTCTTAGATGAGCTTACAGTTCAAGTTACAACCCGCTAATAAAATCTCAGGTGAGATTAGAGTGCCGGGTGACAAATCTGTTTCACATCGTTCAATTATGTTTGGTTCGATCGCTGAAGGTACAACCCATGTTACAGGTTTTCTGGAAGGTGAAGATAGTCTCAATACATTGCG
>Ga0316205_10005010_pt1 | contig 11192 bp, 9 predicted proteins | sample 3monthpyrite_MG_FD_204941 | JGI IMG/M metagenome (GOLD analysis project Ga0316205, IMG submission 204941) | Microbial mat bacterial communities from mineral coupon in-situ incubated in ocean water Damariscotta River, Maine, United States -... | ecosystem: Environmental > Aquatic > Marine >...
GAGTTTTTCTTCGGTATCTGTCATAGCTAATGCTTTAAGACTAAAAAGAAAGAAAGTCTAAATAAGTTATTGCAAATGGAGAGTTTATAATATAACTATTGATGGACAATAGAAACCTCCTTGCAAGCAGGTCTTCTCTCTAAAAGCAAACTACAAAAAATACTCCTGCAAGGTGAAAGGCTAGAAATTATTTATCCTCGGCTTCCAAGTTTTACAGTATCTACCTTTAAACCAGATATCAACTACTAGATAACTTGGAAGGTTATCAAACTTGTTATTTATACCTGAAAGCGCTTCCTTGTAAAATAAAATTATGCCACTTTGTTAAATGTTCAATTACAATATCACTACATTTCTTGAAAAACAAACCATGTTCTCTTAAACTACGCTACAATAAAAGTCAAACAAATAAATCCAGCTATATGAAGTCTAATGAAAATGTTTCCCAATATAAAAGCTCTTCCAGACGATGCAATCAATCGAGTGATTTGGTGGTATGGACCTGTTATCAAAAACTTGTCTTCATCAACCATCCCCCTTGTAGAAATTATTACAAGAACCATTCAACCGGACAATACCCTCTCAGAGAACTCAGATTTGTACAGAGTCTCTTCCTCTGACCTTGATATCCTCAAAATAGGAACAATATGGCAAGGTCGAAAACGGATTGATAAGCTATGGGGAACATTTGAATCGCAACAGTTTTCATTCAACTTTTCAGCACACGACCCCGAATCAGTTCATTTCCTTTACCAAAAGCCTGGATCAAACAACTGGCTAATTCCGCGCTTCAAATATAATCTAGGGAATATGCCTCAATCATACAAATATCATTTTTTTAATTCGACACTGACTAAACTTACATCAAGCAATAATACAATGGTATTGATTCCATCAGTTGAGTTTCTTACCGGTGCTGTATCGCCGGCACATAAGCAAATTCGCTTTAAACTCTTACAGCACCCGCTAGATGAATTAACCAACATGTATGTTCAAGAGGCCCATATTGGTGAAAATAAAGAATATGTTGTGGAAATGAAAGAAGGCCATTTTGATGAGAACATTGCTTTGCTTTCATACATACGCCTGAATCAAATATCTCGTAATCGATTAAGTAAATTATGGACCTCTCTTGAACAAACAAAACTTATGCCTAATGGAAAACCATTTGAAGACAGATATCCTATCGTATTGCCTTATCACCCAACAACCATGTCTTTGTCGGGAGATGGAATATGGATTGACAATAACACATTCTTAATGCTCAGGATCACAGGAGTTTCACAGCCACAAGATTTTCAAATATGCAATATCAAAGAAGAAAATGATACGAAACAAACGGAAAATGGTGGACAAAGCTCAGAAACCAATCATTCAAGCCCTCTTGACATTGATTTAAATGACCAAGAACTTACACATGAAAACGCTCCTCACTGGAATGCTGGTGTTGCACATATCAAATCAGGCGTAAGAATTATTGGAGAACCTTCTCCTATTACTGTTGTGAAAAAGAGAAAAGAGCAGAAAAGGTCTCACCCAATCCAGAAAGAAGAGCAAGAGAAGCATGATGCTACCAGCTTGTCATCGGATGATCCAAACAGTAGGGAAGAATCAAATGGGACTGCTGCGTTCAAGCAAAAACAACTGGATAGAAAGACGACTAGCATACCTATGCAAGGCATCATCAAAGAAACAGAAGTTGCCTTGCATCAATTGGTCGAAGACCCAGAATCTGAAATACTGAATTTCTTCTACATTAACGAGTCTGCCCATGAGACCACTCAACCTATATACTGCAATATCCATAGGGCACAGCTTCCTAGTGACTTTACAGGATATTGGCACAGAACAAAAAAAAATCAACCTGATAACAAAAAACCAAACTATCCTTTGCGAAATTTTTTGGTTGTAAAAATTATCTTGAAAGATGGACGAAAAGCCTATCTCCTCGAAATAGAACGAAAATGTAATAGTGAATCTTTTTCCGGACTTATTTTTAATAACGGAGATGAGAAACTCTCGAAAGACAGCTTAACTGAACTATTGAAAACAATCGTACAGAATAGAGGAAGATATAGCAAGAAAGTCAAAGAAGAGGGGGAAATGGTTCAGTCGGCTTTGCAGCTTCCTATTTCAAAACATCTTACTTTCAAGCATTTAGAAACTATGAAAACTCTAAAAAATGCCATTCATAGAGCAAATGACAACAATATATTCACTCACCAACTACTGGAAATATAAGGAGACTGGTCAATCATGCGCACAGTAGACTGCATAGGATAAAAGTATTTGGTAAAAGCCTGATTCACAAAACTTTAAAAATCAAATCTTCCTTGATAGTATGGACTTTTAGGGGGATAAAAAACACCTATAATTGTGTATGGATTTTTTGTCCATCCATGCATTTGTCTCATTGTCCCTAGAAATAAGTGCATATCTTTTTCAAATAAACTTTCAATCTTTTCTTTTACCTTTTGAGCTCCCACCTGCGGCTTCTTCGCATAGTGCAAATATAATTGCGAAAACTCCCAATCTATAACACTCATCGAACTGACTGTACCTTCATCGTCTTCAAATTTAATCTTAAACTTATATGGGATATAGGGCATACCTGTAAATTCAACTTCACAAACCTCAGTATCGAATAATGTTCTATTAGCATTTTTAAATGCTTTTTCCTCTTCTTTTGTTGGTTCTTTCGCTTGATTCTCCAAGATTTCGACACCTAGGTATTTTGTCGGCAAAAATGTACATAAAGACAATTGATTTTCCGTATTTGCTTTTTCGATAATTTCTTTTAAATTAGTATAAACTCTCGATTTTTCTAAAATTAGCTGTTTTCTTAAAATCCAATTGTCTTCTGGCGGAATATGTTCTAGTATTTCAATTGATGAAGTATTTATTTTATGACTTTCTGGCCTTGGATCACTCGAATCAGGGACAATTTCAGCAGAGATCCAAGTATACTTTTTAAACTTCCTGTATTCTTCTAAACTTCTAAAAGGGATTGGATATATGCGAACCCAATCACCATTTTTATTAATACCTGCAGTGCAGACAAGTTCTTTGTATTTTTTTGATCTAGTAGGATAGGTTTTAGCAATAACAAATATTTCTTCCTGCATTCTACTCCTAAAAGATATTTAGTTTTTAAAGGTTAGTATACATTAAAGAATGCTCTTCACGCAATTTTTTTGCGATTATCCCTCTATGGCAGTACTCTATATCTTTTTCAAAACAAGTTAGTGCTATTTTATTGCTCTGGACTAGGACACTTATAGCTGTAAGGGCATCTACAGCTTTCGTGCTCTGCAACGTAGTGTTTTCATATTCATTAAATAATTTTTTGTAGTCCTCAAGACAATTTAATTCTTGTCTATCTTCAGACTCTATACCTAATTCTGGAATGTGAATATATTTGATTCCAATTTGCTCCAACGCATGTTTTAGCATGTTTTTTGAAAATCCAAATTTCATACTAAAAGGATTTTTTCTTACATCACATAAAATATCGATATCATTTTCAATTAATTTGTTGATATACTTTTCAAACGTTATCCCCTCATATCCTATCGTATAAAACTTTTGCTGTTCATCTTCAAAAAGTGCTTGTTGCTGTGGCTTCGTGTATTGTTTATCCAAATACTTATGGGCAATTTTACTATTTAAAGTGTAGTAGGCATAATTATTATAAACATATGAGATCAGTTTGTCACCCGAGAAATTTTTATATTTTTTTGTAAATTCTATTAACATATCTTGTTCGGGTAATTTAAGGTCACTTATATGACTATATCCGTCATTCTTGAGCTCTATAGAGTTATCATCTTTATGAATTGTTAATAGCCCATAATTCGATAATGTTTTAATGTCACTATTGGCCTGAAATGAATAACACCCATAATGATACGGTATAAATTCATAAGCTTTTTTCTTGCCATTATATTCTTGCGTAAATAAAAATAATAGTTTCTGTAAATCTAATTTTGTTAGTTTCCCGCCAAATGATTGCAATAGTGCTATCAACAATCGTTGTCTTTGGAAAGTTGGCTTAGTCTTCATAGTTCAATCCTGTAATTAGTATTATAGCATATGAATAGATTTCATTAAGTATATATATTATACCATATTTTATGCTTTTATAAAGGTTTATCTGTATAAAATGGTATAAATTTTATACTATATAGTGAGAATTAATGACAAGACAAAGCTTTCTGGAAAAATTAGAGGAATTAGATCTAACACAAAAACAATTTGCATCTTTAATTGGCTATAGCTATCAAGCCATCAAACAATGGAAAGATCAAACCATTCCCTTATGGGTACCATTAATATTAGATCATTTTGAAATACTTAAGAATAATGTTAACCTAGCAAAAAAATATGGTTTTTGACTTTATATAATAAGCAATGAGTGGGACAAATCCACGAACAATCAATCCTTGGATTCTTCATGCTCACATAACTCATACAAGCGTTTGTTTGCGGAGAGAACTTCTCCTTTTAAACTAAACGACGCTTCTCCAGCCAATATGATTTCCCCGCTCAGCTCAATAGCTTTTCAGTAACCTCCGTAGGAAGAAAAAACTTTTGATTAGCCACATGAAGATAAGCATCTTTATTCTTATTTCTCTTTATCATATTCATAGATAAATAAATATTGTTTGGGATCTGCACTTCATGAAGATACTCAATAGAATTCCTCAAGAACATTTCTTTCTTGGCATCTACCAACTCATGTCCTCGCAGAATATCAATAAACTTTTGTTTTAAATATTGATGGCTTTCCCTTGGAGTAATTAAAATAACCTCTTGAATTGTTTCCATGTTTAAATCAACACCATACTTAGACCTAAGAAAGTTAATGAACCCTGTAAGGGCTGATCTTTGCCCAGGATAGCACCACAGATATCCTTCAAGAGCACTCTGGGTCACGCTCATAGTCCCAAACTTTGTACAATATTCCAAGTATTTGCAGGCTGGAGTTAATGCTAATCGAACAGACCTTATAGAAGTTCTTTTTTGCTCCAATTTTTCAAACAACTGATCGGAATATGTTTTAATAATTTTATGGAAAAGTATATCTTCTTCAAACACAGCTAAATAGCGCTCGATCATATCCAAATTTGCATGCTCTTCTTTAATTTCTTTGTCCACTTTTATAAGGTCAATATCTTCAAAAAACAGAGTCACAAGTAAATTCTTTCTAGTGATTGCCACAGTAAAAACACTCACAATATCCTTATATGTAGGTATACTATTAAGTTTTTGAGCCAACTTATCTAATTCTAAAAAATATGGAAAATATTTATCAATATGAATAGCAGTAAACTCTACACCTCTTCTTTTTATAAGCCAAATTGAAAATTCAATGAAGACATCATTAAAATAACCAGACAATGAATTTGCAACGAACTTAGTTTTCCTATTCAAAGTATTACTATATGAACAGTCTCTACATAGACGACCCATTCCTGCAGGAAACCCTTTATTACACTGCTTACAAGTTCTCAGTTCCTCTATTGAACAAATCTTACATATTGGCTTTTTTAGATCCAATGAAAATGTATACGCTTTTTTCTGTTTATAACACTTAGAGCAAATAGGTAAAGTCTTTCGATAGCAGCTGGTGCATATTAATTTAACTTCTTTATTTTCCATCGTTCTGTTGGACGTATCTATTGTCTTCTTATGGCACACTTCACATTTCTTAGGCTCTCTGAAGTATTTAGAGCAGGAATTACATACAGGGCCTTCTTCCGTTACTTTGCCTGGGGTATATTCAACTTTATGACATCGAATACAAGGTTTGTCAATCAACTGGCACTTTTTACAAATAGGCACCTCTAATTCTGAAAAGATCATCTTCTGTTTATGGCAGATGGTACATTCATCTAATTTAAACAGTTGGTCATAACATTTTCTGCAGAAGTGTTTTCCCCAATATCTATAGTCCCAATTGGTTAGAACTGTCTCGCAATGATCACACGCTTGCTCTTTCAAATGAAGTCCCTTATCTCTTCCATTTTTGCCAGAACTTCTTCCTTGCTCTTAGGCTGAATAGTATGACGGGTGCCCATCCGTTTAGGATATCTTCTGCTTCGATCTTCAAGACAATGCAAAATCTCATTAATGAAGTCTGTTCGAAACGGAACTTCTCCACAAAACATTTGTTGGGATACATCTGAACTTTTCAATATGTATACCATTTCTTCGATAGGAAGCTGTAAAAAGGATATGACTTGCTTTATGACAATGCTTCGCGTTTCTACACTTAATGAGTCGAAGTATTCTCCCTTTATGTAGGCTGTCGAGCTTTCAATATCAGATATCCCTATCTTCTCTAAAACACTTTTTTGATGGCTTTCAAAGTGATGAAGCCTACGAAAGAACAATACGAACATTCTTAAGGTTGTAAAAAAATCTGGTACAGTTTGCACCTTTAAATTGAATGGATGCCCAATAGTCGATCCTTCATAAAGGAGTTTATTTATTTGCTTTTGAGCCTTGACCATTTCCACATCAGCTGTCGAAGTACTTGCTTTCTTTAAATCAAACCCACAATGAACACACAGGGTAAAATCAACATGTTGATAGTCAATTTTATTAGGCAGAAATACACCGTTACAACTGGGGCAGTGTAGCAATAGATGACACTTGTGCCTTGAGCAAACTGTATTCCATGATAATCGCCATTGCTTTCTAAGGTAGGGTACCGGGTCAGATAAGCACTCTGGGCAGAAATGTATACCATTTGTTTTAACACTACCCCTTTCCCCTGTAGGCACCACCCATTTCCACTTGCTTTTGATATTTAAAGTGTCAAGACCTTCAATTCTACAAATATCAGGCTCTAGCGTCATGCCTTTAATTTCTTCTAATGATAAAGAAGTGATTTTACTGAGTTCATAAGCTTTTTCAGTGGGAATGGATCTGTCAATGTCTCTTGTCCAGATTCTCCACTCAGGCCATATTCCATCTGCCCAACTACTGGGATCGCTCCCGTTGGCAATAGCATTTCTTATTATCCATGAACTAATGGCTTCGTCTGAAAAAGGCTTAAGTTCAATCGGAATCAAAAATTACTTCTCTGGCCGTTCTGGTATCAGTAGGCTTCAGTTTCTTAAAATGTTGAATAATCTCTACTGTGATTTCTTCAATATCTTTTTCAATAGCATAAGAGGCACATGCAATCAAAAGCCGATGCAAATCACCCAAATTTCCTCCGGATATCATATGCAGTAAAGGTGCTTTCTCTTTGGATGCAAGATGAGATGGTTTCTTTAAAGGCAAACGTTTCTCAAAAGCCTGAAGTAACCCTCTAAAGTTCTTATTCATTTCCCATTTTGAAAGCTTTATCACATCAAATCGACTTGCATGTTGAGGATCGCTCGCTAATATCATAGAGGCATCTTGTGTCCCAATGCCTACTATCGGGATCATCAATTCATTGCTCAAGTTTTTGATCGTGTCCATCATGATTCTTTGCTTGACAGCTGTCCCTCTTAACAGATTATGTATTTCATCAAGTATTAGTATTTTAACATTACACTCCCGCATCAAATGAAGTACTTGGTGCCTTAATTTAGCCCTTGTATCAGTCGGTCTGAATGGTGTCCAAAATTTCTCCAGTATAGCTATGTAAAGATCTTTGTCATCACTATTTTGTACATTAGCAAGAAGGACAGGTTTCTGCACCTTTGTCATACCGATGTCGTCTTCTAAATTACTATCTTGGTGCATATAAGAAAACTGCGTGGCCAATGAAGTCTTACCCATATGCGGCTCGCCTATTATAAGAAGGTTTTGCATGCGTGGTTTTTTTGGACGGTTCATAAGCTGTCCCATTAATTGTATTATCTCTGTTGTCTTTGGATAGCCAATCCAAAATGGCTCATGCATTGCTTGCAGCTTATCTTCTTTGCTTAGACTCATCAGCCTTTGAAAGTCATCATGAATATGTGGATATTTAGATTCCATACTACCTCGCTCCTAATCAAACTCTGGGATGTCATCATCCCAGAGACTCTCATCTGCAACACTATTTTTATATGATTGCTTTTCTGTATTGCTTGTTGCAGGTTTATCATCTTGCCTTAGCTTTTGCATATTTACTTTCTGAAGCTGCCGTCTTGCTTTCTTTGTCTTCTTTGAAGCGTCCAAAACTTGCTGATGAAGTTCATCATAAGCTGCAAGAATTTCATGATGTGTATTAGTGGTGCTGCCTCTTTCTTTGAGACGTTCCTTAATCTTATTGTATTCCCATAAACTCATGTTTGGAAGTGATTGATCAGCTAATAATACTTTGTAATATGCTTGTGTTACTACATCATAAAACCAAAGGTAACTTATATCCCGGGGATCTCTTCTGAAAATATGTTTTTCTTTTCTCTTGGTATCATTATCTACTCTGTTTATAAGATGTCTCAAAACGTGATCATAATAATTCAAACCGTCAATATTAACTCCGTTCTTTTGGATGGTTCTCGTAAACATTGGTAAAAAATCTATCATAATAGTTTGTGAATCGCTTGGCTTTGGAGGGTACCCTATACCATCTTGATTAATTCCTCCAAAGATCCCCTCTTTCCATTTATATTCAGGTGAAACGCCTAAAGTTCCATGCTTACGTTTATGATAAACTTTAGTGATAAACGTAACTACCCATTTATCAAATTCTGAAAAAGTCATACAGGCATGTCCATCAGAGTCATATGTCTGCCTCTCTCGAATATTAGAGAACGTTGTCCCAGGAATCGAGTGAACCGTCTTCATAACCGTTCCAATAAGTCTTTCAATGTGTCCACCGTATCCCGTCTTACGAATTGGTCTATAATGAATATGCATTCCATACACAGCACACGATTTTTGGATTGTATCTGATTGGAAGTCAGCTCCATTGTCTGCATGTATTGTATGAGCAAATCCCCAAACATTCCATTCGGCATCAATACCCTTTTGAAATAACCATGCATCTTTTGGGCAAACAGCATTCGCAATACACATGGCATCAGACGTGATACTTGGGGCGTCCAAGGAAATATAATACCCGGTAATCATTCTGCTGTAAATATCGATCATTAAAGTTATCCAGGGACGACCTATCGTCTGCCGCGTTTCATCGTCTACTAAGATAATATCAGCTTGAGTATGATCAATTTGGACTACTTGCAAAGGGTAATCAGCTTTATATTTTCCGGCAGCAGGACCAAACTTTGTTTCTGCAATAGATTTATTGCCTTGTCTTTTTAATCGTTCATATTCGGTAATTTTACTGATTCGTCTCCTGATAGTATTTGCGCTGGGAGGTGTTATATTTTCCTTGTGGCATTCAAAAAGGACTCTGTTGATCACAAACTGCACTGTGGGCTTTTGCCGAGTCAAAAAATGTTCTTGAATCATCTTTTGGATTATAGATTCAGCACGATTTTCAATTCTTGTTTCGCCTTCTTTTCTGCCTTCTTTTCTTGGAATAAGCCCAGTAAGGGTCCCTGTCGATTTATAATGCTTTAACCAGCGATAAAGTGTCGTTACATGGACTCCAAGAGTTTTCGCATGTTCTTCTTTTTCAGCTCGTGTGGCCCCATCGAGCAAAGGCTTTATTGCAAGGAACTTTTTCTCCATTATTTTCCAGTTCTCATCTGATATATCAGTTAAATCCCTATGAATAAACCCATTGTCAATACTGTCACTACCTTCAACCGGTTTAAGAGTATTTATCAATAGCCTCTTGGCCTGGTTTGTCTCAATATCTATTCCAATGACTTCATGAAAATCAATGATCTGTGAAACTTTATATATTCTGGAATTCGATTCGACATAGCCATTAGTGACTATCCCTATCGCACTTCTGTCTAGGACGTGTTTTGTATCAGGCGATTGCATTTAAAATTCCTTCTTCATATGATTCATCAACATTAAGCCAAATTGTAGATAGTCTGGTTAAAGGCTGTCCTATGTCACATCCTATTTTTTTCCTACCAATTAAATTCCATACATGACCCAAGCCAATACCAAGCTGCACCTCTGTGACATATAAATATGCCAATAGATGATCTATTGCGGTGTGCCCAACAACTTTTAAATGTTCTAAAATTCTTTCTTCTTCATTTATGTCATATACTAAGTTCTTGTAGCGGTTGAGTAATTCTATGTTACGTAAATCATTTCCTCGTATTCGATTCTCATCATAAATTTTAAATATAAAGTCATTTTCCTGTGCATACCGCGCTGCCATTTTATATCTTTCTCGGAATTCGGGCCAGTGCTTCTTCAGTTTTTCATTCGGTTTAACTTCTATCAACAATGGCTTCTGAGATAACGTTGACATTCCTTCTGAAGGAAGAGCTCTGAAGTACACTAAAAAATCAGGGGTGTATCTTCTATTTTTCCCATTTCGATCAATATATTCCAGAGTAAAAGGCTGCGAAATCACATCCGATACAGAGTCATTGAAATCTAATATGCTCAGGAGGTCTTTCTCTAAAAGAGATTCGAATGGTATGCCTTTACCCCCTCGAAAAGAGAACACACCAGATACACTCCCGTAGGTATAGCCAATTTTTCTTTTTTTTGTAGATAGCTTCATCATATATCCTCAGTAAGGTTGTCGTATAGTTTATTGTAAAATAACAAGGTTGTAGTGCTGTTAATGGAAATTAATCGCATAGTCATTGACAAATATTCACTTGAAATTCCTTAACTTGACATATATTGTAGCACAGTTCTAGGGAACTTACAGAGGATCTCAATACTCAAAGATCGGCGAGATAGGACTTGCACATGGAGGGATATTGTTTTTTGATGAGCTGCCCCATTTTCCAAAGAACATCCTTGAGGCACTTCGCGAGCCGCTTGAGGATAGACGCATCATGATCTCGCGTGTAAACTCTAAGGTCGAGTACCCAACCGATATCATGTTTGTAGCAGCTATGAATCCCTGCCCGTGTGGAAACTTATACCATCAGAGCCAGAGCTGCAGGTGTACCGACCTGGAGATAAAACGATATAAAAACCGTCTTTCTGAACCATTTTTAGACCGAATTGATATCTCTGTTGTCATGCAGCCTAGCAGCGGCGAAGACAGGCCAAGCCTCAACTCTTTACAGATGCACAAAAAAGTATTTGAAGCCTTGAAGATGAGAGAATCACGAGAGCAAAGTAAACCTAACGGAAAGCTTGAAGATAAAGAG